>ENA-OQEB01000337-OQEB01000337.1-human-gut-metagenome-genome-assembly--contig:-NODE-337-length-19954-cov-2.352751_pt1 | contig 19954 bp, 30 predicted proteins | sample MGYA00242787_ERZ504619 | MGnify/ENA primary metagenome ERZ504619 (study PRJEB26092, sample SAMD00036317) | human gut metagenome | host: Homo sapiens | study: EMG produced TPA metagenomics assembly of... | reverse complement strand
AAGATTATGAAGAAATCATTGTTTCTGATGGCTTATTCGCCTTGTTTATCTCCTGTAAGGGGAATGTTTCTCAAACCGATAAGCCTCAACCGGTAAATCTTATTCTAGATACCGATTTAGGTCCGGACTATGATGATGTGGGCGCTATGGCTTGATGCATGCCTTGGCGGATAGCGGTCAGGTAAATATTCTTGCGACTCTTTCCTCCAACCATGATGAGCGGGTGGTGCCTTGCATTGAGGTGCTGAATACTTATTTCAACCGTCCGGACATACCGGTAGGGGCACCAAAGAGCGAACCGGGGGCCTCCTTGACTACTTGGCATAAAACGAAGTGGACTGACGAGTTACCCGCTAACTATCCGCATCATACGGCGAAGACTTCCGACGCTCCGGATGCCCTGAAGGTGTATCGTAAGATTCTGAGCGAACAACCGGATACCAGCGTTGTTATTTGTACGATTGGTTTCTTCTCTAATTTAAGGGATTTGCTTCAATCGGGAGCTGATGAATATAGCGATCTCTCCGGAAAGGAATTAGTCGCCAAGAAAGTGAAACGTTTGGTTTCTATGGCGGGCCTGTTTCCGGAAGGTAAAGAATTCAATGTGTATTGCGATGTCCCTGCCTCTAAAGTCGTAGCGGAGGAATGGCCTACAGAGATTGTCTTTAGCGGTTTTGAGATCGGGAACGTAATCTTGACCGGAAAGAAACTGGTGCAAATGAACGTGGAGAACAGTCCTGTAAAAGATGCGTATGCCCTTTGTTTTGCGGAGGGAGACCCGGAAGCGCATGAGCTGATCATACGGCGGTATTGGTCGCTATAAAAGGTTATGAGCCTTATTTCGATGTAGAGCGAGGAACCTTTCATGTCGTAGATGATGAGGGGACTAACAATTGGGTGGCAAATCCCAATGGCCGTGATCTTCGTTTGATCGAGAAGATGCCGCTACGGAGGTCGCTTCCTTGATAGAGAATTATATGATGCATCAACGATCTATTAAATAGTATTTTTATGTATATCGTACAAGATTATTCTTTAGCTGTCATATTCTGTGTCGTTACGATGCTTTGTTGGGGATCGTGGGGGAATACGCAGAAATTAGCCTCCAAGACTTGGAGATATGAGTTCTTCTATTGGGACTACGTGATTGGTGTCTTGCTCTTTTCTCTGATTTCCGGCTTTACCTTGGGTAGCATCGGGACGGAAGGACGCAGTTTCCTGCCGGATTTGGCGCAAGCGAACCTCGCTAGTTTAGGGAGTGCCTTTTTGGGCGGTATTATTTTTAATGCTGCCAATATCTTGTTGTCTGCGGCGATCGCCATTTGCGGATTGTCGGTTGCTTTTCCGGTTGGGATCGGATTAGCCTTGGTGCTAGGCGTATTGGTTAACTATTTCGGGGCGGCGAAGGGGGAACCAACTTATATCTTTATCGGTGTAGCTTTAATCACGGTCGCCATCATCTTGAATGGCCTGGCTTATAAGAAAGCCTTGGTCGGTACCAAGAAAGTATCGGGGAAGGGGATCCTTATATCGGTTGTGGCCGGCGTGATCATGGCCTTTTTCTATCGTTTTGTCGCCGCTTCCATGGATATGGAGAATTTCGCTTCTCCGGCACCCGGGAAGTTGACGCCTTATACCGCCGTATTTGTTTTTGCCATAGGAGTATTTGTTAGTAATTTCTTGTTTAACACATTGGCAATGAAACATCCGGTGGAAGGTAAGCCTGTCTCCATATGCGGTTATTTTAAGGGAAATATGAGTACGCACCTCGTGGGTGTATTGGGGGGGTGTTATCTGGTGTATCGGTCAATCTTTCAGTATGATAGCGTCAGAGAAAGCGGGAGCGGCTATATCTTACGGATTGGGGCAAGGAGCCACGCTAGTCTCCGCTTTATGGGGCATCCTTATCTGGAAAGAGTTCAAGGGAGCACCAGCCATTTCCAATCGTCTGAATGTCGGGATGTTTATTTTATTCGTGATCGGACTTGGGTTCTTAATTTATGCGGGAGCTTAAATAACGTTATTTTTATTTATTCCGGAAAAAACATTACCTTTGTTCTTGTTTCTTGTTTATGGGAGTTTAATAACGAAAAAAAGACGATCTATGAAAGAAGAAGGTGATGTATTCAAAAAGTTCCGTGATTCCTTCAGTAGGATGGAGGGACATTTCCATATACTAGAACAGCGTGTGCCGGTTGAACTTCAGATGGAGTATTTCAAATACTCGGAAAACGTACGGAAGGAAAACCGGCCTCCCCGTCCCTTATCGGAGGATGAGTGCGAGACCCTGTACAACACTTTGTTGACGGAGGAAACCAAGGACAAGCCCGAGAAGAGATATCTGTTATCTCAATTGGCTACCTCGAAATCCGTCCGTGCGTACCGCTTGTTGGAGGAATACACCCAGCATCCGGACCCAGAAGTGACAGATTGGGCTACATGGCTTTGATGGAGTCTCGTATCTCCTTAGAGTCCGATTTCTCCGACGAGAAACAAATTTATATCTCGACCGGCTTGGGAGGAAAAGGGGAGAAGCTGCGTTTCTATGTCTTGATGACGTCTAAAGGCAAGAAACCTTTCCAAGAATATCAGCGGCAGACAATCGAGCGGGAGTTCGCTTATTATCTGCCGAAAACGGACTGCGAGATCGAGCGTTTGACGATCGGTGAGCAGTATGTGGAGTTGGTGTTCTTGATCCCGGTGCGTACGGATATAAAAGCCACGTTGGATCGGGTGATCAATGAATGTAACCAATACGGCGATTTCCTCTCGAATGTTTTCACGATCACGAATGTCAAGGAATTGACAGCGGAGGAGGTTTCCGAGATTATAAATAAGAATGGAGACGATTAAGCAAGCTATTAAGTATGGTGTAGTCGGGTTGAGCAATACCTTGATAACGATGATCGTTATCTGGGTGATGATGAAACTCTTCGGATGCCGGGAAGGTTTATCTAACTTAACGGGATATGTGGCAGGCATATTAAACAGTTTCATCTGGAACAAGCAATGGACTTTCAAGGGAAGTTCCACCGGATGGACGAAAGGGGCGGTTCGGTTCACGATCGCTTTTATTATTTGTTATGCTTTACAGTACGGATTGGTACTGATCTTGAATTCCCGACTTACGATCGATCATTACTACAACCACTTGATTGGAATGGCTTTCTATACGGTGATTAATTTTTTAGTAAATAAGTTTTATACCTTTAAAGCTTAAAAGGCATGAAGAAGTTAGCGGTTATAGTCCCGTGTTACAACGAGGAAGCCGTGATCGAGGAATCGTATCGGCGTACGAAAGAGGTCTTGGTAAAGTTGCCGAACCCTACGGAGATTATCTATATAAATGATGGTAGTCAGGATAAGACACGTTCTTTGTTGGATCATATAGCCGCTACCGATCCTCATGTGAAGGTGATTCACTTCTCCCGGAATTTCGGTCATCAACCGGCGGTAACGGCGGGTATCAATAACTGTGACGCTGATTTGGCGATTATCATCGACGCGATATGCAGGATCCGCCGGAATTGATTCCGGATCTGCTGGAAGTGCAGGAGAGAGAGAATGCAACGTGGTTTATTGCGTCCGTAAGTCACGGGAAGGGAGAGTCTTTTCAAGCTGTTCACCTCCAAGGCTTTTTACCGGGTGATGAATTATATGAGCGAGGTCCATTTCCCGCTGGATACAGGAGATTTCCGTTTAGTGGACCGGAAGGTGATGAATGAGTTCGACCGTTTTAAGGAACGGGGAAAATATATCCGTGGCTTGATAAGCTGGGTGGGCTTCCACCAAGTGCCGTTTTATTATGAGCGTGAGGCGCGTATCGCCGGCGAGACGAAATATCCGATTAGTAAGATGCTGAAATTCGCGTCGACGGCAATGCTTTATTTCTCGAAGAAGCCGTTGCGTTTGGCGACGAGTCTCGGGTTTATATCCGTATTGGTCGGTATAATCTTGGCGGTTTGGTTCACGTTGGGCAAGATCTATGGTTTTAGTAACGCCGAGGTTGGCTGGACTTCTATCATGACTTCCATTATCTTCTTTGGAGGTGTACAGTTATTGACGGTCGGCGTGTTAGGGCAATATGTCGGTATCCTCTTTGACGAGATCAAGGCCCGTCCCGAATACATTATTGACGAGAAGAAAAACTATTAAAAAACATCGGAGGCGAAATAAGCCGTTTCTCTATGATCTGAATTCTGTTCCATGATAAATGTCTTTTCATGATATACTCGTGAATGTAACATAAACAATTCGATATCCAGATAGTTTATACATAGAAGAGATTAATAAAACTTATGTGTCATGAAGTATAGAATAGAGAAAGATACCTTAGGTGAGGTGGAAGTGCCGGCGGACGTTTATTATGGGCCGCAAACACAACGGAGCGTGAATAATTTCAAGATCGCCACCGATATTAGCCGGATCGACCGAGAGTGATAGAGGCGTTCGCTTACTTGAAAAAAGGAGCGGCTTTGGCTAATAAAGACGCCGGTGTCTTGTCTCCGGAGAAATGCGAGTTGATCGGTAAGGTATGCGACGAGATCTTGGCGGGTAAATTAAATGACTCCTTCCCCTTGATTGTATGGCAAACGGGGAGCGGGACCCAGACGAATATGAATGTCAATGAGGTGATCGCCAACCGGGCGCATGTGTTGACCGGAGGAAAGCTAACGGATAAGGAGAAAGTGCTGCTTCCGAACGATGACGTGAATAAATCGCAATCCTCCAATGATACGTTTCCTTCCGCTATGCATATTGCCGCCTATAAGGTGATAGCGGAGGTGACGATCCCGGGATTGGAGAGTCTGTATCGTGCGTTGGCGCTAAAAAGTGAGGAGTTCATGAAGATCGTGAAGATCGGGAGGACTCATTTTATGGATGCCACTCCATTGACATTGGGGCAAGAGTTCAGTGGCTATGCGGCTCAATTAGAATATGGTATACGGAAAGTAAAGGATTCCCTATCGCATATCTCCGAATTGGCTTTAGGAGGTACGGCGGTTGGGACCGGTATTAACGCCCCGGTCAATTATGACAAGTGTGTCGCTAAGAAGATATCAGAGTTGACTGGGCTTCCTTTTGTAACCGCTCCGAATAAATTCGAGGCCCTAGCTACCCATGATGCCTTGGTTGAGGCGCATGGAGCCTTGAAATCCGTAGCGGTCAGCTTAATGAAGATCGCGAACGATATACGAATGTTGGGCTCAGGTCCTCGTGCCGGTATCGGTGAGATCCATTTGCCGGAGAACGAGCCGGGTTCCTCCATCATGCCGGGAAAGGTGAATCCTACGCAATGCGAGTCATTGACGATGATCGCCGCTCAAGTAATGGGTAACGACGTGACAATCTCGATAGCCGGCTCCAACGGGCAGTTCGAGTTGAACGTATTTAAGCCGGTGATTATCTCGAACTTCTTGCAAAGCGCCCGCTTGATTGGTGACGGTTGCCTGAATTTCAGCGAACATTGCGTAAAAGGCATTACCCCGGTGAACGAAAACATCAAACGCCATCTGGATAGCTCCTTAATGCTGGTTACCGCCTTGAATCCGAAAATAGGATATTACAAGGCCGCCGCTATCGCCCAGAAAGCCTATCAAGAAAATAAGACTTTGCGGGAGGCGGCTATCGAGTCCGGTTATGTGACCGCCGAGGAGTTTGATCGTTGGGTAGACCCGTCCAAGATGGTAGGAAAGATTGAGTAGTGTCAAAACTGCTACATCTTCTCCCAAAAATGAAACAAAGAGTTAAGATAATAATGGATATTTTTGTACCGTTATCATTTTAATTCTTTGTATTATGAAGAGCACACGATGTATTTTGTCTATAATCTTAGGGTTGCTGGCCGGATGGTTACCTCTGGGTGCGGTTACCGTATTGAAGAACCTACAGGTTGAGTATCAAACCAATCCACTGGGAATTGATGTCAGTCAGCCACGTTTTAACTGGCAGATGGAGTCCGATCGCTATGGGGCCTGTGGGCAGGCTTATCGGTTATGGGTGGCCGATAGTCCGGAGCAATTGGCTGCCGGGCGTTATATCTATGATTCGGGAAAGGTTCTTTCCGGGGAATCGGTCGGCGTAGTTTATCAAGGAAAAGCATTGCAACCTTCCACTCGCTATTATTGGAAAGTTTCCGTATGGGATGAATCGGGAACGGAAATTACCTCCACCGAGCCTGCGTGGTTCGAGACCGGTCTTCTGGGTTCCGGATGGAGTGGCGCCCGTTGGATCGGCTCGTCGGAGACACAACTCTCCAAATATCGCTCGCATTATGTGATCGACTATGATGTGCGGGTGGCCGAGGGTAATGATAAAGCCGCATTTGTCTTTGGGGCGAGGGACGCTGATAATTATGTGTCTGCTGAACTGGACTTGAATGGTTCGGGGGACGCCCGTTTCATTCTACGCCATACCACGGATGGAAAAACGACGCAAGACGCCTCGGAGAGTCTGGCCTCCATCATCCAGCCTCGGATAAGCATAAGGCGCATCATATCCGGTTGAAGGTGACGACGGCCCAATATGCCTTGAAATATTTCGTGGATATAGAGATCGATGGAAAGACCTTGGTGAATTCCTCTTTGACTCCCGAGGAGAAAGAACGGAAGAGCGTGGTGATTTCTGGGGAGGCAAGGAAGGGGCTTTCACCGTGTATCCTTATCCGGATGGAGAGTTGGTTTATCATTGCCGTTTGTACGCGATCGGTTTCCTGCAACCTAAAGGGCAGACCGCTACATTCTCCAACTTGCGTATCAGCGAGGATACGTGGAATACGCTTCTGTACAATCCTGCCGAGACTTATGTGGAGAAAGGGGAGGGAAAGCTCAATGTCTGGTATCCGGGCGAGAACGTATCCGCTCCCATGCTCCGGAAAACGATAAAGATAGAGAAACCGGTCAAGAGCGCCCGTTTATATGCTACCGCTAGGGGTGTCTACGAGTTCTCGGTGAACGGGCAGAAGGTTGGAAAGGATTATCTGATCCGGGTTGGACGGATTACCGTTACCGTATCATGTATAATACGTATGATATAACGGATTTGCTACGACCGGGCGATAATGGTATCGGGGCGATGTTGGGCGCCGGATGGTGGAGCGAGCATAGCGGTTTCCTTACCGGTTGGCAGGATCAATACGGAACCCGCCAGTCCTTATTGGGAAAGATCGTGATCGAGTATGCCGACGGTACTCGTGAGACGATCGTTACGAATGATAGCTGGAAATGTTATGACCGGGGACCGATCACTTTTAACGGCCTTCAGAATGGAGAGGAATATGATGCCCGGAAAGAGGTGAACGGCTGGGATGCTCCGGGTTTTGATGACTCGTCATGGAAACCGGCGACCTTATTCGCCGCTCCTCCGGTAAATGTGGAGATCCAAGGATATGTAGGCAGCCCGATACAAAATAATGTGACCCTGACCGCTCAGTCCATGGTAGAGCCTATTCCCGGCGTCTATGTCTATGATATGGGGCAGAATATGGTCGGTGTTCCCCGTCTGACTTTCAAGGGAAAGGCCGGACAGGAAATCACGATCCGTTTCGGGGAGATGAATTATCCGGAAACGATCCCTACCGAGCCGGTCGCCCCGTACACGATCGCGATGTATAAGGAGAAGAAAGGGCAAGTCTATACGGATAATTACCGGAGCGCCCTTTCCACGGATCGCTATATCCTGAGAGGGGATGCGGCGGGTGAGACGTATGAGCCTCGCTTTACGTTCCATGGTTTCCGTTACGTGGAGATTCACGGGTTGGAGAGGCCGTTACCCTTGGAGGCGGTGAAAGGATCGTGCTGGAATCTATCGGTGCGCGGACGAGCGGTTATGAGACATCGGACGAGCGTGTCAACCGTTTGTTTAATAACATCATTTGGGGCCAACGGGGTAATTTCCTGTCGGTTCCGACCGATTGTCCGCAACGGGATGAGCGTATGGGCTGGACAGGGGATGCGCAGGTATTCGCTCGTACGGCTACTTATAATATGAATGTCGATCCGTTTTACACCCGTTGGCTCTACTCGGTCCGGGATAATCAAGGAGATGACGGTAGTTACGCGAACTATATACCCGTGGTCGGTTTCCCGCCTCACGGCGCGGAGGATGGCGGAGGTGCCATGGGATGGATGGAAGCCGGCGTGATCGTACCGTGGCAAATGTATCAACAATACGGAGACGTGCGTATTCTGGAGCAACATTACGCTTCCATGGTCGCTTATATGGATTATTTGGAGCGTCGTGCCGTACGCTATGTACAGCCCTTCGGTGGTTTCGGCGATTGGCTGGCTATCGAGCCGACGAATTCCATGTTGACGAACACCGCTTATTCCGCCTACGACGCTTTGATTATGGAGCAGGTAGCGAAACGTTTAGGGAAGGATGCGGACCAAAGGCGTTTCCGTACTTTCTACGAGAACGTGAAGAGGTCCTTTAACGACTTGTTCGTAAACGAGGAAGGACGCACGTTCGCCCCGACGGTGGAATCTATCTTTGGCAAGGATTCGCAAGTAGGTATGTGGCCCGGAACGGCGGCTACCGAGGCGAAGATCGTGGATACGCAGACCTCATACGTGGTTCCTCTCCAGTTCGATCTGTTCAATGAGAAAAACAAACCCTTGGCGATCCGGCATCTGGTAGAGAATATCAAGAAACATAATTATACGCTTACCACTGGCTTTATCGGTACGCCTTACCTGAATTTGGTATTATCCGACAATGGTTATGACGATGTCGCCTATAAATTATTTGAGCAAACCGCCTATCCTTCATGGCTATACCCTGTCCTGCAAGGCGCAACCACGATTTGGGAACGTTGGAATTCCTACACGTTGGTAAATGGCTTCGGCCTGTGGATATGAACTCTTTCAACCATTATTCGTATGGCGCTATCGAGGAGTGGATGATAGCTTATACCTTGGGTATCCAGCGGGATGAGGAACAACCCGCCTATAAGCACATCATCCTTCAACCCCGTATCGGCGGAACCTTCTCGTTCATCCGGGGTCATTACGATTCCGCCTATGGCCGTATCGAGAGTGGATGGCAAATCCAAAAGAAGGGCTATATATACGAGGCAACCATTCCCGCTAATACGACGGCTACCTTATATCTGCCCGCCAAATCGGAGAAGTCCGTTCGTATGGAGAAGCAGGAGGGGATCACGCCCGTGGGATTGAAGGATGGGAAGGCTGTGTACCGATTGGGATCGGGGAGCTACCGGATATACGTGGATTGAATATTTCCCAAATATCCCGCCCGCGTCGGGTGCGCGGTCGAATCTTGGAGAAATGCGGGACCTCGCGCCGGGTGCGCGGTCGAATCTTGGAAAAATACGGGGCTCGCGTCGGGTGTGCGGTCGAATCTTGGAGAAATATTGGACCTCGCGCCGGGCGCGTGGTCGAATCTTGGAGAAATGCGACGCTTCTCATCCGGTGTAAGGTCAGATTTTGTAAAAACGATAGTGCCCGGCCTTATTAAAATCTGTACATTCGCGCAAAAATAAATAAGAACATTGTTCATGATTGTTTAATTCTAATTAGATCAAGCGAGAATGTCAATACGAAAATCGGATCGCATTATCAGCGTGGAGCACGTATCGAAGTATTTTGGCGAGAAGGCCGTGCTGAATGATGTAAATTTACAGGTCCGCAAGGGCGAGTTTGTAACCATTTTGGGGCCTTCCGGTTGCGGAAAGACTACCCTGTTGCGTTTGATAGCCGGCTTCCAGACGGCCTCCGAGGGCGTTATCACGATGTCCGGGAAGGAGATTACGCAGACGCCGCCGCATAAACGTCCCGTAAATACGGTATTTCAGAAATATGCTTTATTTCCACATCTGAATGTGTACAATAATATCGCCTTTGGCCTGAAGCTGAAGAAACTTCCTTCCGCCACGATCGAGAAGAAAGTGAAACAGGCGTTGAAAATGGTAGGGTTGACAGACTATGAGGATCGGGATGTCGATTCCCTTTCCGGTGGCCAGCAGCAACGTGTGGCGATCGCTCGCGCTATCGTGAATGAGCCGGAGGTGTTATTGCTGGATGAGCGTTGGCGGCCTTGGACTTGAAGATGCGCAAGGACATGCAAATGGAATTGAAAGAGATGCATAAGTCCTTAGGCATTACGTTCGTGTACGTGACCCACGACCAAGAGGAAGCGCTGACGCTGAGCGACACGATCGTTGTCATGAGCGAGGGAAAGATCCAGCAAATCGGTACCCCGATCGATATTTATAACGAGCCGGTCAATTCGTTCGTCGCTGATTTCATCGGTGAGAGTAACATCTTGAACGGAACGATGATCAAGGATAGGCAAGTCTCTTTCGCCGGTCATGAGTTCGAGTGCGTGGATGAGGGATTCGGGGAGCAAATGCCGGTAGATGTCGTGTTGCGCCCCGAGGATATTTACATCTTCGAGCCGTCGGAGGCGGCGATGTTGACGGGTACGGTAACCTCCTCCATCTTTAAGGGCGTGCATTATGAGATGATGGTGCAAACCCCGAACGGATACGAGTTCATGGTACAGGATTATCACTGTTTCGAGGCAGGTAGCGAGGTCGGGCTTCTTATCAACCTTTCGATATCCATGTAATGAAGAAAGAGCGTATTTGCAATACCTTCGAGGGAAAGCTTATCGAGCTACGCATGTGGAATTCCTAGGCTGTACGTTCGAATGCAAGGAGGTAACCGATATAGAGCCAAATACGCCTGTGAAAGTCGAGATCGATTTTAAAGATGTGATCTTGGAGGATAACGAGGAAGACGGTCGCCTGACCGGAGAGGTGAAATTTATCCTCTACAAAGGCAACCATTATCATCTGACCGTGTTTACAGATTGGGACGAGGACATCTTTGTCGATACCAACGATGTATGGGATGATGGAGATCATGTCGGCATAACGATCGCCCCGGATAAAATTCGAATTATTCATGCTTAAAAAGGGAAGGAAGTGATCAATACGTTTTCTGCATTTTTTATGAGACGAAGGAACTGGACCATTCCTTATGTCCTGTTCTTGGCCATCTTTGTCGTGATACCGCTCCTCTTGATCGTGTATTACGCCTTTACGAATGACGAGGGGATGTTTACCTTCGCCAATTTCCGTAAGTTTATGATCCATCCGAGGCGATAAACACCTTCGTGTATTCAGTCGGGATCGCTTTGATAACGACCATTCTTTGTCTGCTGCTGGGATATCCGGCCGCTTGGATATTGAGCCAAGCCCGGTTTAATACTTCCCGTACGATGGTCGTTTTGTTTATCCTTCCGATGTGGGTCAATATCTTGATCCGTACGTTGGCTACCGTGGCTTTGTTCGATTTCTTGAATTTCCCACTGGGAGAGGGGGCCTTGATCTTTGGCATGGTGTACAACTTCCTGCCCTTTATGATCTACCCGATTTATAATACGCTCCAGAAAATGGATCACAGCTTGATAGAGGCGGCGCAAGACTTGGGGGCGAATCCGTCGCAGGTATTTATCAAGGCGTATTCCCACTATCGATGCCGGGAGTGATGAGCGGTATCATGATGGTGTTTATGCCGACCATCTCTACGTTTGCCATCGCCGAGTTGTTGACGATGAACAATATCAAGCTCTTCGGTACGACCATACAGGAGAATATCAATAACGGTATGTGGAACTACGGGGCGGCGCTTTCTCTTATCATGTTGTTATTAATCGGAATCACGGGATTGTTCAGCAATGAGAGCAGTGATTCGGCGAATGAGGGAGGGCTTATCTGATGGTGAAATATTTAGCTAAGGGATATCTGTGGGCTTTGCTCTTGTTGCTCTACTCGCCGATCTTGATTATCATGATCTTCTCGTTTACGGAGGCGAAAGTGCTGGGTAACTGGACCGGGTTCTCCACGAAATTATATAGCTCTCTTTTTGCCGGCAACGTACAACATTCGTTGGTCAGCGCCCTTTGGAATACGTTCGCTATCGCCATGATAGCCGCTACGGTATCTACCTTGTTGGGGAGCGTAGCCGCTATCGGGATCTTTAATTTGAAGGCGAGGCCCGCAATGCCGTGAGTTTTGTCAATAACATCCCGATGTTGAATCCGGATATCATTACCGGTATTTCCTTGTTCCTGTTGTTTGTCAGCTTAGGGATCTCTCAAGGTTTGAGACGGTCGTGCTGGCGCATATCACGTTCTGTACGCCGTATGTGGTGCTAAGCGTCATGCCCCGCTTGAAGCAGATGAACCAGAATATCTACGAGGCGGCGTTGGATTTGGGGGCGACTCCGTTTCAGGCCTTGCGGAAGGTGATCTTCCCGGAAATCCGTCCGGGTATGATCAGTGGCTTTATCCTTGCCTTCACGCTGTCTATCGACGATTTCGCCGTGACCATATTTACGATTGGTAATGAGGGCTTGGAAACCCTTTCCACCTTTATCTATGCGGATGCCCGGAAAGGAGGATTGACCCCGGAACTGCGTCCCCTCTCAACGATTATATTCGTAACCGTGTTAGTATTGTTGATTGTTATAAATAAACGTGCTGAGAAAGCGAAGCGAGCGTAAATGAAAATGAAGAAATTTATATCGATTTTGTCTGTTTTGGCCCTGCTTATGGGGCTGTTCACTTCTTGCGGGCGCTCGGACGAGGAGAGAAGTAAGATCTTGAAGATTTATAACTGGGGAGATATATCGACGAGGACGTCCTGACGGATTTCCCGAAATGGTATAAGGAACAGACGGGTGAGGAGGTCCGGATTATCTATCAGGTCTTTGATATCAATGAGATCATGTTGACCAAGATCGAACGGGGGCATGAGGATTTCGACTTGATCTGTCCCTCGGAGTATATCCTTGAGCGCATGCTGCGGAAAAATCTCTTGCTACCGATCGACCGTAATTTCGGGAAGACACCGGATTATATCAACAATGTCTCTCCCTATATCCAAGAGGAACTGAATAAGTTAAGTCAGCCGGGCCGTAAGACTACCGACTACGTGGTTCCTTATATGTGGGGAACCGCCGGCCTGTTGTATAATAAAGCCGATGTCTCGAGGGACGAGGTCATGTCGTGGAAATGCCTTTGGGACCCTCGTTTCAGGAATAAGATCTTGATGAAGGATAGCTATCGCGACGCCTATGGAACCGCCATCATCTACGCCCATGCGAGGGAATTGGCGGACGGTACCATCACGGTGGAGCAATTGATGAACGATAGCTCGCCGGAAATGATCGCTATCGCCGAGGAATACTTAAAGAAAATGAAACCGAATATCGCCGGTTGGGAGGCCGATTTCGGTAAGGAGATGATGACGAAAGGAAAGGCGTGCTGAATTTCACTTGGAGCGGCGACGCGGTCTGGGCCATGGAAGAGGCGAGTGCCGTAGGCGTAGATCTGGGGTATGAGGTTCCTTTGGAGGGTAGTAATATCTGGTACGATGGTTGGGCGATCCCTAAATACGCTCGCAACGTGAAGGCCGCCAGTTATTTTATGGACTATCTATGCCGTCCGGACATCGTCAGCCGTAATATGGAAGTGACCGGATATGTCAGCACCGTGGCTACCCCGGAAATATTGGCGGAAAAGATCGATACAACGCAGACCGAGTTCTCGGACGTAAGTTATTTCTTCGGACCGGGAGCGGAGCGTATCCAGATAGACCCGGCTCAATATCCGGACCGGAAGGTCGTGGAACGTTGTGCCATGATCCGTGATTTCGGGAACGAGACGGAGGTGGTTCTGGAAATGTGGAGCCGGGTAAAAGGTGACAATCTTAACTCTTGGATTGTTATATTGATATTCGCTGTTTTCGGCTTGTTGTTTGTCTGGGTCGTTTACAAGCGGATCAATCGTTATCAACAGAAAAGACGACATCGTAGACGTCGTAGCTGGTATAAAAAGAAATGATATGGAAGGCATAAAGAACTTGATTATAGACTTGGGCGGTGTGCTTATTAACCTGACTCGCAACCGTTGTATCGAGGCTTTCGAGAATTTGGGCGTGGAGAATATCCGGGAACAGATCACGAATAACTATCAACATAAGGACTTGTTTGAGCGATTAGAGTTGGGAACGATTTCGGTGGAACAGTTTCGCGATGATATTCGTGCCTTATCGGGGAAGCCCCTGACGGACGAACAAATCGACACGGCATGGATCGCCATGTTGGGAGACGTCCCGGAAAATAAGTTGCGTTTGCTATTGGAGCTTCGTGAACGCTATAATACGATGCTTCTGAGCAATACGAACGAGCTTCATTGGAAATGGTCCGAAGATACCTATTTCTCTTATCAAGGTCTTTGTGCCCAAGATTTCTTCCATAAGATTTACCTCTCTTACGAATTGCATATGCTGAAGCCGAACGCGGATATTTTTGAGTACGTACTGAAGGACTCGAATCTTTTAGCCGAGGAGACTATGCTGATTGATGACGCTTCCGTGAATTGCCGGGCGGCTGAATTATTGGGAATGAAGTCTATATGCCGCAGCAAAGGAGGATTGGTCGCATCTATTCAAATGAAGGCCGGTCATTGTTTGGTCCCGGCCTAAATGTCTTTAACCTTTAGGATATTATACGAGGTACCAAGATCATACACATCATTCCCGTCTACTTTCTTGATGTACTTTACGACACGGATGGTGACGGGAAGGATGATAACCTCGTACAAGGATTTAAGTACCGCCTGCGTCCCGATCATGATAAGCAATTCTCCGGCCGGGATCAATCCGGCGAAGGCGATCGGGAAAAAGATCAGGGAATCGGCGCTCTCACCGATAAGGGTAGATACGATCGCTCGTAACGAGAAATTCTTTCCGTTGGAGGCGATTTTCATTTTGCTCATCACATAGCGTTCAGGAAAGAACCGGCCAAAAACGCTATCAAGCTGGCGACCGCTATACGTGGGGCCATCCCGAAGACGAAATTGAAACCTTCCTCCCCCTCCCAAAAAGGGGCGGCCGGTAATAATACCGCCAATTGCGCGAATGCGATCACCAGAAAATTAGAGGCGAAGCCACTCCAGATAATTAGCCGTGCCTTCTTGAATCCCCAGACTTCCGCTATACAATCATTGATGATATACGAGATCGGGAATACGATCAAACCTGCGGTAGCCGTTATACCGCCTACTTGCACTACTTTTGTCTCTAAAAGATTGGACGCTACAAGGCATATATTAAAAAGTATACCTAGCAGCATGAAAGGTACTGTAACTGTTTTTTGCATGTCTTCTTGTTTTTAACGAGGTTTATCAAGCACTCGGGACGCAAAGGTACGAAAATTCTTATTAAAAACGATGGGTATAGCAGATACCGATCGCATGGCGGTAATTCACGGGATCGTCTACATTAAATATATGGTAGCGATAATAGAGTTGGAGGTTATTGTTCGGGTTTAGTTGGTAATTACTTCCTGTGGAGAAACGGATCTTATCGGACCGCATCTTATTTCGCGTATCATTGAAGACCTCGGTGTAGGCAAAAGGACAGAAACCACTCTTGCCGATCTTATAGGAGAGGGTCAGCATCGAACGCAGATAATTCTTGGGATGTTCGGCGTGAACCTTATAGGTACTTTGAAAACGTTCCCGGACAGAGAGGGTAAAACGTCCGGCCGAATAAGTCCCCGTAGCGTAGAGATAATATCGGTTTCGTAACTCGTCGGATGCCTTGTATCGTGCTAGAGACATATATCCGCTTCCTGCCAGAAGATATTTATTAAACTTGTAGTTTACCTCAACGGTGGTGAGGAACCATTCCGCTTCCTTAAAGTCATCTCTCGGACGGATGTCCTCTTCTACAAGAAAGGAAAAATGCTTATAGATTTTTCCGCATAGGCTCGCCTTGAAATACACACCTGCGCCTTCCATTCCGTATAGGGATGAAGTGCATCCTATTATAAAGAATAGGATCAGATAAATAGATCGTTTTGTATATGATGTGTTTTTCATGTAGAGTGACTTCCGATGCAAAAGTAGTGTTTTTGGATGTAATACCAACGCCTCAGGATATTATATCCGATTTTTCTTATATTTGTCTCCTATTAACTATCAAATTCGAATACATGGAAAACATATCAAGAAGAACGGCTATCAAGACATTTTTAGCTGGAGGCGTGGCTTTGGCGACTACAGGTATCGAGGCGGCGGTAGCCGCTAAAAAGAAAACAGACGTGAGGGAACCCTTGAAAGGAAATGTCCGCCACTCCGTAAGCAAATGGTGTTTCGGCGATTATAATCTGGACGAGTTCTGTGAGATCTGCAAGCATATAGGGATTGAATCCGTCGAGCTACTGGACCCGGAGGATTGGCCGGTCGTACAAAAACATGGCCTGACGGTGGCGATGGCGCAAGGGGCCGGGCTTGGGATAGATCGAGGTTTCAATGATCCGGCCTTGCATGACGAGTTGGTCGCCAGTTATGAGAAGGTGATCCCGATGGTGGCGGACGCTGGATTGACCAACTTGATTTGCTTCTCCGGCAGGCGTAACGGCGCAACGGACTTGCAAGGCTGGGAGAACTGCGAGAAGGGGTTGAGGCGCCTTATCCCTTTGGCGGAGAAGCATAAGGTCGTCTTGACCATGGAGCTTTTGAACAGTGTCGGCCATAAGGACTATCTGTGCGACCATACGGTTTGGGGCGCGGAGCTTTGTCGCCGTATCGGTTCCCCTAATTTTAAGTTACTATATGATATTTATCATATGCAGATCATGGAGGGGAATATCATCGAGAATATCCGGAAATATAGCCAATACTTCTCCCATGTCCATACCGGAGGTAGTCCGGGCCGTGCCGAGATCGACGAGACGCAGGAGCTTTACTATCCGGCTATCATCAAGGCTCTTATGGAGACAGGCTATAAAGGTTTTGTCGGGCAGGAGTTCGTCCCCGCCCAAGAAGACAAGATCGCTTCCTTGGAGAAGTGCATCCGCATCTGTGATGTATAGTGTTGTTTTACAATAATCTATAGTGCCAGACTTGTGCCATGGTTGTGGCACGGATGTGCCATCAGCGTGGCATTGTTGTGCCACCGCTATGGCATCGCCGTGCCACCGCCGTGGCATTATCGTGCCATCAATGGCACGACTGGGATAGCAGTATGACAAAGACTATGAATTTATTTTCTCCAACCATGTTACGTTTTCTTTTCTCGATTGTCATTAAGATAGAATGGAACAAGAACAGTTTAAAAAAGAGATATTGCCTTTGCGGGAGAAACTATTCCTTTACGCGAGAAGGCTGCTGGATAACCCGGAGGATGCCGAGGATGTCATGCAGGAAGTCTTTTTGAAGCTGTGGTATATGCGTGGCGAGTTGGACTATTATAATAATGTAATGGCCTTGTCCGTACAAATCACCAAGCACCTTTGCCTGAACCGGATGAAAGTCCGTGAACGCACGGAAGGTGAGGCGGACGAACAATTCTTTATCTGCGATGCCAACACGCCTTATACCCAGCTGGAACAAAAAGACAGTTTGGAGCATGTAATGCGGCTTATCAATAAACTACCGGGACTTCAACAGACCATTCTTCGCATGAAACACGTGGATGGTTTCGAGGTGGAGGAAATCGCCGGGTTGACCGGAAGTACCCCCGAGGCGGTACGTATGAATCTTTCCCGTGCCCGTAAACGGGTGAGAGAGCAATTCTTTAAAATGCAGACGTTATGAAAACAGAGGAATACAAGTCTATAGAGGATTTATTAGACCGCTTCTTCGAGGGTCAGACCTCGAACGAGGAGGAGCGAGTGTTGTATGAGTTCTTCGCCCGTCCGGATATTCCCGCCCATCTGGAACGTTATCGGGAGGTATTCGGATATTTCGAGAGTGGCATTGCCTTGGATTTTAGCGAGACTCCGGAATTGAGGCTACCCGCTAAGGAAATTTCTTATAAACGAAAAATAGGACGGGCAATCGCAGTTTGCGTGGCGGCTTCTCTTTTGTTGTTTTTGGTGAATACGGTCTTTATGAATCAAAATGCTTCTTTTAACCCTTATGAGGGAAGCTACATCGTGCGCAATGGTGTCGTAATGACAGATATAAAGAAGATACAACCCGAATTGGAGGTCATATCCCGAGCGGCGGAAGCGATGGAGAAGAATGCGGATCAGCTCTTAAGAAATGCGGATGAAATAGCTTATTTGCCGGAAAGGATGAATAAGCGGTTCGAGAAGAAACGGGAGACTCTACTGAGGAATATTCCGGATACTCAGGTACGTAAGGACGTTTATAAGATCTTGGAATTGGATAAATAGTAAATTAACTAATAAACAAAAGAAGTTATGAAAGCAAGTAAATGTTTTTGGGTGGTATTATGCCTTTTGGTGGGAAGTTTCAGTACAGAGTTATGGGCACAGAAGAATTTGGAGGCTGTCGTGCAGAAATGTAAAGCGGATAAGACGATCGATAAAAGCGTAGTAACGAATAAAGATCCGAAAACTAAAAAGGTATATAAGATAGTCTCTTCTTTCGTCGTGGAGGGCCACGCCGCATTACAACAAGAAATTAAATCCGCTTTTGAGCGGGACAAGGAAGAGGCTTATCAAGTGATCGAGAATGAGAACGATGGGGTGGTTAGTTGGTTTATCCGTTTCTCGAAGGGTAAAAATACAGTTTCTTATTCTATAAATGTTGATGAAGAGGAGCTTCTCTTGACAGTCATTGAGAACTTCGACATGCCGGAGGAAAAAGATATAGAGATAAGATCAAGTAGTGACATGTAGGTTTTACTATGTAGATAAGTCAACAATAGCACCTCTCATCTGTGAAGCTGGGAGGTGTTTCTTTATGTCAAGATATTGGATAGTAGTGTCTAAATTTTGTACACCACTGTCAAATAATTGGACAGTCTGTTTTGGAAAGTAAAATACTACTTGTTTGATAATTAAATATTTAGTTAGTTTGGCACACTATTTGAATTAGATATGGTAAATTAAACAGTTAGATAACAATTAAAACAAATACAGTTATGATTAAGATCGAAGGTTTAAGTAAGTTTTTCCGTACGGAAGAGGTTGAGACAATTGCGTTGAATAAGGTTTCTTTGGAGGTAAAAGATGGCGAGTTCGTCGCTGTCATGGGACCTTCCGGTTGCGGTAAGTCTACGTTGTTGAATATTCTGGGTTTGCTGGATAACCCTTCCGAGGGAAATTATTACTTGGGCGACCAAGAGGTAGGACACTTGAAAGAGAAAGAGCGTACGCAGGTCCGTAAGGGAAACATCGGTTTCGTGTTCCAGAGCTTCAACTTGATAGACGAGTTGAACGTTTTTGAGAACGTGGAGCTGCCGTTGACTTATCTAAAGATCAAGGCGTCGGAGCGTAAACAGATGGTAACGGATATCTTGAAACGAATGAATATCAGCCACCGTGCGGCTCACTTCCCTCAGCAACTCTCCGGAGGTCAGCAGCAACGTGTGGCGATCGCCCGTGCGGTAGTTTCCAACCCGAAGATTATCTTGCCGATGAGCCAACGGGTAATTTGGATTCCAAGAACGGTGCCGAGGTTATGCAGCTGCTCACCGAGCTGAATAAGGAGGGAACGACGATCGTAATGGTGACGCACTCCAAGCACGACGCGGGTTTCGCTCACCGTGTGATCAATTTATTCGACGGTAGCGTTGTTTCTTCCGTCAGTGAATTTATTTAGTCAACATGACATAAACACATACACACAAGAGTTTTTTATAAGCTAATTGGCCTGTGAAGGTCGGTTAGCTTTCAATTTAACTTAAATATAAATCGATGAGACAGCTATATTATACAATCCGTTATTTACTTCGAGGCCGAGGGGGAAATGTGATCAAGGTTCTGTCCTTGACACTAGGACTTGGAGTGGGATTGATCCTGTTCGCTAGGGTCGCTTTTGAATTGAGCTTCGATACATTCTTTGACCAAGTGGAAGATTTGTATAGCGTGCATGTGCGATACAATGATGATAAGGCGGGAGAGGAAGATGAGTCTCGTATCATCTTTGCCCCCGATCCCGGAGG
>ENA-OQEB01000336-OQEB01000336.1-human-gut-metagenome-genome-assembly--contig:-NODE-336-length-19981-cov-1.784275_pt1 | contig 19981 bp, 28 predicted proteins | sample MGYA00242787_ERZ504619 | MGnify/ENA primary metagenome ERZ504619 (study PRJEB26092, sample SAMD00036317) | human gut metagenome | host: Homo sapiens | study: EMG produced TPA metagenomics assembly of... | reverse complement strand
CGACCTGCGCCGCAATGGCCGTCGTCAGCGCCTGAAAGCTGCTCATACCCTCGGCGTCCGCCTTTTTGCCGCGCAGCGTAAAGCCGCCGAACACACGGCGGAAGCCTCGCCAAAGCGGCGCACCTGCACGCCGCGCAGCCGCACGGTAAAGTACACGCCCGTGCCGACCAGCAAAAACAGCAGCAGCGAGTTCCACAGAACATCGCTGAACTGCTCAATAAACGTAGTAAATGCCGCCATACTGACCCCCATAACTTTTACATCCAAAATCCCCGCCGCAAAGCGGCGGTGACGTAAGAAAACATTTATGTGAGAGAATCGGCGTAGTTTAGGCTACGCCGGTTTTCTTATCTTTTTGGGCTGCTTGGGATTGCTCCCTTGCTTCCTCAAAATCAAATGCACCAATGAAATTATAGACAATCTCAATTTCTCTAACCTTGATGCGCGGCTCGTTCTCGTCCGGCGTGTAAACCTCGGAGATGTAAATTTTCTCCACAAACTCCCGGAGAACAGAAGCGTCAAGCTGCTGCATATCGGTGTACTTCCTGACCGCTGCAATAAACTGTCTGACATTGACTTTCTGCTTTTCCTGTTCCTTGACTTCCTGCCGTAGATGTTCGACAAGGTTTGTAAGGTTGGTCTGTTCCAGTTCATAGTCACGGGACAGTTTAATGAAACGCTCGTCGGAGAGCTTGCCAGAAATGTTGTCCTCATACAGTCGTTTGATGATAACATCCAGCTCTGCAATCCGCTTTTGCGATTGCGTCAAGGTATCTTTCTTTTGCGCCAGTTCCTTATCCCGTTCCCGCAGGCTTTGATCCGCCGCACGCTGCACAAAGTCGTCCTCATACTGCGTCACATACTGAATAGCTTCCCGCAGGTTCCGCAGCACGATTTCTTCAAGAACAACGCGACGGATAGAGTGCGTCGAACATAAAGTACGGTCTTTGCGATAGGTAGAACAGATGTAATATTCCTGTTCAGGCTTGAAATGATTGGCCCGGCACAGATACATCTTTCCGCCGCAATCCGCACAATACAGCAAGCCGGAGAACATTCCCATGTCGCCCATCTTGGTAGGACGGCGGCGGCCCTGCCGGATTTTCTGAACGATCAGAAACACGCTTTCCTCAATGATGGGTTCCTGTGTGTTCTCAAAGATCACCCATTCCGACGGGTCGTTCCACAACTTTTTCTTACTCTTAAATGATTGCTTGGTGGTTTTGAAATTCACCGTATGGCCTAAATAGTCAAGGCGCTCCAAAATCCGTGATACCGTTTCATTTGTCCACTTGTAGGGATTGGCCGTTGGTTTGTTCGATACCGGCAACCCTCTTTCGTAGGCATAGGCGGTAGGGTTCAGTACCTTGTTTTTTTGCATCCATTTTGCAATCTGCGTCGGCCCCATACCATCCATGCACAGCGCAAATATCTTCTGGACAACGGCGGCAGCTTCTTCATCCACGATCCACCGCTTCTTGTCCTCCGGGTCTTTCATATACCCATAGGGCGGAATGGTGGTGAGGTGTTCGCCGGAGCGTCCTTTGGATTGCCACGTTGCCCGGATTTTCTTGCTGGTGTCTTTGGCGTACATTTCATTGAATACGTTGCGGATGGCGGTAAACTCACTGTCCCCGCGCACACTGTCCACACCGTCATTGACAGCAATAAAATGGACGCCGTACTCTGGAAACAGCATTTCCGTGTACATCCCGACTTGCAGATAGTTACGCCCGAACCGGCTCATATCCTTAACGACAACGCGCTTGATCTTGCCCGCCTTGATGTCGGCAAGCATCCGCTGGAATCCGGGCCGGTTGAAGTTGGTTCCCGAATATCCGTCGTCCTCGTCGTAATGGCGGATAGCTGTATAGCCGTGATCCCGGCAATACTTTTCCAAAATTCGCTTCTGGTTGCTGATACTGTTACTCTCGCCGTCCAGCTTATCTTCTTGGGAAAGCCGCTCATAACAGGCAGTAATGCCCTCGGCTTCTTCCTGCGGCTGGCTGTGGACATAGAATTGCAGCACCGTGTTTTGGATAGCCGTCTTGGTTTCCTCGCTCAATGGCGCGTCATTGGACACACGCTGAAAGGAAGTGACTGGCTGTTGGTACATTTGATTGTCAAGGTTCAAAGTTGTATCGTTATTCCGTGTCGCACGATGGTTCTGTGCAATCACCATTTCCGGCTGTTTACTCATGTTGGCCTCCTATTCCGCAGCCGGAAAACGAGGCTTGATACAAGTATATTATACCATATCAGGCCCCGTCCATCTGCTTGTAGGAAATGAAAAATTGTTAAATTTTTAAGTGGCCGCTCGGTTCAAATCGTTTTGAAGCAGGCGGCGTATTTTCTTTACTGCGGTTTCCTTTGCGCCGTCCTTGACGGTCGCTTTTACAATATATCGAACGCCTCCGATCTCGTACTGACGTACTACGGGGGCTGCTTCTTTCTCATTCGGTACTGCATTATTCATACAGTAGTCCCCCTTTCGCTTACGATATGGTAAACCGAAATGGCCATAACGGACGGCTGACTGGCACAGCTCCACGGGACTTTCACCCCCGCGTGGTTCTCACACGGCCATGCTCGTTGCCTGCGACGCTTTGAACGCTCGGACTACGACGGCAAGGGAGTATCATTGTCCTGCCTGCACGTCGTCGCCCGCAAGCTGCCACACTTGCTTTACGGCCCTGTGTTTTTCGCTCTGCTTTTCCCGTAGGGAAAAGCTCATGGCGCACCAGCCGCCCGGCTCGGCACAGACAGAATGTGTCCGTTTTGCCTATGATGCGCCGCCGTTATCTTGCGGGCATATTTGTCAAGGTGCAAGCCTGCGGCCAGCGGGTCGGCGGAAATGTGGAAAGGGAGTAAAAAGCGATTTCCGTTTCCGTGGCCGGGTCGTTACTTCAAATCAACGACGATGGCATGAATGAGCTTGATTTCCAGACGGCGCTTCATGTACTCGTCCACGCACACATAAGGGATGCCGTTGCTGTCGTACAAGGTACGGGTACAGAGCTTGTTTATGTAGCACTCGTAGTACCGCAGCACTTGTTCCATAGCTATTGCGTCCCCAGCGTGGGCGGCTTCCATCACCGAAAGGGGCAGAAGCTCCCTGCCGTTGAATGTGGGCTGCTTCATCCGCGTTACCTCCCTCCCGGCATTAACGCCATCAATTTCACGCGCAACTGTTTCAGGGTGCTTGTCCTGTGGCGCTGGACGGCGCTGCGGGACATTCCCATGAGGCTGCCGATTTCTCCGTCGGCCATTTCCAGAACACAGTGCAAAATCAAAATACTTTGTTCCTGTTCCGGCAGGCTGGCGAAAGCCTCGGCCACAAGCTCGTTGTTAATCAGCAAATCATATCCATGCGACGAAAAATGTAGCTGTCGCTGGGGTATTGATCCACAGTGGAGAGCTTGTCCAATTCCTGCTGGGTCAGGGCGTCTAACGACTTTTCACGGTCGCGCTGCCGTCCCATCTCATGCAGATAATCTTTGGCCTCATTGCGGAGTACCGCCTTGCAAAATGCGTCATAGCGGTTCCGCAGGATAAAGTCATTGCGGGGGATCGTATCCATCTTCTCACCCCCTTTCTGTGGGGATTTCGGTGGTTCTCTCCCTTTCCGCCAAAGTTACTTTTGAAAGGCCGTCAGCTACCCGGTAAACGCCGCTTTTTGGAAATTTTTTTGAAAAAAGTTTTGGCCGGTGGCGCGGGCCGCAGGAAACAACAAATTTCGCCCGGCAGGTCACAGACCCACCGGGCGAAAGCGAAAGCAATATGAATATAATTTACATGGTATAGTTCATACTCATGGCCGCTTGTCCCCGTTGCCGGGGACGGGCTTTTTAGGGGTGGTGCAACCCCTGTCTTATTTTGTCGAAACGCTCTTTGCTTCATGCGGCTCCCTCCGTGGGCCGCCGATCCCGCCAGCGTCAGGGCGTCGTCAGTTTGAGGGCATAGAGAACGGCGGCCTTGATTTTGTTAAAGCCGCCGCTGGATAGAAATATAAAATGAGCGCACGAAAGCAACCTGCCCGGCAACGGTTTTTTTCTTTCCCCGTCGGGCGGGGCAGGAAATTTTACAGATAACTTCGCTATATTCTATTTTTTCTCAATGCTGATAACTCGTTGTGTCCAATCTCGATAAAAGGCTTCCTCATGCGATACGAGCAGTACCGTTCCTGCAAAAGTTGAAAGGGCTGTTTTCAAAGCCTCTTTTGCCTGTACGTCTAAATGGTTTGTAGGTTCATCCATAATCAGGAAATTACAGGGGGTCAGAGTAAGCAGACACATCTTTACCTTTGCCTGTTCGCCGCCGCTTAATGTTCCTATGGACTGCATAGCGTGTTTACTGGAAATTCCGCATCGTGCCAAATGCTTGCGGACATCTTTTGTCACCATATTGGGATAAGCATTGGCAACAATTTGAATGGGCGTCAATTCAGGTTCTTTCCACTCTAAATCCTGTTCAAAATATCCGATAGTAACCTGATCGGAAAATTTGAAATGGCCCTGCATAGATGGAATTTCCCCAATCAGGTTTTTAATAGTGTCGATTTTCCAATCCCATTAAATCCAGTAATAACAACTTTTGTCCTCCCTTAATGCTAAATTCAATGTTTGATAAAACGGGATAATGGTAGCCAACTGCCAGTTGTTTCACCAACAAGTGTTCCGTATTGGTTAAAGACAGTACAGGGAAATGGAAGTAAGGAATAATTTCCTTTTGGTCTAAGGCTTCCATTTTGTCCATTCGGTCAAGCTGCTTTTGCCGTCCCCGCGCCATTTTTGCTTTTCTGCCCGCTATGTTCTTCCGTATAAATTCCTCTGTCTTTTTTAATTTCCTTTTGCTGGGCCGCATATTGCCGTACATATCTTCCCGCAGCAGGGTTTTCTTCCGCAGAAATTCGGAATATGTGCCGTAGTATTTTGTAATCGTGTCATTGTCTATATCACAAATGCGGTTCGCTATCTTATCCAGAAAATTGAAATCATGGGAAACCACTAAAAAAGCATTTTCCAAAGCAGATAAATATTCCGCCAGCCATGTTACATGGTCTTTATCAAGGAAATTGGTCGGCTCGTCCAGCAACAGAACATCCGGCTTTTCCAGCAGTAATTTTGCTAAAATCACTTTTGCCCGCTGGCCGCCACTCATTTCAGCAATCGGACGGTCAAGGCCAATCGCAAGAAGTCCTAACCCATTGGCGACACGCTCAATAGCGGTATCTATCGAATAAAAGTCATGGGCTTCAAGCTGTTCCTGATAATGGGCGGCCAGTTCAAGGCTTTTCGTATCACCGTCAGCAGCTCTTTCATATAGCTGCAACGCCTGTGCCTCCATTTCAAATAACTTTGTGAAAGCGGATTTGAGAAATTCTTTCATCGTTAAGGTATGGTCGATTTCCGCATATTGGTCTAAATAACCAATAGTAGTATTCGGCTGCCAGACAATGCGCCCGCTGTCCGGTATGATCTGCTCTGTACAGATTTTGCTTAAAGTGCTTTTGCCGGTTCCATTCTGTCCGACAATGCCAATATGTTCTCCTTTATTGAGTGTGAAGCCTGCATTTTTGTATAGCACATTCTCACCAAAAGAGTGTGTCAGTCCATCAATTTCTAATAAGCTCATTTTTATTAACCCTTTCCTGCATATTCTCTGATACAAACGAAAAAGGCAGAAAGCAAAGATACACAAATGTATCTGCCTTCTGCCTCTGGCATAGCAGCGCCAAAAACAAAAGGCTATGGACAAAACATTGTCCATAGCCTCATACACATTATAACTGCATGGAAAGCCACTTTCTCAAAATGGGTATAAAATCCCCCTTATGGCTTCCCGATGAAATCGAAATGCGTCATTTATACGCTATACTCTGCACAATGTTTCATCGGTATGGATTGTACAGAGCTGATTTTCTTTTTACGCTGATCGGTTAAATGAAAATTCATGTTCATGCCTTTCTCTCCTTTTGAGAGGTATAACCTCTGTTTTTAATAATACTACGGGGAACACGGTTTGTCAATCATTGTGCTTTTTATACAGGGGCAGAATAACACAAATACAATCTCTTTTCTACGCATTTAGGGGAATAGAAGCCCATGAAAATCAAGGCTTTTCCGCCACAGTCGGCGGACAGGCGGGACAGATTATCCAATTCCCGCCAGAGAGGGCTTCTAAATGCGTAGAAAACAATCCATAAGAAAGCGCCGGACGCGGCGGCCTGCTGGCCCTGCGTCCGGCGTTTTCTCATGGGCTGTCCTTTAGGATGGCCCGGATCAGCTTGTTTTGCAAGCGGTGTTTCATGTACTCGTCCACCCGCACATGAGGCGTTCCGTCCAGCTCATAAAGCGTCCGGGTACACAGCTTATTCATATAGCCGTCATAGTACCGCAAGATACGCTCCATTGCCAGCGGATCACCGGCGCGTGCGTCAGCAAATACAGACAGGGGCAGAAGCACCCTGCCGTGAAATGCGGGCTGCTTCATTTCGCGTTCCTCCCTCCGTTATCCTCCAATCTGTGCCGCAGTTCATTCAAAGTCTTTGTGCGGTGGCGCTGGACGGCGCTGCGGGACATCCCCACAATGCCACCGATCTCGCCGTCCGCCATAGCCGCAACGAAGCGCAGAATTAAAATCTGCTGCTCCTGCTCCGGCAAGGTGGCAAAGGCCCCGGCCACCAGCTCGTCCCGGATATGTAGATCATAGCCAAAGGCCGAGAACTTAAAGCTGTCGCTGGGGTATTCGTCCAGCGTACAGAGCTTGTCCATTTCAGCCTGCGGCAAGGTGTCCAGCGACTTTTCCCGGTCACGGCGGCGGGCCAGCTCCGACAGGTAGGTGATGGCTTCGTTGCGAAGAACAGTTTTGCAAAAAGCGTCCAGCCGGTTCCGTTCCACATAGTCAAAGGTGTATTCGTTCATCTTCTCACCCCCGATCTGCGGGAGAGTGAGAAGATAAAGCTGCTTATTCCACTCCTGTCACTGGCAGCAATGTGGTGGCCCCGGCCCGCACCGAAGAACCGCAGAAAACAACAAATTTCGCCCGGCAAGTCGCAGACCCATCGGGCGAAAACAGAAGCGATATGCAGTTGATTTATATTGTATAGTACATACTCATGGCCGCTTGTCCCCGTTGCCGGGGACGGGCTTTTTTTGACAGTACATAGCCTGTCTGAATTTGTCGAAACGCTCTATGCTTCATGGCGGCTCCCTCCGTGGGCCGCCGATCCCGCCAGCGTCAGGTCAGGGCGTCGTCAGTTTGAGGGGCAAAGAGAACGGCGGCCTTGAATTGTTCAAAGCCGCCGTAATCTAATCAGGCATGGGAAAAGGGCTGCTGCTCGACGGCTTTTTTTCTTTGCCGTCGTCCGGCAGGTTGAGTAATACTCATTTTTCAGTATTTGGTACACTCCAAAATTGACGATCACAGCGCATAACCATAGCAATAACAATTAGCGCAATACCAGAAGCATCATAATCCACTGTAAGGGAATTACATCTGCCAGCGGCCCAAAAATTGCCATACCAATAGGCATACACCCGGAATACATAGAGCCGAGTAAGCCAAAGACACGTCCCTGCATTGCAATGTCAGTCTTTTCTTGTAAAAGAGTAGTGATCGCCGTTTGCACTGTCGTTAATGCAACCCCGTAGATAGTCATTAAGATAAGGTAAAAAATAAAGTTTGTAGACATCCCCATGAGGATTGCCATAATACCAAATATATCCAATCCCAATAGCAGCGTGGCCTTTCGGTTTTTGAAGCCGCCCCATGTACTCATTAAAAGCCCGCCAACCATCATGCCAGCAAAGCCAACCAATTCAACCAACGTTAAATAACCGTAAGTATCACCATAAACTCTGCTTACTAAAAGTCCTGCAAGATAGCCGGCTGGAACGCATAAGAAAACGAATAAACCATAAATAATCAAAAGCCTGCCAATCAGTTTATCAGAAAACGCATAAGAAATCCCAGTTTTCAAATCCGCTAATACAGGGGCTTCTTCTTTTTCCTTTCGTTCATAAGAAATGAAAATGCAAGATAAAAGTCCAATTCCCAACACAGCCGTTAAAATATCTATTGAAAGTGTTGACGCAAGGTGCCGATTGTCAGAATAACGCCCGCTGCGGCGGGGGCGGCAAAACGAACAATAGATTGCATAGTGGCATTGATGCCATTAAAACGCATAAGCTGATCTGCGGGAACGAGCTGCGGAATAACTGCATTGACTGCGGGCGTTTGTATACCGGCTCCCAAAGAACGCAGAATTGACATGATAAGAAGCGCCCAGAGGAGAATTGTTTGGTTGGATATATATGGCATAAGCAACATCATAGCCAGAGTAACCATAGCAATGGTGAAATCTGCCCCTATAATCAGCTTCTTTCTGTGATACCTGTCGGCCCACACACCACCCAAAAATGAAATTATAAATTCAGGCAGATATGAGCATACACTAAATGCAGCTACCCATACGCCAGAAGATGTGTTTAGCGTTTACATACCAGACAATCGCCATCTGAACCAGTGTAGAACCAAATAATGTGATTGACTGGCTGATAAAAAATAATATTGCCCGAATTTTCCATCTGTCTTGTGTTGTTGTGTGCATTTGATTTCCTCCTATTCTGGTATAGGAAGGACAAAACGCTGTGTCGGATAGCCAAACTCAATGAGTAGTTCTCGTTCAGCAAAGCCGAGCTGTTTTAGTTCGTTGCGATAACCTGTATCTGCTTTGTCATTTTCTCTATATGTTGTTGTGCTAATTTCCTGTTGCGGAAGATATTCATTCATTAGTTTATCTAAAAAAAGTTTTGGAATACCATAGCTGCGATACTGGGGATGAACACCCATAAACTCAATGCTTCCCGTGTTATAGGAAAAAGCCATAATACCAATGGCAAGATTTCCTAATGGTAAAATCAATGCTTGCCTTTTTTTAATACTGTTTTTCAGTTTTGCAAGATAGTCAGCTTCATCAAGATATGGGTATCCGTCAACTACCATTCTGACAAGTTCCATCCATGCAGGAATATCTGATATGGTTGCCAATTTAATATCATCAGAAGTAAATTTCATATTACTGTGTGCTTCCTTATGCAAATAGAAACGTAACTGCAAAGGGTAAAATTGCCCTAAATCTCGATACTCTGCCGGTGGCATTTTATACATGGCCTTAAATGTCAGAGGTAAAAGCCTGTTGGCTTCATAGCCACAAATTAAAAGCAATATCTATAATGGATTTTTTGGAAAAAACCAGAAGTTTAGCTGCCTCTGTTAGTTGCCGCCTGCTCACATAATCATGGATCGTCATGCCTACTGTTTCGGTAAACATACGGTGCAGATGATATTTTGAATAATGGACAGATGCTGCAACTGTGTCAAGCTCTAATTTTCCATCGAGGTGATTTTCAATAAAATCAATGACCGTTTCAATGCTGACAACTTTTTGGACTTCCATGCGCGTTCCCTCCTTTCCACAGAAAGATTATCAGAAATCAACATCACAGTTTTAATAATTCTTGCGGTGTGTCGCATACTGCATCTTATTATAGTCTCTTAACGAAGATAAATCAAAGCAAGATATGAATTATAAAGTTTAATTCACCTGCATATAACAACATTCCATTGGGCAAATATGAATTATACAATGTAAATGGGTGATATTATATGGCGAAAGTAGAAGATTGCCCCGGCTTTGAAACTTTCGGCGCGGATGTAAAGGCTGCGCGGAAAGCCCGGCGTCTGGCGCGTAAGGCGCTGGCGGAAATGGTAGGTATTGAGTGGCGGTATCTCGCCAACATTGAGAATAAAGGGACGATCCCCAGCCTCCCGGTCGTGATCCAGCTTATCAAGACCTGTGGGCTTCCTGTGGAACGGTATTTCAATCCCGAAGTGCTGCGCTCGGAAAGTGAGCAGCGTCAGCGGGTCGGCCACAAGCTGAAACTGTGTCCCGAAGAATACCTGCCGATCATCGAGGGCGCGATTGACGGGGCTATAAAAATTGAACAGCCAAAGAAGAAAGAAACGGGGGATGCCTGAAAACCATCCTCTGTTTTCTTTTGTTTGCGAGGGGCGCAAAAGCGTCCTTTATTTTTTTGCGCCTTTTTTCTGGAAAGTTCCTGTTTTGCGGGTAGTTTGGAGCTTTCCGAAGGTACTTATAGCGGAGAAGAACAAAAACAGCAAGCATAGGAAGTGTAGCCACACTTCCGAAAACGCACCATCCCGCCCCTGCGGGCCGTCCGTTTTGCTTGTTGGGGAAATCCCCAAACCCCTTTGCCGGAAAGGAGCGTGAAACGCAATGGCAAACCGAAAGCGTCAAATCGTGCTGCGCGTCCCGGTGACGCCGGAAGAACGGGCCATCATCCAGCAGAAAATGGCCCAGCTCGGCACAAAGAATTTCTCGGCCTATGCCCGGAAAATGCTGATTGACGGGTATATCGTCCACATGGACACCAGCGACATCCGGGCGCAGACCGCAGAGCTGCAAAAAATCGGCGTCAACATCAACCAGATTGCGCGGCGTATCAACAGTACCGGGGCTGTGTACGCGCAGGACGTGAGGACATCAAGGGGGCGCTGGCACAGATATGGCAATTACAAAGATCCATCCTATCAAAGTAAATCTGAAAGCGGCCCTTGACTATATCGAAAACCCGGACAAGACGGACGATAAAATGCTGGTATCGTCCTTTGGCTGTTCCTACGAAACGGCGGATATTGAATTTCAAATGCTGTTAGATCAGGCGTTCAAGAAAGGCAACAATCTGGCCCACCACCTGATACAAGCCTTTGAGCCGGGCGAAACCACGCCGGAGCAGGCCCATGAGATCGGGCGGCAGCTTGCCGATGAAGTGCTGCAAGGCAAATACCCTATGTGCTGACTACCCACATAGACAAGGGCCATCTGCATAACCACATCATTTTTTGTGCCGTGGATATGGTACAGCAGCGCAAGTACATTTCCAACCGGCGCAGCTACGCCTACATCCGGCGCACCAGTGACCGGCTATGCAAGGAAAACGGCCTGTCCGTCGTGAAGCCGGGCAAGGACAAGGGAAAGTCCTACGCCGAATGGGACGCCCAGCGCAAGGGAAAGAGCTGGAAAGCCAAACTGAAAATTGCCATCGACGCCGCTATCCCGCAGGCCAAAGACTTTGACGACTTCCTGCGGCTCATGCAGGCGCAGGGCTATGAAATCAAACCGGGCAAATTCGTTTCTTTCCGCGCCCCCGGTCAGGAACGCTTCACCGCTGTAAGACCTTGGGTGAGAATTACACCGAGGAAGCCATCACCCACCGGATCAAGGGGCTGGCCATGGACAGAGGCCCGAAACGGAACGCCACAAAGGAAATCACTTTGCGGATTGATTTGGAGAACAGCATCAAGGCCCAGCAGAGCGCGGGCTATGCAAAGTGGGCGAAAGTCCACAACTTGAAGCAGGCCGCCCGGACGCTGAATTTCCTGACCGAACACGGCATAGACGACTATGCGGCGCTGGAAAGCAAGGTGGCCGAAATCAGCGCGGAAAACGACGAGGCCGCCGCTGCGCTGAAAGCGGTGGAACGCCGCCTGTCCGATATGGCGGTGCTGATAAAGAATATCTCCACCTACCGGCAGACCCGGCCCGTGGCGCTGGAATACAGAAAGGCCAAAGACAAGGTCGCGTACCGGCGCGAACATGAAAGCCAGCTTATCTTGTATGAGGCAACGGCAAAAGCCATCAAGGACGCAGGCGTGACAAAGCTCCCCAATCTGGCCGCCCTGAAAGCCGAATACCGAAAGCTGGACGAGGAAAAGGAACGGCTGTACCAGAAGTACAGCGAAGTGAAAAAGGAACTGGCCGACTACGGCATCATCAAGCAGAATGTGGACAGCATTTTGCGGGTGACGCCCCATCAAGAAAGGACACAAGAGCTATGAGCATACCGAGAATGAATTACCGGCAGTACCGCAAGGCCCGGAAGCTGACGCATGAGTGCTGCAATTACTGTGACGGGAACTGCCTGCTTTTGGACGATGGAGAGGAATGTGTGTGCGTCCAGAGCATTTCCTATTCGCTGCTGTGCCGGTGGTTTCGGGCCGCCGTCCTCCCGCTGGACGCGGCCCTGTGCGCCGAGATCAGCAGGAGCCGGGACGAGGTGAAACGCTGCGTCGAGTGCGGGGCCGTGTTCACGCCGAAGTCCAATCGGGCCAAATACTGCCCGGATTGCGCGGCGCGAGTGCGCCGGAAGAAAGAGGCCGAACGGCAGCGGCAAAAATACTGGCAGCTTTCCGGGAAATGAGCTGCACCAGAGGTAGATTTTTTCAAAAAGATACGATAGACTATAATTATCCCCGCGAAAGAGAGGTACATAGCAATGGGCGAATTGATAAATACTGACGCGATCCAGCTATTTGAAGATAAAAAAATCCGCACCGCATGGGACGAAGAACAAGAAGAATGGTACTTTTCCATTGTGGACGTTATTTCCGTTTTGACCGGCACAGAAAATCCCCGCCGGTATTGGAGTGACTTAAAGCGGAAGCTGAAAAAAGAGGGTGCGGTTGAGTTGTACGAGAAAATCGTACAACTGAAAATGCTGTCCTCCGATGGGAAAAGGTATAAAACTGACGTTGCAATACAGAACAGCTATTGCGGATTATCCAGTCTGTCCCTTCCCCGAAAGCCGAGCCGTTTAAGGCGTGGCTGGCAAGGGTGGGCCGGGAACGGATTGACGAAACCATTGACCCGGAACAGGCCATTGACCGGGCGTTAGAAACCTATCTGAAAAAAGGCTATTCCGAGGAATGGGTACATCAGCGTCTTTTGGCAATCCGCATCCGCAATGAGCTGACAGACGAGTGGCAAAAGCGCGGCGTGGAAAAGGGAAAGGAATATGCAATCCTGACTGACGAGATTTCCCGCGCATGGTCGGGCATGACGACCCGGCAGTACAAAAAACTGAAAGGCTTGAAAAAAGAAAACCTCCGGGACAACATAAGCGATCTGGAACTGGTTCTGACAATGCTTGCCGAAGCTACTACAACGGAGATTTCTAAAACCGTAAAGCCCGCTACTTTTCTGAAAATCAGAAAGTGGCGCAAAAAGGCGGTTCGATTGCGGGAAATACCCGGAAAGAGATTGAAGATACAACAGGAAAGCCGGTGATTACTTCCCAAAACGCCAAAGACTTCCGGCAGCTTATAACAGATATTGTAGAGGACGCCGCCGCCATGCCAGAGCAAACAGAGGAAAAAGACGACAACAAGGATGAATAACGCCTACATTCTACGCAGTTAGGCCGCTGAAAGGCCCGCCGCAGCGGGCTTCTGGCGAACGATTGACGGGGCGGCAATAGGATTTATCCAATCCCCGCCGAAACTGGCTTTGAAATGCGTAGAAAAAAACATAAGAAAGCGCCGGACGCGGCGGCCTGCTGGCCCTGCGCCCAGCGCTTTTTATGAACCAAATAGGTGAGAACAACTTGTTATTTCACATAGATTTCTGAAATGGTATCTTCCACACCATTGATCTGCAATCTTACATGGATTTTTCCGTTTTCAAATTCACTCAAAGAATACTCTAAAGGTTCGGAAAGATTTGTGACATCAAAGGATTTTGATACATCACCCTGTACCAGCCACAAAATAAGTGATGCTCCGTCAGGAACCGTTCCGCAAGAAATATCGGCGTGAAGCATTTGAGTGTTTGCATCCTCAATCATCATGTTTGCTCTTTTACAAATCCGTCACTGGCACTTCTAAAATCCAACTTCCAAACACCATTCAGATAAGTGTCATAATTCATGCTGATTGTTCCCAAATTCCAACTCGGTCGTTCGACGTAACATCCGTATTTACACCATTTCCGGTAGCAGCACTGATAATAAACCCTGTCAGGCAGACCAACATAAGCACCATACTGATAATACCGGCAACAATAAATTTTAAGTGGTGAGTTTCCTGTTTAACCATAACGCCATTATCCTCCTTGTTTTCAATATGCGTTCCGCATTCTTCACAATATTTTGCTTTCAATGAAATTTGATGCCCGCAGGCAGGACATGTTGCTTTTATCTCTGAACGGCGCAGAAAATAAATCAGCAAGCCAATAAAAGGAGTTGCGATAAAAACTACAATCGCCCACAACACCGGGTCATCGCCCCGCTTTTTACAATCCTGATATACCCATGCTGCAAAGAAGCCACAAGTACATAAGGCGAAAAGAATAAAGCAAAGAAGCAGAATGGGAAGCATCATGGAAAGGCCGCTAAAGCCATCGCTTTTCAGAAAATACAGTCCAAACCGCAGAAAAATCAACAGTAGAATAACTGGAATGCCGATATAAAGCGGAAGTTTGTTCTTTTTTGTATGATTCACGCCAATTGCACCTCTTTTCTCAACACGGATTGTTATATCCTCTTTCATATTTGTCCTTTTGACACCAACGATGGTAAGCAACGCCTGCCAGTCCAATGTAGAAACAGATACCAGCAGCAAAATAAGATAAATAAGTGTTGCTGATTACTATTAGTGTTACACCTGCCAGCATAATAAATGTAACTAAGTTCAAAATCATCGGCAAATACCAAAGAGAAAACCGCGTGTGGCGGGCTGCTTTCGCATTGCCGCTTCCTTTTGATGCAATGTCGCTTTCAGTTTGTTGTTCAACTCCGGGTCTGGTTCGTCAGCCAGTTTCATAGAAGCCCGGATGATTTCATCAATTTCTGTATTGAAAAGGTCATGTTTCATATCCTGCTTCCTCCAATCTTTTCTTAATCAGACTTCTTCCCTTAAACAATCGGCTTTTTACCGTTCCGGGCGGTTTCTTAATGATTGTTGATATTTGCTCTACGGAACAATTAGAAAGATAAAACAGTGTCAGCGGTATTCGGATTTTTTCTGGTAGGGTTTCAATAATCCGATTAACTTCTGAAATCAATTCTTTCTGCAAGTAGCTTTCTTCAATACTTTCGTCGGAATGTAAGACTGTTTCTGCTTCATCATCCAAATTACTACATGGAGCAATCATATTTCGGCGGGCCTGCTTTCGTCTATCGCTTTTCCAAAGATTGTGTGTCAAGGAAAAAAACAGTGCTTTTGGATTTTGCCCCCAGTCAAGTGTCCATTCCATTTCTAACGCTTTTAGAAAAGTCTGTTGATACAAGTCCTCTGCTTCTGATTTGTCCATACAGAGTTTCAGGCAAAATCTATATATATCTGTACCGAACTCATCAATACACTTCTCGATTTCTCTTGCGTCCAATGTTTCACCTCCATTGCCCGTTCACCCTATATTCGCTATGACTTTGTAGGCGGTTCACTTTTTTAAATAATTTTTTTCAGGTAAAATGTCGAGGCGAAGTAGGTAATTTCATTCCCGGCATGAAAAGACTGATTTCTTAATAGTGTTCAAACGAGTTTTTTTATTATATTTCATCAGCTCGAAGAACACAAGACGGAAAATATGAATAATAGAGTGTAAGTATAGGTCATATACTGAGGCAGCCATACATCGGAAGAAAGAGGCCAAACGGCAGCGGAAAAGATACCTCCTGTCTACGCATTTAGGGCGGTGAAAGCCAGCCATAGAAGGGCTTTCCCGGCATGGTCGGCAGGCAGGCGGGACAGATTATCCAATTCCCGCCAGAGAGGCTTCTAAATGCGTAGGAAAATGTTTCCGCCGCTGGTATTTCTGCCGGTTCTGTGTTATGCTGATACAAGCATAAAAAAGACAGGAGTGGACAGGATGGCCGAACAGGAAATGTTGCTGGACAGCGCCACGATCAAGGCCGCCGTCGCAGGCGAGAAGTGGGCTACGGAAAAGGTGCTTGAACACTATGCCCCATGATTGACGAGCTGGCCGTTGACGAGGATATGAAACAGCACTTGATTATGAAACTGTTGGAAGCCCTGCCGAATTTCCCGATGGAGCAGGCATAAAGGCAAAAAAACAGCGCCGGACGCAGAGGCCATACAGCCCCCGCGCCCGGCGCTTCGTTATACTTATTTACTCGTCTGTGAAATGGAACTGGTACGCCTCAAAGTCGCGTCGGTCATGGTGTCCAGCTTGGTAAGGGTCTGGCGGGCCAACGCCGCCATTTCCCCGCCCATATCCGGCAGCGCGGCATGGAGCTTCGCCATCGTCCTGCGCCGGTCGGCATTGTGATACAGACAGATCAGGTTTTCTTCCTCCACATTAAACTGCATTGTCATACCTCCAATTCTTTTGATTTTTCTCGCTGCGGCGGCTTCTTGGCCTGTTCCTCCTTGGCGGCTTTGAGCTGCGCCCGGATGGACGGCTTTTTCTGGCGCTGGGCGGTCTTGGACGCCGGGCGGGTCTGCTTCGGCTTCTTGTCCTCGGCCTTGGCTGCCTCGGCACATCGAAAAGGGAAATCTGTTCCCCGGCCTTTGCTCTTGCTTCCAGTTCCCCCATCGACGGGGTATTGTTCAATACGCCGTCAATCATGTTGTAATTCTGCTCGGTGGACATTTCAGCGGTCTTAATCGGGCTTTCCTGCATAAACTCCGGCACAGGAGTAAACCCGATGCTGTCACAGTAATGGGCTTCCTCCTTGCGCCGCGATTTACCACAACACGTCCGAAACGGACAGGCTGTGTCCCCGGAAACCGGCTGGCCGGTCGTCGGCGTTGAACGTGCGGTAAATATCCTCCAACGTAGTCTTTTTGTCCAGCGGGGCCGTGTAGACAAGCGCATAGTTTTTCCTGTCCACGGTCAGCCCTGCGGCCTGCAATTCCTCATAGGGCCGATAACGGAAGTCGTGCCCCTCCGGGCCAGCAGGCACTTGATAGATGGAAAAGGTGTCGTCCGGCTCCGGGGGATCAACCGTAAAATAAGGGTTCTCCCATTCAGAAAACGGCATATCCGGCATGGCCTTGTAGCTGCCATTTTCCTGAACATAGGGCCGTACACGGTCAAAACCGATTTCCTTTGCCACGCGGGAGAGGCTTTCCAGTACCACGGGATCGTCCCGCAGCCGTTCCATGCGGGTGAAGTCGTCCACAAGATAGTTTTGTCCCGCCCGTACTTGGAGAATATCGGTGGCGCTCATGCCATCCTTGCTTTCCACGCCCAGCGTCAAATGTGCGTAGGGCTGTCCTGCGTCGTTAAGGTCTTGGGCCTCGTTGTTGTAGGGCTGGCCCCGCAGCTCGTCAAACCGGGCCTTGGCTTCTTCAAAGGTGGCAAAGTGTTCAATGGGGCTTTGGTGTTCCGCATTGGTCGCCCATGTTTTCAGGTCGGCAATCACATAGAAGCCCCATTCCCGGCCTGCCTGCGGCTCGGCGGCAGTCCGTTCCGCCAGTGTCTTTTCCGCCCGTTCCCGTACATCCTCCCGCAGCGGCAGCGCATAGAGGGTGGACGCAGAGGAAAAGCCCACGTTGTTAAACATATAGTCCACATCGGTTTCTTTCAAGGCCCCCGCTGTGAAGTAGTCTGCCCGCGTGGGGGTGTCGCTCACCTTGCCATCTGCTATATCATGGCTCAATCCCGTTTCCAGATGGGTGCAGATTTTTCCGTCCACGGCCAGCGTCACATAGTACCAGCCGATATAGCCGCCGGTCTGCTCGTCGGCCCCGTCGTTAAACTCCACATTCAGCAGCGTGTAGGGCTTTAGGCCCTTTTGGGCGGCGATCTCGTTGTCCTTGGCTTCCCTCTGCAACAGAACAGGCAGGGCGGCTTCCTTGGCGGCCTGCACGATCTCCGGGTTAAAATGCACCAATGCACTGTTGACACATTCCGTCTGTACCTTTACGGTTTTGGCTTTTGGCGTCAGGTGGTTGCCGATAAACAGGGACGCGCCGTTGTCAAAGTGAATGGACATATCACTGGTGCCGCGCCATTTGCCAGTACAGGGGGACGTGTGGATTTCGCCGGTCTTACAGCCAAACGCCTGCGCGATTATATCAATCTTGCTTGCAGGGGCAGGTCTTTGTAGCGGCCAGCGATTTCCACCGCCTTTTTCTGCAAGCCGGTCAGGGGCTTGTCGGCGGACTTTTCCTGCGGCTCGGCGTCGGACACATCATCCTGCGCCGTTTCCGGCTCCGGCGTGATTTCCAGCTCCGGCTCTGGTACTGTCTCCTGTTCAGGGGTCGCTTCCTGTGGCTGCTCCTGTTCCTTGGCGTACAACTCCTTGACGGCTTCCTGCGTCAGCTCCCCGGTGTTGAGCTGATCCAGCAGTTCCCGGCATTTTTCTTCCGTCCCGGCATAAAGAACCGCCCCGATTTTTACAGTGCCGTCCGACTGCGGGACATAGGCTTGCAGCAAATACAGGTTTTCCGGGCTGTCGCTGCGGGTGGCGGCGTGTACCCGGTAGACACATTCCTCCGGCTCGGCTTGGGCCTGTGCCATCTGCGCCTGCTGCTGTCGGATGCTGCTGCGTTGCAGCTCCGTGGGCTTCTCGCCGGTAAGGGGCTGAATACTTGAAATGCGGTCAGCGGCGTAATAGGCGTTCCCATTCAAAAGCCGCTGCCATGCCCCGACGCTTGGCGCCCATCGGAATCCGTGTTCTTTCAACTGCTGGCGGGCGTCGGCGTCCGGCTTATCTTCAAAGAACACCTGCAAACGGCTCTGTTCCCGGTTGGCCTCCACATGGCCGCCCTCAAACTCCAAGCCCACATAGACGGTTTCTCTGGCGCGGGTCAGGCTGTCGATCCGCTGCCGGATGCGGCGGATTTCCGCGTTGTTGTTAGACAGCTCCCAGCTCTGAAAGGGTTTCTTTTCATAATGCCAGCCGGACACCATAGCCGCTTTCAGCTTTTCAAGATTTTCAGGGGAAAGGTGCGGGCAGCCGTCCAGCGTGCCGTGTTTGCGGTAGTAAGCGTTCACGGCTTTCATGGTTTCCTGCGCCTTTACCAGCCCGTCCAGTTTCTTTTGCAGCTTGGGGATGGCCTGCGGGTCGTCCTGCCGGATGCCACCCATGCCGGTGCTGCGGATTTTATCAAGCAGCCCTTGAATGTACTGCCATTCCTGCATATTGCTGTCGCGGGCCGCGTTCTGTTTTTCTTTCTGGCGTACCGGGAAATTGGAACCACCGGCAATCAGGATCGAGGGAACACGGGCGTCAATGGCAAAGCTGTGGTTCATGTTGGCGGCCAGTTTCCGGGCGTAGGTGTCAAGCAGGCTGTCGATTTTCTCATGGTACATGGGATCAACGCGCTTTTTCTGTGCCTGCGCGATTTCAAAGGCATTATCCACATAATGTCGGTACTCCGCCGTGGCGCTGCCGGGCTTGTAATCGGAATAGCTGTTCATCTCCTTGGCGCGGCGGGCCGCGCCCTCGTTGATGGAATAATAGTAGTCGGACGCCGCAGGCTCCTTTGTCGGCGGCTCCGGGGCTTCCTGCGGTTGCTCCGGGGCAGGCTCCGGCTCTGGTTCTGTCGGGGCCTCATAACCAGCCGCCGCGTATTCCTCCACGGTCATACCGGCGTCAGCGACTTCCTGCGCGATCTCGGCCTGTACCTGCGCTTTATAGTCCTGCAAGCTCTGGTCGAAGTCAGAAAGTTTCGGCGGCTCCGGCAACTGATACTGGCCCTGATTGAGAAGCGGGCGGCACTCCTTGACGTAGTTTTCCAGCGCCCCATAGTAGGCTGTTTCCTCCGGCGTCAGGGTTTCGCCGGATGCCAGACGGGTTTGCGCCTCCTGTTCCAGCCGGGACAGGTTACAATGCAGCTCCATATAGGGGACAAATTCAGTCAGAAGCATTTCCCGCTGGGCCTTGTCTGCCTCCCATGCCTCCGGCCCCTCATGTTTCAGCACATGGTTTTTCCAGCTTTCATCCTGTGCGTAGTATTCGTGATAGCCCCGGATATGCTCAATCAGGGAACCGTCCCGGTCGCCAAAATCCTGCCGCCCCTCGTAGTTGTCCGGCTGCCCCTGAAACGAGAAGTCAATGCGGAACCTTGGTCTTGTCGTACCCAGCCCCCGTGTAGTCGGGCTGTTCCCCGTTCCAGCCGTTTGGAACTGTCCAGCGCCCCGAAAACG
>ENA-OQEB01000334-OQEB01000334.1-human-gut-metagenome-genome-assembly--contig:-NODE-334-length-20055-cov-2.433310_pt1 | contig 20055 bp, 22 predicted proteins | sample MGYA00242787_ERZ504619 | MGnify/ENA primary metagenome ERZ504619 (study PRJEB26092, sample SAMD00036317) | human gut metagenome | host: Homo sapiens | study: EMG produced TPA metagenomics assembly of... | reverse complement strand
ATAGTTTCAACTGTATTTTCAGTTCATTATCTTACTTTGCTTGTGTGCAAATACGTCATAACCCATTATCAGGTGGTTATTGCGGTGGGGTCCCACCTCTTCCCATTCCGAACAGAGAAGTTAAGCCACTTGCGCCGATGGTACTGCAATGCAATGCGGGAGAGTAGGTAGCCGCCTTCTTTTAATTAGAAAGCCTCGATTTCTTACGAAGTCGGGGCTTTTTTCTGTTTTATGCCCTCATATAGGGTTCTTTTTTATCTATTTTATACTTTTAAGAAAAAAAAGTAGGAGAAATACTTGTAGATAAGAATTATTTTATTACTTTTGCAGCCAAATTAGTAAAACGTTAAATAATTAAGCTATGTATTGGACACTTGAATTAGCTTCAAAGCTTGAAGATGCACCATGGCCTGCAAATAAAGAAGAGTTGATTGACTATGCAACTCGCTCTGGTGCACCTCTGGAAGTTCTAGAGAATTTGCAGGAAATAGAGGATGAGGGTGATGTTTACGAGAGCATCGAAGACATCTGCCTGATTATCCTTCAAAGGACGACTTCCTTTGGAATGACGACGAATACTAAAAGTCGATGATAGGGCTGCTCTCTTTGTAGGGCAGCCTTTTTCATATCGCAGGGTATAGCTTTCTGTATACTTATTCTATTTGTAGAATATAATATTTCCAGTTTTTTTACGTTATTAGATTGTGTTGAAAAGATTTACCATAATATGTTGCTTATTGCAGGTTTGCTTGATGATTCGGGCGCAGTATGACCCTTCTTACAGTCATTACTTCGATATGGAACCAACTTTCAATCCTGCTGCTGTGGGTAAACAGTCGAAACTAAACGTGTCGGCTGCTTACGCTTTGGATATGGCTGGATTCGAACACAACCCTAGGACGATGCATGTGGCTGCTGATATGCTTCTATGCCTTGAAGAATTATCATGGCGTGGGACTTTCCTTGATGAATGACCAGATAGGTCTTTTTACTCATCAACGGCTGGCGTTGCAATATGCACTGAAAAGACCTTTATTTCATGGCACCTTGAGCATCGGATTGCAGGGCGCTATGATTAGCGAGAAATTTGATGGTAGCAAAGTGGATGCTGGAGAGAGCGGTGACCCTGCTCTGCCTACTTCTGATGTGAATGGCAGTGGATTTGATCTGGGGCTTGGCTTGTATTATATGCATGGACCTGGTATGTGGGTGTTTCTGCGCAGCATCTTACTTCTCCCACTATTGATTTGGGGTGAAACGAATGAGTTGAAGATAGATGCAACTTATTATTTCACCGGTGGATACAATATTAAGTTGAGAAATCCGTTCTTAACTATAAAGCCTTCTGTGCTTGTAAAGTATGATGGCACAGGATGGAGAGGTGATGTGACGGGCAGACTGGTATATCAACATGAGAACAAGATGCTCTATGTGGGTGCCGCTTATAGTCCCGACAACTCTGCCACCATCTTGGTGGGCGGTAGCTTCCATGGCGTGGTGCTAGGCTATAGTTATGAGATGTATACTTCTGCCATCAATCCAGGCAATGGTAGCCATGAGCTCTTTGTGGGCTATCAGACTCCCATCAATCTGGTAAAGAAAGGCAGGAACAAACATAAGAGTGTGAGAATACTTTAATATTCATATTGTATTGATACATATTTATATCGTAGAGATGAAAATGAAAAAGAATATATTGCTTCTTGGTGCCTTGGCGGCATTGTTGACTCTGAGCGGATGCTTCGGAGCCAAGTCTACCTCCATGGCTGGCAGAGGCGGCGAAGTAGTAGCGTCAGTGGCAGAAGCTTTGCTGAACCTACTCCTTACGGAATGGTGAAGGTGAACCGTGGCTTTCTGAAGATGGGACTCGAGACACAAGACTCTTTGTGGGGAGAGAAGACTCCTCGCAAGGATGTATCTGTAGATGGCTTCTGGATGGACGATACCGAGATTACCAATTCCGAATACAAGCAGTTTGTGGCATACGTACGTGATTCTATCCTCCGTACCCGCTTGGCTGACCCAGCTTACGGCGGTGACGAGACCTATATGATCACTGAAGATAAGAATGGTGATCCTGTTACTCCTCATGTCAACTGGAAGAAACCTCTTCCTAAGAAGCCGAACGAGGATGAGAAGAGAGCCTTCGAGAGCCTCTATGTTACCAATCCAGTAACTGGAGAGAAACTCATAGACTGGACACAGCTGAACTATAAATATGAGATTTACGACTATACAGCTGCTGCCCTTCGCCGTAACAGACTGAATCCTCAGGAGCGCAATCTGAATACGGATGTGACCGTGAATCCTAAGGAGGTGGTGATGATCTCCAAGGATACTGCCTATTATGACGACGAAGGAAAGATAGTACAGGAAACCATCAACCGCCAGCTGAGTGGACCTTGGGATTTCCTCAACACTTATATCGTGAATATCTATCCCGATACTACATGCTGGGTGAATGACTTCCGCAATTCGGACAATGAAACCTATCTGCGAAGCTATTTCAGCAATCCTGCTTACAATGACTATCCTGTGGTGGGCGTAACTTGGGAGCAGGCTAATGCCTTCTGTGCATGGCGCACGGACTACTTGCTGAAGGCTTGGGCCTGAGGCTCGCTTTGTGCAGCGTTATCGCTTGCCTACCGAGGCAGAGTGGGAGTTTGCTGCAAGAGGTAAGAATCAGAATGAATTCCCTTGGGAAAATCAGGATGTGAAGAATGGCGATGGCTGTTACTATGCCAACTTCAAGCCAGACCGTGGAAATTATACCAAGGACGGTAACTTGATAACCAGTAAGGTGGGAATCTATTCGCCAAACTCCAATGGACTCTATGATATGGCAGGTAATGTGGCAGAGTGGACCAGCACCATCTATACCGAGGCAGGTGTTGATGCCATGAACGACTTGAACCCTACCTTGCAATATAATGCAGCCAAGGAAGACCCTTATCGCCTGAAGAAAAAGAGCGTAAGAGGGGCTCGTGGAAAGACCCAGAGTCGTTTATCCGTTCGGCATGGCGCTCTTGGGAGTATCAGAACCAGCCAAGATCCTATATCGGTTTCCGATGCGTAAGAAGTTTGGCTACCACATCGAGTGCAAAACAGAAGCCAGCAAAGGTAAAAAACAGAAGATAATATCCGTCATTGGATATAAATAGATAATAATTATTATGGGCGTTTATAGCAAATTCAACATCGTATATAGACTGCAAAAGTGGATGGACAGCGTGCCAGGACAGACATTCCTGAACTATGCCTATAGTTGGGGTGCCAGTATCGTAATCGCTGGTACACTCTTCAAGCTGACCCATCTGCTGGAGCCAACTTCATGCTCTTCTTGGGTATGGGTACGGAGATTATCGTGTTCTTCCTCTCCGCCTTCGACCGTCCCTTCGATAAAACGGCAGATGGAAGAGAGATTCCTACCCATGTAACGGAGGAATACTTGGAATCGGGAGAAATGGAGCTGCACAATTGTCGAATGCTGCAAACTCGGCGTCAGCCAAGCCTCTGTCTGGTAAGCCAGCTGGAATCCAGTTTGCTGAATCTCCAATAGCGGCTCCGGCAGTCAATCCTGCTCCGGTAGCTCCAACTCCAGAGTTGACTCCGGTGAATCCCGACATTGTCGAAGTACAGGAGAACTATGTGGAGCAATTGAAGAAGCTGATAGAGACCTTGGGCAAGGTGAACGAGCAGAGTAACCGATTGACTCGTGACAGCGAGGAGATGGAGAATCTGAACCGCACCCTGACTGGTATCAGCCGTGTATATGAGATGCAGCTCAAGAGCGCAAGCCAGCAGATAGGCACCATCGACCAGATCAATGAGCAGACCAAGATGATGGCTAAGCAGATAGAGCAGCTCAATCAAATCTACACTCGTATGATAGATGCGATGACACTGAATATGCGTGCCACAGCACCTAATGTTAAAACAGAAAAATAATGGCAATCAAGAAAAGACCCATTTCTCCTCGCCAAAAGATGATCAACTTGATGTATGTCGTCTTGATGGCTATGCTGGCACTGAATACTCCTACCGATGAGGAACTTGGTGTCAAGGGAAAGTCTGTGGTGGAGAAAATCAAGCGCAGCCTGCAAGATGATGGTGCCAAGAAGGGGGATGAAGATAAGAAGGACGTAAAGCTCGTGGAGCTGAATGTGAGCGAGCTGGATGCCTTCGTGATTCCCGAACGTACCACGCTCTATGCGGGTGAGCGATTCAATTCGCACGTAGTGATGGCTGCCATTGATAGCACGCAGCGTCCTGAGATATACGTGAATGGTAGCCGTCTCAGTGCTACAGATGGGCGTTATAGCTTTACGGCAGGAGGCGTGGGTGAGCATCAGTTTGGTGGCTACATCTTGATGAAGAATAAGAATGGCGAGACGATACGTCGCAACTTTGTACAGAAATATACCGTGTTGCCTGTTCCTAATACCGGAACTGTGGCAGCCGACTTGATGAATGTGCTCTATGCCGGCTATCAGAACCCTATCAGCATCAGTGTGCCTGGTGTGCCTGCCAATGCAGTATCAGCCACGATGACGGGTGGTTCGTTCGTATCCAAGGGCAATGGTCACTTCATCGCCACTCCTTCAGCAGTGGGCAAGGATGTAACCATCCATGTTACGGCAAGGGATAAGGGACAGGTAAGAAGTTTGCCTCCTTTTGTGTTCCATGTGCGCAAGTTGCCTGATCCTACGGCTTACATCTCCCTGGGCACCGACCGCTTCAAGGGTGGTGGCTTGGCCAAGGCATCTTGATGGGCGCGGCAGGCATCCATGCAGCCATCGACGATGGACTCCTTGATATCCCATTCAAGGTAGTAGGCTTCGAGACGGTATTCTTCGATAATATGGGCAATGCCATTCCGCTGGCATCGGCTGGAGCCAACTTCTCAGCCCGCCAGCGCGAGGAATTCCGCAAGCTCTATCGCAATCGTCGTTTCTATATTTCGCATATCAAGGCAGTGGGACCAGATGGCATCACCCGAACCTTGCCTTCGGCGATGGAAGTAATAGTGAAGTAATTTCAAATTTCAAGATTGATGAAAAAGATATTTATTATATTCATGCTTTTGGGGATGACGCTCGGTATGAGTGCGCAGCCAGAGGCTCGTAGGCAGCAGGCTCAGAAGAAGGCTCAGCAGAGCAATGCATGACAATATGACACGCGTGCCCGCATCTCCTTCCCTACGGCAGCCCCAATGGATGAGGATGTGGTATGGAGAAGAGACATCTATCGTGAGCTAGACCTCAATGAGGATGCCAATGCCGGACTCTATTACCCAGTGGAGCCCGTGGCACTCAGATGAATCTCTTTACCAATATCTTTAAGTTGATGATGAGAGGCAAGGTGACTGTCTATCAGTATCGCATGGATGGTAATGAGAGCTTTGCCGATGCCGACAAGGTAAAACCTAAGGCGTTCCTCGACAATTATCATATCTATTATGAGAAGAAGGATAATGGCAGGATAGCCTTGGACAATAGCGACATCCCCTCTCGTGAGGTGAAGTCATACTATATCAAGGAGACCACTTACTATGACCAGCGCTCTGCTACCTTCCATACCAAGGTGCTGGCTTTGTGCCCTATCATGACTCGTGATGATGACTTTGGCGATGGCGGCACCAAGTATCCGCTCTTCTGGGTGAAGTATGATGACCTGGCTCCTTATCTACCAAGCAGCAGATTATGACGAGCAATCTCAATAATGCTGCCACGATGAGCGTGGACGATTACTTCGTGAGAACGCAATATAAGGGAAAGATCTACAAGACCAATAATATGCTGGGCAAGACACTGGCTCAATATTGTCCTACCGATTCTGCCATGGCTAAGGAGCAGAAGCGCATTGAGGCAGAACTCGTGGCTTTTGAGAAGAACATCTGGGGCGACCAGGCTAAGAAGGATTCCCTGGATAGCATCGCCAATGCTGAAAAGAATGCTAAGGGCAAGGTGAAGGCAGTGAAGAATCGCCGAGCAGGTGCTTCTGCCAAGTCTTCGGATAAGAGCTCCAAAAGCACTACGGTGAAGAATCGCCGTGCTCGCAGCAGTAGCTCCTCATCGGGTAGCTCAGCTAGGGTTACGGTTCGCAGAGAGCGCCATTAAGGCGTGCTCTGCTTCCCAAGATGATACTATTATTTAACGAATAATATAGGTAAAGAACATTAAGTATTGAAAACAAAACGTAAGATTATGAAGAAAATTTTATCTCTAGTATTTATGGTAGCTGCCATGCTGTATGCTACTAGTGTCAATGCCCAGATCAAGTTTGGTTTGAAGGGTGGTTTGAATGTAACAAGCATGTCTTTCAGCGAGGATGTATTTGATGCATCTAATAAGACTGGCTTCTTCGTAGGTCCTATGGTTAAGGTTACAGTGCCTATCGTAGGCTTGAGCTTCGATGCTGCCGCTTTGTATGATCAGAAGGAGGCAAAAGTGAAGGCTAACGGCGATGATTATGACTTGACTGGTAAGAATGTGAAGCAGCAGTCTATCAATATCCCTGTCAATGTACGCTATGGTTTTGGCTTGAGCAGCTTGGCTAATGCATTCGTATTCGCAGGTCCTCAGTGGGGTATCAATGTGGGCGATAAGAACTTCAAGTGGGCTGATACAGCTAGCTATTCTTTGAAGAAGTCTAATTTTAGTGTCAATGTTGGTGCTGGTGTTACTCTCTTGAGCCATCTCCAGATTTCTGCCAACTATAACATAGCTTGTGGCAAAACTGCTGAGGTGAATCTCTTGGATGGTGTGGGCAAGGCTATTGACAAGAGTAACAACAACTCTTGGCAGATTGCTCTTGGTTACTGGTTCTAAAATCAGCTATAGATTAAGGTATACATCTTAAAATATATAAAAGCAGGTATCCGATGATGGGTATCTGCTTTTTTTTTGCTATCTTTGCAAGTCATAAAAGAAGAAATTTCTTGGAGAAATGAAATATGTAGACGTAATTTTGCCCCTGCCATTGGATGGCTCCTTTACTTATTCTGTCCCCGAAGGGATGGAAGGGAAGGTGATGCCTGGCATCAGAGTGCTTGTGCCGCTGGGCAAGAGCAAGAAATACATAGCCATGATAACCCGGGTGCATGAGGAGAAACCGCAGTTTACCTGCAAGGCGATAGAGGTGGTGCTCGATGCGCAGCCTTCGCTCTTGCCCCAGCAGTTGCGCCTGTGGCAGTGGATTAGCAGTTACTATATGTCGCCATTGGGCGATGTCTATAATGCAGCCATGCCAGCCGGATTGAAATCCACCGAGAAGTTTAAGCCCAAGATGGAACTCTATGTGGAGCTTGCCAGCAATTATCGCAATGAGCAAGCCCTGCACGTGGCGCTCAACATGTTGCAGCGCTCCCTGAAGCAGTCGAAGGTGCTCACCACCTTCCTCTATCTTTCCCGTTGGGAATCCTTGGAGGGAGATACGCCTAGAGAGGGCATCAAGCGAGTGACGAAGGAAGAACTTATGAACGAGAGCCATTGCACGGCAGCCATCGTGAAGGCGCTGCTGGACAAGGGCATCCTCTTCTCTTACGAACTGGAGGTTGGCAGGCTCAATACCTCGGGCGAGGCTCACTTCGAACTCATCAAACCTCTCTCCACAGCCCAGCAAGATGCTTATAATGGCATCTTGATGCAGATGATGAAGCACAATGTGGTATTGCTCCATGGCGTAACCTCCAGCGGCAAGACGGAAATCTACATTCATCTGATCCAGAAAGCGATAGAGGAGCACAAGCAGGTGCTCTATCTCCTGCCCGAAATCGCCCTCACGGTGCAAATCATGGACCGATTGCACAAGGTGTTTGGTGACCGTCTGGGCATCTATCACTCTAAATATAGCGATGCCGAGCGTGTGGAGATATGGCAGAAGCAGCTTTCGGGGCATCCCTACGATGTCATCCTGGGAGCCCGCAGCGCTGGGTTCTTGCCTTTCCAAAACTTAGGTTTGGTCATTATCGACGAGGAGCACGAAACCTCCTTCAAGCAGCAAGACCCTGCTCCTCGCTATCATGCCCGCAGTGCAGCCATCGTGCTTGCCAATATGTATGAGGGCGCCAAGGTGGTGCTGGGCACTGCCACGCCGTCCATGGAGAGCTATTATAATGCGCAGCAGGGCAAGTACGGACTGGTGGAACTGAAGACGAGATTCAAGGACGTGCAGTTGCCCGAGATTCAGGTGGTGGATGTGAAGGACCTGAGGCATCGCAAGATGATGAGTGGTCCGTTCTCTCCACAGCTCTTGGCAGCAGTGAGAGAGGCGCTGAAGAATGGCAAGCAAGCCATCCTCTTCCAAAATCGCCGTGGATTTGCCCCGATGATAGAGTGCAAGGTGTGTGGCTGGGTGCCTAAATGCAAGAACTGCGACGTCTCCCTGACCCTGCACAAGAGCATCAATCTCCTGACTTGCCACTATTGCGGCTACACCTATCCCGTGCCCACCGAGTGTCCCAACTGCGGTAGCACCGAGATTATGGGCAGGGGATTTGGCACGGAGAAGATAGAAGACCAGATAGCCGAGATATTCCCCGAGGCTCGCATCTCCCGAATGGATCTCGACACCACCCGTACCCGCAATGCCTACGAGCGATTGATCAGCGAGTTTTCATCTGGCAAGACCAATCTCTTAATCGGTACCCAGATGATTAGCAAGGGATTGGACTTTGACAAGGTGAGCGTGGTGGGCATTCTGAATGCCGACTCTATGCTCAATTATCCGACTTCCGAGCCTATGAGCATGCCTTCATGATGATGGCGCAGGTGAGTGGAAGGCTGGCAGAAAGGGCAAGCGCGGCTTGGTGATACTCCAAACCAAGAATCCTACCTTGCCTATCATCAGCCAGGTGGTACATAATGATTATCAGGCGCTTTACCAGAGCTTGATAGAGGAGAGAAGGATGTTCCACTATCCGCCATTCTTCCATCTCATCAATGTGTATGTGAAGCATAAGTATGACAAGGTGTGCCAGCAGGCTAGCTTGGAACTGGGCAAGACGCTGAGAGCCTGGTTTGGCGAGCGAGTGCTTGGACCTGATAAGCCTGCTGTGGCTCGAGTGAAGACGATGAATATCCGCAAGATAGTCATCAAGCTGGAGAATGGCATCGACCAGCAGAAGGTGCGTGAATACCTGAAGTATGCCCAGCAGCAGATGGCTAAGGATCCTAGATATGGGGCGCTGCAAGTATATTATGATGTGGACCCGATGTAAATAAAAAGGCTATTCCTTTCTCTTTTGTGAGATTGGAATAGCCTTTTTGCTATATGATATTTGTAGTTATGTCTCTTATTTAGAAGTTGATGTCAAGACCTACAGCGAATACATTGTTGTTGCGAGTGTAGTCTGAGCTGTAGTTTATCTTTGTGTTAGCTGAGAGCTGCACTGGCTCAGTGGTCTTCTGGTGCTGATAGAAGGTGTGGAAGTAAGCCACGTTGAGGTCCATCTTCTTGTTGATGTGGTATACACCACCGAATGCCACGGAGTTAGAGCTAGTAACGAATGACTTGTCGTCCATATATCTCTTAGAGCTTTCGGTAGCCTCGTCCTCGGTAGGCAAACCATAGTTGGTGCTCTGCCAACCGGTACTGAGGGTAACCTTCTTGCAAACGTCAACCTCTACACCTGCGTTATACTCCAAGGTACCATGTCCAACTTCTTGTTGCGATTATTATAAGATGTAGCATTCACATCGTCAAACCAGTGGAAACCCACGTTGATTCTTACAGCATCCACAGGCTATAGCCTGCACCGAGAGTCAAGTAAGCAGGGATGTCGCCTGCTATCTTCTTGCCGTCTGCATATTCACCGATAGCATCCTCAAGCTTGGTATCAAACTGAGTCTTGAGCTGTCCCATGGCTCCCTGCACAATCTGGTTGCTCAGGATAGCGTTTGCTGTCTGCTCTGGCACACCACCTGCAATATAGGCGTTACGCAGGTTGCCGTCAAGATTACCGATACTTGGAGCCTGGTTCACAGACTTGTTCTTCAGGCGCATACGAGTCTTAAACTCATACTTAGCCGAGAAATTCCATCTGCCAGTCTTGAAGTCAACGCCCAAGATAGGAGTGAAGCCCAGTCCGCTCTGGTCGCAGCTCAGCTCGATGTTGGCTGCATCTTCCTTGGTAGGGTCCAAAACCTGGTAGAGAGGCATGTTGCCCACCTTGATATTCTCCACGTATCCGTAGTAGTTGCATGATGCATACACACCACGCACTCCTGCGAATACGCTCAAATTATTGTTAATTTTGTAAGCCGTACCTACTGAAAGTCCATAGTAGTACTGACGACCGTGCATATAGCTCTCGTAGCTATACTTGCCCTGTGTGCCAAATCGCTGGTCGGAAGAGAATACGGCTGGCATGCCATACTGAGCTGCCACCTGATCCACAACTCCTGCTAACTGGCAAGCGCCCATGCAGTCTCGGCTACAATCTTCTCAAATGATCCCAGACCATTATCAAATGTACACTTACCGCCACCACCGGCGAGGGCAAAGTTGGCCTGGAATGACCACTTACCTTTATTGTATGCATACTGGAAAGAAGGAATCACCGGAGCGAAAGCCTCTCCCTTGAAGTCACGTGGAGTGGTAGAGTTGTTTACATTATTGGTAAACAATGCATAGTCGTTCTTGATAGTACGTGTCTGATAAGCCAACTGCCAGTTGATAGACAGATGGTGACCGTCACCCATAAATACAACACCTGCAGGATTGTAATATACACCGTCGATACCGATGGAAGCCTCACGGCTCATCATTCTGTTGAACGCTACGTTCTGGTTGGTGTTGGTAAGCAAACCACCTGCAAAAGAAGGGGCAGCGCATGCCAACGCAATGGCAATACTGCCTAATTTTAGTTTCTTCATCTTAATTAATTTAAATAAAAACGTCCGCAAAGGTAATAAGAATGTTCTATTTTACCAATACGGACGTGTTTTATTTAAATAATATTAACTTATCTCTCGTTTTTTTCGCTTGTGGCAGTCTCCACTTTCAGGTGTGGATAGGAGATGCGGGTATGGTAGATGGCCTTGAGTCGCTCCGTAAGTACCAGCTTGGCGAGGGCGATGTCACGGAAGGTGATAGGACACTCCTTGAAGAATCCGTCAGCCACCTGTCCGTCTATCAGCTTGCTCACCAGTCCGCTGATGCTTTCTTCCGTATATTCCTTGAGCGAGCGTGATGCCGCCTCCACGGTGTCTGCCATCATCAGGATGGCTTGCTCGCGGGTAAATGGGTTAGGACCCGGATACTGGAAGAGCGACTTGTCTACCACCTCGGTAGGGTGGGCATTGCAGTAGTTGATGTAGAAGAACTTGGTGATGCCCGTGCCATGGTGGGTAGTGATGAAGTCCTTGATGATGTTGGGCAATCCCACCTTCTCTGCCATCTTCAGTCCCTCGCTCACGTGGCTGATGATGATCTGTGCGCTCTCCAGCTCGCTCAGTTGGTCGTGAGGGTTCACGCCAGCCTGGTTTTCGGTGAAGAACACGGGGTTGGTCATCTTGCCGATGTCGTGGTAGAGGGCTCCCGTACGCACCAAGAGGCTGTTGGCACCTATTCGGTTGGCTATCTCGGCAGCCAGATTGCCACAGTGATGGAGTGCTGGAATGTGCCTGGCGCTATCTCGCTCAGGTTGCGCAGCAGTCCCTTGTTGGTATTGGAAAGCTCGAAGAGCGTCACGTTGGATGTGAAACCAAACATCTTCTCGATGATATACATCAGCGGATAAGAGAGCAGCAGGAAGATGCCATTAATAATAAAATAGGTGTACATGTTGCGGTCGATGTTGAACACCTGGTTGTCCTGCATCAGCTGCAATGCCGAGTAGATCACACAGCTGGCTATCGCTACCAGCAGGGCGGTGATGAATATCTGCGAACGCTTGGACAATTCCCTGAGGCTGTAGATTGCCACCAGTCCCGAAGCCAGCTGCACGATGATAAACTCATACTGGTATTTCACCGCTGCCGCACAGATGAGCACCATCGTAACGTGGGTGATGAAAGCCGTGCGCGAGTCCATAAACACCCTCACGAATATCGCCGACATGGCGAATGGGATGATATAGACGCTGAAGAAGTTGTGCTTCATCATCAGTGATACGAAGATAGGGAAGAGCGTGATCATGGCATAGAGCATCGTGATGCTGCGAGGCTTGTCGAAGTAGTCCTTGCGGAAGAGGGTGAGATAGGAGGTAAACATCATCACCAGCAGGAATACGAAGAGCACCTGTCCGATGATGGTGGAGGTGATTTCCTGCTCCGTGGAGCTGCGCCTCTTCATCTCCTTGTCGAATGAGGTGAGCACCCTGTAGGTATAGGCGTTCACGATTTCGCCTCGGTCTATGATCTTCTGTCCGCCCATCACCATGCCGCTGGCCAGCGGAATGCCGCTCAGCAGGTCGCTCTTCTCGGTCTCGCTGCGCTCCTTGTCATATACCAGGTTGGCCTCTATGTAGTTGTTCAGATTGCAGCGTGATAGTATCTGCCTCTGGGCGGCTATCTTCTCATTGAAGAAGATGTATTCATAGGCAGCAATGGTAGAGTAGAAGCTGCCCACCGCCACGCTGCGCGCATTCTTGCCACTGATGATGCGTATCATGCTGGTGGAGTCCTTGTAGATGCGGTTGTATTCGGGCGTGTTGATGATGCCCTGCTGATACACGTGGTGCAGCTGCTGCGCTATCAGCCCTATGTATTCGGCTGGCAGCCAGGGATGCCCTGCTTGTAGTCAGAGAGAAATCGCTGCACCTGCTCGTGCTCCGTCTGCGTGTTGATGGTGTAGTAAGGCTGAAATTGGCGCATCATGGAGTCTTGCTCCTGCTTGATGGTCTCGTCAGTCTTGTAGATAGGGAAGTCAAACTTGGCGATGACCGACCCATACATCCATGGCTTTCCCACATCATAACGATACTGCCTGCCTCATTCCTTGGCAGGAACCATACGATGATGGCAACGGTGATGAAGATGAGGATAGTCTTCGTGGCGAAATTGCGCCAATAATTCTCCTCAGAACTGTTGAATATGCTCATTTTTCTACTCTTTTTGCTATTATTTTAGTTTCACAGTGCGAAAAATACGAAAAAAAAACTATTATAATCGCAAAAAAAGCTGTAAATTTGCAGAAAATTTTGAAAATAGCTATAATTTTAAGACATGGCAGATAGAAAAGTAAGGGTGCGATTCGCACCAAGCCCTACGGGCGCATTACACATTGGCGGTGTTCGTACCGCCCTTTATAATTATTTGTTTGCTCGCCAGCATGGCGGTGAGCTTGTGTTCCGTATTGAGGATACCGACTCTCATCGTTTCGTGCCAGGAGCAGAGGAATATATCTTGGAATCTTTCAAGTGGCTCGGCATCAAGTTTGACGAGGGTGTGAGCTTCGGTGGTGAGCATGGTCCTTATCGCCAGAGCGAGCGCAGAGACATCTATAAGAAATATGTACAGCAGCTCCTTGACAATGGCAAGGCCTATATCGCCTTCGACACTCCTGAGGAGTTGGAGGCTAAGCGTGCTGAGATTCAGAACTTCCAGTACGACGCCCATACCCGCATGCAGATGCGCAACTCGCTCACCCTGCCTAAGGAAGAGGTGGAGCAGTTGATAGCCGATGGCAAGCAGTATACCGTGCGCTTCAAGATAGAGCCTGGACAGGAAATCCATGTCAATGACATGATTCGTGGCGATGTGAAGGTGATGAGCGACATCTTGGACGACAAGGTGCTCTACAAGAGCGCCGACGAGCTGCCTACCTATCACTTGGCTAACATCGTGGACGACCACTTGATGGAGATCTCTCACGTGATTCGTGGCGAGGAGTGGCTTCCTAGTGCTCCGCTCCATGTGCTCCTTTATCAGGCATTTGGCTGGGAGGATACCATGCCTCGCTTTGCCCACCTGCCTCTGCTGCTCAAGCCTGAGGGTAAGGGTAAGCTCAGCAAGCGTGATGGCGACCGCCTCGGTTTCCCTGTCTTCCCATTGGAGTGGCACGACCCTAAGACCGGCGAGGTTTCTTCAGGATATCGTGAGAGTGGCTACTTCCCAGAGGCTGTGGTCAACTTCTTGGCGCTCCTCGGCTGGAACCCTGGCACAGAGCAGGAAATCTTCTCTCTCGATGAGTTGGTAAAGGTATTCGACATCTCTCGTTGCTCTAAGGCAGGTGCCAAGTTCGACTTCAAGAAGGGCATCTGGTTCAACCATGAGTACATCTTGATGAAGAGCGATGACGAGATAGCCAATCTCTTTGCTCCAATCGTAGCCAACAATGGCGTAGAGGAGAGCTTGGACCGCGTGAAGCAGGTGGTACACATGATGAAGGACCGTGTGAACTTCGTCTATGAGTTGTGGCCATTGTGCTCATTCTTCTTCATTCCTCCTACGGAGTATGATGCCAAGACTGCAAGAAGCGCTGGAAGGAGTATTCTGCCCAGCAGATGACAGAGCTTGCTGAGGTGCTCGAGGGCATCGAAGACTTCTCTATCGAGGGTCAGGAGCCTATCGTGATGAAGTGGGTAGAGGACAAGGGTTATAAGCTCGGCGATGTGATGAACGCCTTCCGCTTGACTCTCGTTGGCGAGGGCAAGGGTCCGGGCATGTTCGACATTTCTGCCTTCCTGGGCAAGGAGGAGACTTTGCGTCGCCTTCGCAAGGCCATCGAAGTGCTGGGGTAATAACTGTTAACAAGTAGGTGTAATGATATATAACATCGTCATTTATTTCGTCCTGTGGGGCATCGCCATCGCCAGCTTGTTCAATAAGAAAGTGCGCAAGATGTGGCGTGGAGAGCGTGAGGCCTTCAAGGTGCTGAAGCAGAAGGTAGACCCTAATGCCAAGTACATCTGGTTTCATGCCGCCTCTCTCGGCGAGTTTGAGCAGGGACGTCCGCTGATGGAGCGCATCCGCAAGGAGCATCCTCAGTACAAGATATTGCTCACTTTCTATTCGCCTTCGGGCTATGAGGTGCGCAAGAACTATGAGGCGCCGACATCATCTGCTACATGCCTGTGGACACTAGGCTCAATGCCATCCGCTTCTTGCGCTTGGTGCGCCCAGTGATGGCGTTCTTCATCAAGTACGAGTTCTGGAGCAACTTCCTCCACATCCTCAAGCATCGCAACATCCCTACCTATAGCGTGAGCAGCATCTTCCGTGAGGACCAGGTGTTCTTCAAGTGGTATGGCAAGAGTTATGCGGGCGTGTTGAAGTGCTTCACTCGCTTCTTTGTGCAGAATGAGGAGAGCAAGCGATTGCTCGAAAGCATCGGCATCAAGGATGTGGATGTGGTGGGCGATACCCGATTTGACCGTGTGCTCCAAATCAAGGAGGCTGCCAAGCAGTTGCCTATCTGCGAGGCTTTCCAGAAGGATTACCATGTGTTTGTGGCAGGCAGCAGTTGGCTCCTGATGAGGACATCTTCCTGCGCTTCTTCAATGCTCACAAGGAGTGGCGCTTGATCATCGCTCCTCATGTCATCGGCGAGGACCACCTGAAGCAGATTCTTTCCAAGATAGAGGGCAAGAAGGTGGTGCGCTATACCCAGACCAGCGTGGAGGAGGCTGCCGAGGCTGATGTCTTGATTATCGACTGCTTCGGTCTGCTGAGCAGCATGTACCATTATGGCGATGTGGCATACGTGGGCGGTGGCTTTGGCGTGGGCATCCACAATACCCTGGAGGCAGCGGTATGGGATATGCCTGTCATCTTTGGTCCTAACAACAAGAAGTTTCAGGAGGCGCAAGGCTTGTTGAAGTCGGGTGGCGGATTCGAGATTTGCACCTATGATGACTTCGAGGCATTGATGAGCTCCCTGATGGAGCATCCTGACCATCTGCGCCAGGCAGGCGAGAAGGCTGGTGCTTTCGTGGCGAGCCTCTCGGGTGCCACAGGTAAGGTGCTGAGCCAGGTAAAACTGTAACAACACCCTGTAACGACTTCGTGGTTAATATAAACAAAAAAAGGCTGGACACTCATTTTTGAATGACCAGCCTTCTTCTTCTTGTTTTTTAAGTGATTGATAAAGTGAGTGAAATGTGACTGGTATGAATCAACCAATGTTCTTGATTACGTTTGCAAAGGTACTACATTTTTCCGACACCACCAAATTTCGGCATTGAGTTAAGTGTTAAGCGGCATTAACATTTCAAGAATATTCTGTTAAAGAAAATAACTCGTAGTTTTGTTGGGGCAGAACTCATAGCTTTGTGGTAGGAGATACATAGAGTTATTACTCGAGAAACTATCTTCTCTCTGAAATGGGGAATAAAATTTATTGTAACTTTTCTCCCCATTTCCTTGGTTGTTTCAAAAAATAATCAATGAAAATGGGTGACGCTAGTCAAAGTCTGGAAAGGGGCGAACAGAAGCCCCCTTTGACTTCCTGTTCGCCCCTAGCTATCTTGTAGAGATCATCTTCGCTACTTGATGATGCGGTAGTAATCCTCCTTGCGTGGCTTCACGGTGTGAGGATGAGCTGAGGCGTAGCCAGTGACAAGCACCTACGCCTATCAATCCTTCAGGGAGGTTCCAGTCCTTCATCAGCTGCTTGCCTTGCTCGCTGGCAAACATCACGTCCTCACGGTTGATCCAGCAAGAGGAGAGACCGATAGAGTGGGCTGCGAGCATCATATTGCCCAGGATGAGGCTGCCATCCTTGATGTTGTTAGGATCGTCCTCACGAGCCAATACGATGACGATAGTTGGTGCGCCATAGTATGGATCGCTCTCCACACCCATTGCCTCGGCATTCATCTTGCGCAGTTGGGCGCAGGTGTCTGGGTTCTGAACGGCTATGATAAAAGGCTCCTGTGAGCCATGACCTGTGGCAGCCCATGTGCCTGCCTCCAAGACGGTCTTTAATTCTTCATCTGTTATCTGGTCGGCCTTGTAGCGGCGTATGCTGCGACGCTCCTTGATGGCTTCAATACTTCGTTTTCCATCATGCTAATTATTAATTTTAAATTATAAATTACATCGGGCATCCAGTGTCTTCATCCTCAATGTATTGGCTCAATACTCTGCCGATGCGTACCAATCCTTGCATCAAGGTTTGGCGAGGGCAGGCGATGTTGAGGCGCAGATAGCCTTGTCCGGCTTTTCTGCCATACATCGTGCCGCTGTTTAGGAATACCTTGCCATCGCTCATCAGTTGCTCGTATGCCTCGTCGGAAGAGAGCTCGATGCCTCGGATGTCGAGCCATACGAGGTAAGTGCCCTCTAGTTTGGTGACTCTCACTTGTGGCAACTCGGTTGCGAAGAAGTCCTTTGCTGCCTGGTAGTTGTCCCAGAGGTACTGGTTGAGCTCATCGAGCCATTCCTCGCCCTCATTGTAGGCTGCCTGCAGGGCAATCACTCCGAATGGGTTGACATCGCATACCTCATTGATGTTGATGGCACGGTCGATGCGACGGCGGAGGGCTGCGTCTGGGCAGATGATGTTGGCTATCTGAAGACCTGCGATATTGAATGCCTTGGTAGGCGAGTTGAGCGTTACGCTGTTGTCGCGGCAAGCCTCACTGATGCTGGCGAATGGGGTGTAGTGATAGCCTGGCATCACCAGTTCGCAGTGGATTTCGTCGGCGATGACCTTCACGCCGTGCTTCTGGCAGATGTCGTTCATGCGCTCCAGCTCCTCTTTCTTCCATACTCTGCCCGCAGGGTTGTGAGGGTTGCAGAGGATGAAGGCGGTGGTCTTCTCGTCGGCACACTTGCGCTCGAAATCCTCGAAGTCTATCTCGTAGGTGTAGTTGCCCACGCGGCGCAATTCATTCTCCACCACCTCGCATCCGCTGTTCTTGATGCAAGAGAAGAAGCAATTGTATACCGGTGTCTGCACCAATACCTGCTCGCCAGGCATACAGATGGCCTTCAGGCAGCAGGAGATGGCTGGCACTACACCCGATGTGTAGAGTATCCAGTCGCGTTCTATGTTCCACTGGTGGCGACGGGAGAACCAACTGATGATGGCCTCGTAATAAGAATCGGGTACGAGGGTGTAGCCGAAGATGCCGTGCGCCACTCGTTGCTGCAAGGCTTCGATGATGGCAGGGGCGGTGGGGAAGTCCATGTCGGCTACCCACATCGGGATAACGCCATCTTCCTTCACCAAGTCCCATTTATAGGAATTGGTGCCTCGGCGGTCTATGATTTCATCAAAATTATACTTCATATTTCTAAAAATATAGTTTCCTTATTTTCTTGTGATTATCTCGCAAGCTCCCTTTGGTGCCTTGGCAAACTCGGTGTAGGTTACGCTGCCCACTTCATCTGCCTCGATGCGGCCAGAGATAGGGTTCTTGATGTTGGTGATGGTACCCTTGATATGGGCATCGATGTTCTGGCAATCCTCAAAGGCACGGTCGCACTCTGGGTCGAAGGTGCAATCTTCCAGAATGACGTGGTCCATATAGCAGAGTGGCTGCTCGCCGCTGATGTGGCAACGCACGAACTTGATGTTCTTGCTGTGCCAAGCCAGGTATTCGCCGTTGAGCTCTGAATCGTAGACGGTTACGTTCTCGCACTCCCAGAAGCTGTCCTTGGTGGTAATCTTGGCGTGGTGTACCTCCACATTCTCGCAGTACTGGAATACGTACTTGGAGTCGCTCTCCAGACCATCCACATAGATGTTCTTGGAGAACATGAATGGGTAAGTGCCGTCATGCAGTTTCACGTCTTTCAGCTTCAGCCCGTCTACCTTCCAGAAGGTCTCGTCGGCATCGGTGATGTTGACACGCTCCAGCTCCAGGTTCTTCATCTCACGGAAGAACTTAGGACCGTCGATGGTGCAATCGCGCATCACCATATTGTCTGAATACCAGATGGCAGAACGGCTCTCTGGGGCAAAGTAGCAATCGGTGATGAGAGAGCCATCCACGTGCCACCATGGATATTTGCCATAAAACTTGGAGTTGTGACATTCCAGGTTCTTGCAGCACTTGATGCCCGACTCGCCGTCGGTTATCGTGATGCCTTCCAAACGAACATCGTGGGCGCCAAAGAGAGGGCGCTCGCCACCAAAACTTTTATTCTTGATCAATTCCATTTCTATCTGATGTTTGTCTTATTTATAATTTTATTGTTTTGTTTTCGACTGCAAAGTTACAAAAATAATGCCAAACAGCGGTTATATTCTTTACGGAAATAATGACCACTATTACTGAGCCATCACGAAAAGTGGCTTTGAGACAACACCAGAAAGTGGCTTGCGATGATAAGAAATGGGGCTGAATCATGAATTTTTGGTTCACGAATCAGCCCATCTTTGTCTATGTGAATTAGTTGATAATTACAAGTTTGGATTCATCTTAGTCCACTCGTCTACAGCTGGAACGATGCCGAGCTCTACGATCTCATCGCGCATTTTGCAGAGGTGCTCGTAAGACTTGGCGAGAGATGCCATCTCCTCCTCAGTGCCCTGAGGCTCTGTGAAGTGAACGCCAGTCTTGTCGATAGTAGTAGGCATAGCATCATGACGTTCTTGAAGCCACACTTGTCGCACTTAACGAAGCAACCAGCTGGCAATGTGAACTTCTCACCACCCATAGCAGCCTCGATCATCTTAACAGCGTTGTAAGCTGGGCTCTGGAATGAGCTACGGCCACGGAGCTTGATGATGTTAGAGCCACCCTGTACAGTGTGGTGCTTGATTTCCTCCCAACGCTCGTCAGAAAGACCCATCTCAGACAATGGCTTGCCATCGATCTTAACCTGAGAAGCGAATACAGCCATCTGCTCGCCATGACCACCATAAGTGTGAGCGCCAGTAACCTTATCCTGCTGTACACCGAACTCGAGGGCCAATGCCTGCTGCAAACGAGTAGAGTCGAGGGCAGCGAGTGATGTGAGCTGATTTGGCTTCAAGCCAGAGTGGATAAGAGCTGTAAGAGCAGTAACGTCAGCTGGGTTGAAGATAACAACTACGTGCTCTACCTCTGGGCAGTACTTCTTGATGTTGTCACCGAACTCAGCAGCGATCTTGCAGTTACCCTTCAAGAGGTCCTCACGAGTCATACCCTCCTTACGAGGAGCACCACCAGAAGAGATG
>ENA-OQEB01000333-OQEB01000333.1-human-gut-metagenome-genome-assembly--contig:-NODE-333-length-20059-cov-2.147752_pt1 | contig 20059 bp, 21 predicted proteins | sample MGYA00242787_ERZ504619 | MGnify/ENA primary metagenome ERZ504619 (study PRJEB26092, sample SAMD00036317) | human gut metagenome | host: Homo sapiens | study: EMG produced TPA metagenomics assembly of... | reverse complement strand
TACGTTCCCAACCTTCACGTCAAACCAATCTTGATGCTTAGGCTGTTTATAAGCGACTCCATTTTGGAATAAGGCGAGACTAAATGTACGTTATCCAACCTCAAACCTGACTTTCTCAAATCCAGATCCCCGATCTTCAACCGGTAGAAGCCATTATCCAACGGTATATCGATATCCTTCGTCTGTAGCTGAAGATCACCTAATTGAAACGTCTTCTTCTTCAAATCCACAAACACATTCTCCAAAGCCAATTGGATATCCTTTTGGCTCTCAGTCCGCAATATTGTCGTATCCGATCCCCAAGACATAGAAAAATCACCATCGGATAAATCAAATCGGTCAAACCCGATCTGATAGATGCTATTCTTGGAATCCGGATTCCCGTTAATGAAATCAATGGGGTTGAAAAACGTATCGAGTCCTTTTTAGCGGCCAAGGTCACATCCTGTAGACGGAAAGAGCCGTTTACGGTGGATAGCGAACCTTTTCTTATAGTCACACGCAGATCCTTTCCCGGTAAGTAGTTATCGAAATCCCGGAAACTAAGACCAAAATGATCATACTTGAAAAACAATTGCCCACTCCGGTTCGTTTGCTCATCCACCAAGAAATTCGTGGCAAAGAAATTGAGGCTGTTGAGTCGGTACCGGGTCGTGTCATTTATCTCACGATCCTCCAATGTCACATTTGCGTTCTGAATCTGGATCTTACGGATGGAAAGATACCGAAGGAAAGGATTTAACAAACTCTCCACATCCACACGGCTATTTACAGATGTGCTTTTCCCTTTATCCGGAGATTCAACGGAGGGCGTTTTATAATAAACCAAGCGAGGCGACCGAATCATCAGTAAATCCGCACTAATACCTTTGTTGTACGCCAACCCGTCTATCCGGATCGTATCGATACTTCCCGACAAATAATCATTGCGGGAACGAACAGACAACGGACGCAGCCGCATGCTATCTATATGAAACGAGCCTGAGGCCGTATTCATCGCCAAGCGCTTGATATCGAACCGGTGATTACGAGCTCATGATCCCTTGTATATCATTCGCCTCAAACGCAATGGAACGAAAATAATTCAGTTCCTCGCCCGGAGCTACCAAGGAGTCGATCAGAAGACCTTCCGCATGGAAATTAAACTCAGGGATCGAGAAGTCCTCTATCTGCCTTTCAAGGCTAAGGAATAGTGAAGGGCGGTTCGCTCTATTCGTATTTGATCCACGGATATACTATGTAGTACCGGGGAGATCACATCATATAACGATAAGGCTTGCACCAAAGAATCCGCATCGGCATTCGCCTGCTTCTTCTCCCGAGTCAAGTCATACACCTTGATATCCGAAGATTGTATCTCAAAATTACGGGCGGACAAATAGTTCAAGGCTTCTTCCGTCTAAAGTGAATCCCTTGTATCTCTACGGTTTGTACCTTCCCTTCCAGATAATTCGTTGGTTTCCGATTGGTCTCCCCCCACAATAATTCTTGCGGAAGCAATTGGATTTTTTGGATATAGATAATGGAATCTTGGGTACTGAGGCATATACTATCCGTCTCCAACTTAAAATCATTATTTACCAACAAGGTTTGCGGCTGGTTCGTGACAAAATCGAAGTTATCGCAATACAACAGCTTCCCGCTCCGTGAAGAGGTAGAATCCAACATAAAACCATACGCATGGAAACTTACGTTATTCAACGTATAGATAATCGGCGAGACTTGGTTTTCCACATTATAAGAGATACTGGCATTTTCCAAGTTCAAGGTCTTTACGCTCAGGGCATCTATGTATGGAGAGATCACTCGTACAAGGTCTTCGATTCGGCATGCTCTACCGTATCTGCCGCCAGTCCGGAAACTAACGGGTTTGATCCGGAAGAGCCGTATACACGGACCTCCGGCGAGCGGATCTCAAAGGTATTGAAATGGAGTTGCCGGTAATTCCATCGCCATACCAAATTAATTCCCTTAAAATCTATCACCTCAATCCGGGTACTTACATAGGTATCGGGCAAGCTATCCAAGGCGGCCCAATGTTCAAAGACCTTAGAGTCCGGCTCCAATGAAACACCCTCTAGCCTTAGCTCTCCCTTGAAGAAGCTAATAGAAAGCTTATCGAAAGAAAGGCGATAAAAACCATCCGTAGCATTCGCCGTACGCTCTATCAGTCTCTTTTCAGGTACCGCTCCAAACGACCTGTCAGGAAAAGATTCAAAACTAGGAACAATACAGCCAGCGATAAAACAGCGATCACCGTATGTTTCAATATCTTCCATATCCTAGAACTCATCCTTTCCTTGATTTTTGCGATATAAACTTCTTTTTATAAAAACAAAATAGACCCGTTTATGTTGCCTTTCATCTAATAAAAAAAGCCCCGGAGTTTATTAACCCCGAGGCTTACGATCTATCGATTGTTACTTCATTTTACAAAAGGAGCCTTGATCAAAATAGTCGGCACAATCCTTCACACCCGCAAATTGAGTACGTCCGTCCGGCATTTGCTCCAACTCTACAAAATAGTCTTTGATTCCGTTCGCGTACATTTGCTTGAATATCATCTCAAAGTTCATCATACCACTTTGGCCGAATACGGCACGATCCTTGATATGTAATACCTTGATACGATCCGGATGTTTCTGCATATACTCGACAGGATCGTTTTGTCCCATGACAGTCCAATAAACATCCATCTCGAAGTAAACCTTGCTCGGGTCCGTATCTTTCAGCATCAAGTCATAAATCTGTCTCCGACTTTCATGAAGGCAGCGAAAGGATTTCCCTTCACTTTCTCCTGTTGCTCTTTCGTTGCGACACGATTGAACTCCATATTATGATTATGATAGCCAAAACCAGTGGCGATGCCTCTGCCTTGATAACATCCGAGGCTGATTGAAGATATCACAAACAAGTTTAGCCTCATCGTGTGTAGTAATCGTCGGCATCATCGGCTGGATCAAATATTTACAGCCTAGTTTCGCATGATCGGCAGCCGTAGCTTTCCAATACTCCATGATCTTTGGGGTAACCTCCTTCGAGTATTTGAAAATCATAGCCTTAAAAGGGTCAGAGATAGATGTGTCTACCGGATTCACGTGCGAGCTAATGATCTTCAAGCCAGCGTCTTCCGCCATTTTCTTGAAGTCCATCATAGGAACACCTCCGATAGCGCCTTTACCATAACCCGCCAACTCCAGCTTGGAGTATCCCATATCCTTCACCTTCCGAAGATTAGCGGCACGTCGCCTTTATATAATTCTTGGGATAAAGAATAGATCTGCAAGCCAATCTCTTTGCCGGCATGGACCTCATCCACAACTCCCAACGCAGCGTTCGCCGCATTTACGGAACCGGCTTTACCAGCCAGCAATCCACCAGCGGTAAAGAGAGAGATATTTTTTAAGAAATCCCGTCTGTTACTCATAACATCATTCTATTTAAATAGGCTTATTTACAGAAATAAGGCAATGAATACGGGTTGCGATATTGATACCAGTACAAACGGTGGGAAGCCGCCTCCTTATCATTACCGAAGCTTAATGTAGCCGGGTTCCATTTAACCGGACGGCCTAGCTCACGGGCAATATTCTGTAAACAGCAAAGCGTATTCGTACTGCAACCTACCTCAACCGGAGCGATCGGGTTCTCACGTGAACGAACGCAGTCGATGAAGTTCTGCATATGCGGAGCGCTAGTCTCATAATTGCCAGCATCGTTACCCTTCTTTTTACTGTCTTTCAGCTTCTTCATATATTCCTCATACATCTTCTTACGCTCTTCCGGAGTCATCATTCTCGGGCGCTTCTCGATCAAGTTCTTCAGGTCGGAGGGGATCTTAGACTGATCAGAGCAGTTGATGTAGCCACGAGCTACCTCGATCCAACCGTTATCACCGACAAACTTAATACCCTGCGCATCCGGATTATCCTCCAAATAAGGTTGTTCAGTCATTACGATACCATTCGCATAGCGCATGGTTGAATATTGCGTGCCATTGTATCCCTTAGGTGTAAACTCAACCGGACCAGAGCCATCCATACCGATAGCGGCTTGGGCGATATCGAACATATGAGCGCCCCAGTCAGCGGTATAACCATTACCAGTCTCTTGATACCAACGCCATGCGCCCCATAGTTTCTCGTTCTCTTCCGGATCCAGAGAAATAGGAGGACATAAATCGGGATGATAATGGATCTTCGGATCGTTCAACGGACCCATCCACTGATTGAAGTTCAAATTAGCGGGAACCGGCATTTCCGGCAAGCTCAGCGGCGTAGGAGGCTCACCTACACGTGCATATATTTTCTCTATATGACCGATGGCTCCATTCTGAACCATATCGATCGCAGCTTGGAACTCTCTGCTGGAACGTTGCTGGCTACCTACTTGAAGCACACGTTTATTATTACGTACGGCTTTTACCATAGCCAAACCTTCAGCGATCGTATAAGCCAACGGTTTCTGACAATATACGTCTTTTCCAGATTGACAAGAATGAATGGTAGCCAAGGCATGCCAGTGGTCCGGGGTAGCGACCTCGATAGCGTCGATATCCTTACGCTCCAGCAAATCCTCGTAAAACTCATATTGATCACAACGTTGGTTCATTCCCTTTGAGGCTTGCCATTCAGCGACACGTCTTCTGAAACGCTCTGTTTTCATCGTGTCCACGTCACAACATGCGGCAACCTGTACACCCGGACATGCGGCAAATCCTTTAAAGTCTGATAATGCTTGCTGACCTAGGCCGATAAAACCTAAAACGACTCGATCGCTCGGGGCGATACGGACTCCATCAATGGCCCAACTGGGAAGAATTGTTAAACTAGCCAATCCTAGTGCGGAAAGACCCAAAAACTCTCTACGCTTACGCCCTTCTTAGTGTTTTCTTTCATGGTAATTTTGTTAATAATATAAGATAAAATGTAACTTGGTCTGAGAATGATTGCCCCAAAGTTATAAAAAATAATTTATTTCCATAATAATCTTTTAATAAAAAAGGCTATCCTTGTCCGGGATAGCCTTATTTTGATTCATATCAATTCCTAAAACGCATATCCGAAACCTACGTTCAGATAGATCGGATACATCCCGAAGGTAATCGTATCGAAATCCTTTTGGAAGATATCGTTCAATCCCCATGTCAAGTCAGCGTATACGATAAGGTGCTTAAACGCCTTCCATTCTGTACCGATCTGCGCTCCCCACTGAAACTTTCTTAAGTTATCCGAGAAATCATAGGAAGCACGGTTGTCACCAGAAAACTCCACCTTCGTACCGGTAGGATTGATCTCACGCAGATATCCGTCGTATACGTAGCCGGAGAAGTTCCGGTTTGTAGCGAACGAGACAAATGGTCCCGCCGAGAAACTCACCCGGTTATTCAATTGGTAAAGAGCCACGACCGGTATCGAGAAATAAGAGTTCTCCACTTTCGTCTGCACGCCGCCGGTCCAGTTTCCTTTCAGCTTCTCGCCACCGGAGCCAATGATCTCCATGCTGTAATTCTTAACCGTCGCTTTTGTCTCCATACCTTTATTCTCCAGACGGAGACCGATCATCATACCCCATTCCTGCTCTCGCCGAACCATTTCTTGATATCGCCCTCTATGGAGACACAAAGCGTAGGGCTATAACTATCTATCGCACGAATCTCACGAGGCAATGGCACCGGAGCGGTTCCGCCGATATTGATACCGGCCTTTACCGTATATTCCAATCCCCTTAGGGAAGACCAGACTATTCCTTGGTTTCTTTCCTGCTGCGCCTTCAACGTAACGACACCCGACAAGCACAGTATACCTATTAATACTATATATCTTTTCATATCCTCTGTTTTTTTAGTTCTCACCGGACTGGATTATCTCAACCTCATCGATCCAAAGCGTGCTACCTTCCGCTCCCTCGAAGACATCACCTTTCAAACTCGAAGAGAAGACTATGGATAACTGATAACCACCTTTCGCCAGCTTATCCTTATCGATCACCTTACCGGGCTTAGCACGAACGGGATATAGAAACGCGTCCACTCATCCGTCTCTTTCTGATCGCTGATCCGGGCAACGGATATCAGGTTCGGGCTTGTCAACCCGTTGAAACCATCCAAATATTTCACATTCTCATCCGTCTCATAGAAGATGGCGTAGATATCACATTGGTCTTTCTTACCTTTTACCTCCTCGCCATTCACTTTATACGACTCTCCCGCTTTATATTTATAATAACCACTCAAGTAAGTCGCACATGATCGAAAGGACGTCCCAATCTCGTGCCTTTCCTTGCGTCCGGAATAGCGTTCAGCAAATCAAACGTACCGATGAAAAGGTTTCCGGCGGCGATAGGCATACCGAATCCGCTACCGAAACTACCCGTGCTGCGGGTCACCAACTTAGCGCATTTACCGACATATCCGTTATCGTCTTGCATGGTTGGGAAGTCTAAAGGCTCCAATTTATTATTGGTCAAGGCAAATCCGGCATTCCCGCTCGCCCAAGTCACGGAATCTCCATTCGATGTAAAGTCATAGAATATCTGGTAACGTCCATTCTTCGGCTCCATCGTTATATGCTCGAAATGATATTCCGTGCTTACGCCGGAGACGATACAACGCACCGTATAAGTCTTTGTCCAGTGACCATCCTCGGAAGTTACCGTATAGGTCTCGGCGTCGTAAAATCAAAAGCGGAACCACTAGCCGGAGTGATAGTAGCGCCGGGAGTCAAGGTGAATACCGGGGCTAGGTTTGTAATATCGGCGTCACTTTTCACGGTCAGTGTCACGGATTCGTTGTCGATCTCCGGCTCGGCTTTCAATATATCGCCATCCACCGTACACGACAAGATATCCGCTTCCGCATTGGGCGCCTCCTCCCGGATACATGAAACAGAGATCATCACCATAAAAAAACAGAAAAGCAAATTTCGCAAAGTCATACTCTATACATTATATTATATACAACACATCGCCCTTTTAGGGTGAACATAATGCACAAAGTTAAACTATATTCTCCAATATCGCATCCCTATATCTTTTAATAACTTTTTTTACAAAGACGCAATGGTACATATCCTTACAATACCAACCTTACCGGACAGATATACTTCAAGTACCACAGGATATATACTTCAAGTGCCATAGGATATATACTTCATCGACTAAGTAAGTAGTTAAAAAGCTATTATCATTTGCGATTGTAAAGGATTTCGCTTAATATTGCAAATACTTTAAATCAATAGTAATACCATGGCAACTCGAAGAGATTTTCTCCGGCAGACCGCTTTGCTCGGTGCCGGACTTACCATCAGTCCTTTTTTCATTAAAGCCGGGAGCGCTGGTGTGGGCGCAAACGATAAGATAGGCGTCGGGCTTATCGGATGTAACGGCATGGGATTCGAAGACCTGAAAGCGTTCCTTCGTAATCCGGAAGTAGAGTGTATCGCCTTGTCGGATATTGACGAGAACGTATTGAATAATCGGGCGGCAGAGACCGAGAAGATCACCGGGAAGAAAGTAAAGCATTTATATAAAGACTGGCGTAAATTGATAGACAATAAGGATATCGATCTCGTAATCGTAGGTACTCCCGATCATTGGCACTGCCTGCAAATGGTATCCGCTTGCCAAGCCGGGAAGGATGTGTATTGTGAGAAACCGCTGGGAAATAGTATCGAGGAATGTAACATCATGGTACGGGCGGCGCAGAAATACAACCGGGTCGTGCAGGTAGGCCAATGGCAACGTAGCGATCCGCATTGGCAGGACGCCATGCAATTCGTACATAGCGGACAGCTGGGTAAGATACGCACCGTACGTGTATTCTCTTATCAAGGTTGGTGCCCCTCTATCCCCGTCAAGCCGGACGAGGCGGTGCCCGCCGGAGTGGACTATGATATGTGCTGGGGCCGGCCCCGAAACGTCCGTTCAATCGGAACCGTTTTCATTTCACATTCCGTTGGTTCTGGGATTATGCGGGAGGTTTGATGACGGACTGGGGCGTACATTTACTGGATTACGCATTGTATGGCATGAACGTCACCGCACCGGAGTCTATCATGGCTTCCGGAGGTAAATTTGGTTATCCGGATGACGCTTGCGAGACCCCGGACTTATTGCAAACCATTTATACATTCAAGGACTTCACCGTTATGTGGGATCATGCGATCGGCATTGACGACGGGGCCTACGGACGGAATCATGGCCTAGGATTCGTTGGCGAGAACGGTACCTTGGTGATCGATCGTGGCGGCTGGGAGGTTATTCCGGAAAAGGTAAACGGACAGGCCCGCATGGAGGCTGTTCCCTTGAAGAAGTCATACGGAGAGGGTGGCTTGAATTTGCATGCGAAGAATCATTTGGAATGTATCAAGAGCCGGAACCGGAATTGCAATGCCAGCGTAGAGATCGGGGCGCATATCGCCAAGTTCTCCCAATTAGGGAATATAGCCTATCGCACGGGTAAGAAATTATCGTGGGATGGAAAGAGTTTCCATGATACGGAGGCGGATAAACTATTGTGCAAGGAATACAGGGCACCGTGGGAATTACCGAAAATATAAGGATCTAGTTGTAGGGACGGGGCACGCCCCGTCTCTACAACTGGGTATTTATTGATGTTCGGGGCGTAACAGGTCGTTCACCGTCTTCACGGGGTTGAATGTCTCGATAGGAACTTCTACGAATACCGTGTTCCAGTCGCTCATGGCACCGTTCCACAAGCCCGGCAATTCCAGCGCTTTCAATTCGCGGCCATCCTTGCTCTTATAAGAGATGAAGCCCGTATTCTTATCCACGTAATCCGGCAAGTTGTATTTCTCTCCCTTGTGATTCTTAACGGCGCAAACCAAATCCACGGGATTAAAGTGAGTACTTCTCAACATCGCCTTCTTAGCCGGATCGCTCATATCGATCTGGGAGCTTTCAAGCACCTGCAAGGAAACCGTACCGTCCGGATTCACCGCCAGGAACGGACCGCCACCCGGCTCGCCCACATTCTTCACCATACCGCATACACGCAACGGGCGAAGCAGTTTGCTCTTGATATACAGGATTAACTCGGCGTCTTCCAGTAATTTCGTATCCGGGTTCTTGATACATAGGTCGTCTTGCAAGAAATGAATCATCTCCTCTACCTCGGCATGGTATATTTGCCGGTCTCGATCTGTTCCAGATATCTGAAGGCTTTCTCCTGCAATGTTACCAAGACACCGGCGATCACCTTCTTATAGATAACCGTAGAGCATTTGAAGCTGTCCGGAACCACGTTATCTATATTCTTGATAAATACCACGTCGGCATCCACATCGTTCAAATTCTCGATCAAGGCTCCATGCCCACCCGGACGGAACAATAACTTATCATTCTTATCGCGGAACGGCGTGTTATCCATAGCGGCCGCTACCGTATCAGTACTCGGTTTCTGGATACTGAAAGAGACATCGTATTTCACAGAGAACTTCTCCTCATACTCGCCAGATTTATCGGCAACCAATTGCTCGAATAAAGCCTGATGCTCCGGAGATACCGTGAAATGGATATTCACCTCTCCGGCGTTATTCTTGGCGTACATGGCACCTTCGGCCAAATGTTCTTCCATCGCCGTACGAACCGTATCGGCATATTTATGGAAAAGCAACAAGCCTTTCGGTAGCTGCCCGTAATTCAAGCCTTTCGGCTCCAATAAATTGGATACCACCTCCTTGTACTCGCCCAAGGCTACCAACGCAGGAATATCTTTCCCTGTATTCTCCACGCACTTCTTGTCCAAAGCCTTATAGAAAGCGAATTTCTCGATCTCGCTAAAGAATTTCTTCTCGAAAGCGTTCATCGGTTCCTTATAATCCGCAGAAAGGAACTCGTACAGATTCTTAAACATACGGCTAGCAGCGCCGGAGGCAGGTACGAATTTTACGATTTTCTTGTTTTTAGCCAGATAAGCGTCCCAAGCATCCATATAAGAAGCCTGTTCCTCTTTAGATATTACCATAATACCTTTTTCTACCGAAGCGGAGCCGCTATCTCAAGGAAAGGGAAACCTTTTACGAAGCAAGCGAGTTGCTCTTCAATCTGTTTTTCGCTGATTCCTTTGGCTTTTCAGCTGTTCTAAATCGTTTGCGTTTAACATAGTATAGTATTTAATGTGAATAATCTCATCAGTAACACCACAGGCACTTATGCGCTATGTGTATCGCAAATGTATAAAATAACCGCAAGATACATGTTGAAATTCCATAGAAAAAAGTATTTTTACAGCATGTTTTGCGGTTTGTCCTCAACCGGGCAATAAAAATGATATAACTATGGATACAATTGGATTCTTTACGTCTGAGGAAAAGAAGCTGTTCTTCTCCAAATACAGGCTCCTGTTACGAAACCTTTACTCTTTCCTCGAGAGGGAAGATATCCGAAAGATGAAGGAGCTGATGAAGCGGGTTGTCGCCCTCGATTGCTACGGCAGGGATAAGAATGGTATCAACGGTTTATTGCGAAATATTGACACGGCCTTGATCGCCACCTTGGAGATTGGCTTGAAACGCACCTCGGTCATCGCCCTCCTATTATACCGCCCGGTATTGAAGAAAGCGATCACGATAGAGGAAGTGGAGCAGAAATTCGGAGCGGACGTGACCTTGATCATCCGTCGCCTCTTGAAGACCTCCGACCTGTATGCCCGGAACACCGCCGTCAACTCGGAGAATTTCCATCATTTGCTTTTCTCGTTTGCCGAGGACGTACGTGTGATCTTGCTTATGATCGCCGACCGCCTCTGCCTCATGCGTATGGGAAAACAGATGCAAGAGGATGATCGTATCCGGCTGGCTACCGAGGCCTCTTATTTGTACGCTCCCCTCGCCACCGGTTGGGCTTATATACGATCAAGAGCGAGCTGGAAGACCTTTCCCTGAAATACACGGACAGGAAACAGTATGACTTCATCAAACGGAAACTGAATGAGACGAAACGTTCCCGTGACGCTTATATCGCCGAGTTCATCGCCCCGATCAAGCGGAAGCTGGCAGCGGCAGGATTCAAATTCGATATCAAGGGGCGTACCAAATCCATACATTCCATTAATAACAAGCTGAAAAGCAGCAGGTGGAATTCGAGGGTATCTACGATCTTTTCGCTATCCGGATCGTATTGGATACGCCGCTGGAGAAGGAACGCTCGGAATGCTGGCAAGTCTACTCCATCGTCACCGATATGTACCAGCCCAACCCGAAGCGTATGAAGGACTGGATCTCCATCCCGAAGACCAACGGTTACGAGAGCTTGCACATCACGGTGATGGGCCCGCAAAATAAATGGGTGGAGGTGCAGATCCGTACGAAGCGGATGGATGAGATCGCCGAGCGAGCCTGGCGGCGCATTGGAAATACAAGGGCGTGAAAGCGGAGAGCGGGCTAGACGAGTTCTTGAATACCGTACGTGCCGCCTTGGAGGCCAAGGAGAATAATCCGCTCGACTTGATGCAGGATTTCAAGATGGATCTATATAAGGATGAGATCTACGTCTTCACGCCTACCGGCGAGCTTATCAAGCTGGCCAAGGGAGCGACGGTCCTCGATTTCGCCTTTGCCATCCACACGAAGCTGGGAAGCAAATGCGTATCGGCTAAAGTGAACGGGAAGAACGTACCGATCAAATACACCTTGAACAACGGCGATAGCGTATCCGTGATCACGTCGCCGGCGCAAAGCCCGAAGCGGGATTGGCTGAACTTCGTCGTCACCTCCAAGGCCCGCGTGAAGATCAAGCAGGCCTTGAAGGAGGAGACCGTGAAGGCCGTGGAGTTCGCCAAGGAGATGTTGCAGCGCCGCTTCAAGAACCGGAAGATCGACATGGACGAGCCAACCATGATGCGCTATATCAAGAAGAAAGGATTCAAGACCGTCACGGACTTCTACATCGAGATCGCCGAGGAACGCCTCGATCCCAACCAAGTAATCGACGAATATCTGGAGGCTTTCCGCAAGGAGACGGAGACGAACGAGCGCACCGAGGTGCGTAGCGCGGAGGAATTCGTGACCACGACTCCGGTGGAGGAGATATCGACGAACAAGGATGTCTTGGTGATCGACAAGAACCTGACGGGTATCGAATATAAACTCGCCAAATGCTGCAACCCGATTTATGGCGACGAGGTTTTCGGTTTCGTCTCCACGCAAGGTATCAAGATACACCGCATGGATTGCCCGAACGCCCAAGAGATGTTCAGCCGCTTCGGTTACCGGATCATCCGCGCAAAATGGAGCGGCAAGGGAGACAATGGCTATACGGTTACGTTGCGGGTGATCGGACGGGACGATATAGCGATCGTCACCAACATCACCTCCGTGATCGGAAAGGAATCGAACGTCACGCTTCGCTCCTTAAACATCAACTCGGTAGACGGATTATTCCAAGGTAACTTTACCGTATTGGTAAGAGATACGACCGCATTAAACTTGCTGACGAAAAAGATCAAGGCGGTAAACGGCGTGAAAACGGTAGAGCGATTAAATTCTTAGATAGTGTACTGTGCACGAAGTACCGTAGTACTCTGTACGAAGTACTACAGTACCTCTAGGAAGTACGCAGTACTTCGTACAGGGGACTGGGCCAACTGTACGGCTGGGCCTTGTGACTATACCCGGATCACAGAATCGGCTTCAGCCCCATCTTCTCCGCACGTTGTATTAGGAACTGCCGGGCCGCCTCATACTCGTTCGGGATCACGCCGTCGAGGATGGCGTTCTTGATCGCCTCTTTCAGCACGCCGACAGGCTTGGAGGGAGCCAAGCCAAACGTCTCCATGATCTCCTCGCCGGATACCGGAGGCTGGAAGTTACGGACACGGTCTTTTTCCTCTATATCGGCCAGCTTCTCACGCACCTTTCGGAAATTGTTCAAGAAACGGCGAACCTTCTCCGGGTTCTTGCTCGTGATATCGGCCTCGCACAGTTTCATCAAATCGTCGATATCATCTCCCGCATCGAACAGCAGACGGCGGATCGCCGAATCCGTCACCTCATCGTCCGACAAGGCGATCGGACGCATATGCAGGCTTACCATCTTCTGCACGTACTTCATCTTCTCGTTCATCGGGAGTTTCATCTTCCTAAAAATACCGGGGATCATCCGCTCGCCGATAAAATTATGATTATGGAACGTCCATCCCAAGCGAGGGTCGAAACGCTTCGTGGCAGGCTTGGCGATATCGTGGAAGAGGGCGCTCCAACGCAGCCATAGATTATCAGAAGTCTTGCTCAAACGATCCAGCACCATCAAGGTATGGGCGAAATTATCCTTATGCCCGATCCCCTCCTTGGTCTCCACGCCTTTCAAGGCGCAAAGCTCGGGGAAAATCAATGGCAACAGTCCGCATTTATCCAGCAAGTCGAAACCGATAGAGGGCTTTGGCGAGAGGACGATCTTGTTCAACTCGTCCACGATACGCTCCTTGGAGATGATGGAGATACGCTCCCGGTTGCGGATGATGGCGTCGAAGGTATCGGGATCGATAAAGAAACCTAATTGAGTGGCGAAACGAACCGCGCGCATCATCCGGAGCGGATCATCGCTGAAAGTAACATCCGGGTCTAAAGGCGTACGGATCGTAAGCTCGTCCATATCCTCCAACCCGCCGAAGGGATCGACCAATTCTCCGTAACGCTCCTTGTTCAGGCAAAGGGCCAAGGCGTTGATCGTGAAATCGCGGCGGTTCTGGTCATCCTCCAAGGTGCCGTCTTCCACGACAGGCTTACGGCTGTCATGGCTGTAGGATTCTTTCCTTGCCCCCACGAATTCCAGCTCCAGATCGCCGGCTTTCACCTGCGCCGTCCCGAAATTCTTGAAGACGGAAAGATAAGCGCCACGCCCGATCTTCTTGCCACTCGTTTGGCCAACTCGATACCGCTGCCTACCGCTACCACGTCTATATCCTTGGATGGGCGGTTCAAGAAAATATCCCGCACATATCCGCCTATTACATATACCTCAACACCTAGCTCTTCCGCCGCCTCCGATATCAAATAGGAAGCTTCGCGATATATGATTTACTATCTCTTCCTCGTTTATATACATATTTATGTATTCCAAATCCAATAAAGAGCGCAAAGATAATCAAATTTCATGTACTTTTGCGGTATCAAATACATTGAACGAGAAAGATATGAAAAAGTTAGCGATCTGTATAACGCTCATTGCCGCCATTTTAACGGGCTGTAACGGAGACGAGAAAGCGGCTCAGGCCCGTTTGGACAAGGCCCGGGCCATGTACGAGAATAACGAGTTTTTCGGGGCGAAGAACGAGATAGACAGTATCCGGGCGCTCTATCCCAAGGAAGTAAAGGTACTGAAGCAAGGATTAACGCTTATGCGCCAAGTAGAAGTAAAGGAGGCGGAGCGCAACATCGCTTTCTGCGACAGCTTACTCCCTATCAAGCTGGAGGAAGTAGAGGGATTGAAGAAAGGCTTCGCTTTCGAGAAGGATTCCGTTTACGAGGAAATCGGCAATTATATCTGGAAACAGCAGACGATCGAGCGCAACGTGCAACGTTGTTACGTACGTTGCGGCGTGAACGAGGAGGGCGAGATGTATCTGGCCAGCGTATATTACGGCGGACGCCCCATCGAGCATACGGGAATCAAGCTGAGCCTGAAAGACGGCCAATTCGCCGAGACCGCTTCCATCCCGTACGACGGCGGACTGAATTACCGCTTCAAGGATATGGGAAGCACCACGGAGGTAGTGACCTACAAGGGGGAGCACTGCGTCGATGCCGTCAAGTTCATCTACGATAACGAGAAAGAGCGGATCAAGGTGGAATACACGGGAGGCAAGCCTTACATTATATATATGGCGGACGCCGACAAGAAAGCGATCGTCAACACCTTCAACCTCGCCACCGTATTAAGCGATATCAAGAGCATGAACACCTTGAAAGAGAAATCAGAGAAGAAAATCGCTTATCTAAAGAATAAACTGGAGGAGTAGAATCCCTCCATACAAATGGCCTACCTATAAACAAAGCACCGGGACCCCTACCATACAGTAGGAATCCCGGTGTTAGTATACAAACTGATATCCACTATCAGTTATTCATCATTTAACGACTACCTTCTGAGCGGTCTCGCCATCAACGGAAACTACCACGATACCTTTCGATGCCGGCATCACGAAGTTATCTGAAGAAGCGATAGCGGAAGCGGTGGTCTGACCTAAGATGTTAGACAATGTAACCATCTTGCCTGCCGCGTTCAAGACCGTAACGCTAGCCTCGCCAGCGATTACCGTGAAGCTGGCAACCTCTTCCAATTGTTCGTTGGAAACCGGATCGGAGCATTCTCGATCGTGAATGGAACGCCAACATTAGACATTACCACAACATTGTTTACCACACCTACATAAGGAGTCTTCAACTCGCCCGCGGCCACGGTGCGATTCAGCTCTTTCTGGTTCTCCAATAAGTAACCACCATCCTGAGTTGTCTTGAAGGCGAACAAAGCGTTGTTATCCAAAGACGGAACGATATTCGCTTTATCGCTGAAGCCTACACGGTAGTAAGTAGCGCCATTGCTAACGAATGTCTCGTTAGAATCCCGCAAGGATACCATATAGTAGCGAGGAGAAACAGCTTTGGTAGTTGTCTCCGGCGTATAGATCGATGTCGTGATGAAATACAACGGTTTACCAGCGATCACGGTATCGGCTTCTTGAACCCACAAAGAGAAGTTGTCAGTCTCATAAGTTGACTTCAAGATATCTTGGCCTTCGTTCTTCACTTCGGCGAAGAAATTCAGCGGATTCATCGTCAAGAACTTACCATTCGTACCGAAACGCTTGTGAGAATTGTCGATAGAAGCGTACTCTGGAGCCTCTACAGCGACAAAGTCGAAGTAGTTAACCTTATCGGAAAGGATCAGGTTCGCCGTATTCACGTTCATAAAGACATATTGGGTGGTTGCGCCTACAGTGGTAGCCATCTGGTATTTACCACCGGTCGTAGCCGTATTGAATACGAATTCCAACGGAGCGGTATAATCAGATAATTTCAACGGCCCGCCATTCTCGCTGGCAACCAAATCATTGCTGAAACGTTCTTTCAACATATAAGTCGCATGATACAAGGTATCACCTAAAGCACGGGCACCTAAACCATCCGTTACATTCTGTACGGAATCTTGGCTAACCACGATACGAAGAGCGGCTGCGTTCGCTGCGTCACCGGATTTAATCATCAATACGGAATCAGAAGTAAACGCATACAGATCGTCTACACCCGGAGTACCGGAGATCAAGTTCAATACATAACCATTATCGGCGAGTTCCTCCGCAGAGAAGTGACGAGTACCCAAGAATTTATCCTTTAAATCCACATTCGCTTGATATTCCACCGTAATAGAATCGGTGCTACCCCCAAATGTATAGGTATTGGCCATACCTTGAACGGCGAAGATCTCCTCGTTAGAAATAATAGTCGTATTCGTATTACGGTCTACAACCGAATACATTCCGTTGTTTTCCTTGATATACCATTGTCCCTTCGGTTGATAAATAGAAGGTTTGAAACCTGCCGCAGTTACCAATTTATCGGAAGCGGCACTCTTATCGTAAGCGACAGCGTATTGTCCGCCCTTATCGCCCTTGCTCGCGCTCTTCAAGAAGTATACGCCTGTACCTGTAGCGATCGTAGAAGGAGTTCCCTTCGTTACGGTAATAACAGGAGCGGCTCCTTGAGCAGGTTGAGTAGAACCCGACTGCAAGTCAGATACGGTCAAGGCTTTCGTCTCGATCACGCTGGCATATACGACACGAACGTTCGGAACGGAGGTCATCGGACTTGCGTTCACGGTCGGAGCGGCAGCGGCATACATAGCCAAAGCGTCGTTCTTCAAGTTGATCGTGAAATAGAATTTCTGGAAATCAGCGTTACCCAGTGTATGCAAGCCACTAGCGTCATAGGTGGAGTCAGCCGTAAACTTAGCCCCATATACACCGGTAGCACCGGCTATCACATTCTTCAATGTATCGACACCTAAGTATTTTGCTTTACCATCACTAAATACTTGGTCACCTTGGATCTGCAAGGTCACATATTTAGCGTTCGCAATAGCGCCTGTAGCGGGAGCCGCCGTATTCTTCGCTATCAAGTTCTTACCCTCGAAGATATTTCCTTGATAATTTCCTCCAAACGTCAATTGAAAGACTTGGAAACCATCCCCCAGCTCACTTGCGCTCAAATACATAGCGTCGCTAGGAGCCTCTACGGTAAATTTCGTAGAAGAGGCAGAAGAACCTAAACTCAAGTCTGTCCCAACTACATCCAACGCCAAGATTTGATTGTTTCCGTAATAAGCCTGAATAGCGCTACCACCGGCAGCGTCAGAGAATGTCCACTGATTCACGCCCGATGTGATAACAGGCTTTGCCGTAGATGAAGCCGCAAACGACAAAACGGCCTGTGTCTTCTTGTTCTTGAATTGATACACAGGACCAGCAGGAGTCGTACCCGCATTCGTGATTTGCCACAAGGCAGAATCAATAGCGGCTTTGGTAGCGTCTGACGCCAAAGTTTTAACAATTACTGAGTCGGCTTTCTCACCACTTAAAGACAAAACGGAAGAACCTGTCTTTAAATAATAATAGTTACCGGCTTTCCACTGAGCCTCCGGAACGGTCGTACTCGACTGAGCATTAGCCGAGAATACGCCCGCAACCATCAGGGCCGCAGCAATAAGAGTACATTTTTTGTCCATAATCAAATAGATTTTATTTATTAATCACAGTCTAAACAGGGGTTGTTTAGAAAAGGTTTTGAGGGCGTATGAGATTAACAATCGATTTAGCGTCTTATAACAAAAATCGTCCTATTCTCACGAACAGGACGACTATACTACTAAAAATGTAAACAGTGTATTTATATAGTAATATCATGAAACTATATATTTTGGAGAAAAACCGCTCCACCTTCACAGGCAAAACGGCTGGAAATCTAATCTACTCAATAAATATCTTCACAGGCTTACTCGAAATAAGCATGTTCTTTTACGACATGACCTCTGTCATCGAAATAAACCTTATATATCTTACCATTTCTGGAAAGTAATACTACCTTATACTTCACAAACGTGCTATTGTTTGACACCTCAACTGATTTCACCATACATCCCTCATAGGAAGTATTTACCGCATCACGCAATACTTGGGGCATATCAGTTACCTCGATCGGATAAAATTTATCCTGTGCACTGTTTCCTTTACGCGCTACCGGCCATCCCCGCTTGCGCTTCTGACATTCAGGCAATAAATAAAGTTCTGAAACATTATGAGGGATATATTGCAAAATTATCGGTCAGAAAAATGTATGATGAGTATGGCTGTGTTCATTATTGTGTAGATGAAACACTTCGCAGACGTCTGGAAACAAAATTGATAAAAACAATTATTGGATTTAAAATAGTTCGCTAAAAAACATTTAAGAGCATCCCTTTCTGCTGGAAAAGCTATTTAGCGTTGTTTGTACCTTGAAAATTTAATATTTATTCCTTGACAGGACGTATGAAACAGAGGAGCTGTGCAGCAAATACGCCAGGACTGTCTGCATTATTGCCTTGCGACATCGTGACGCAAAGTGGAAATGGTATCAAAATGATATGGAAGCAAAGGCATGAGCGATAAATATTTGACTGTGATCAGAAAGTGGGATTTTTGTGGCGAAGATACTGTTTTTGATAATGATACTTCCGGGAAAGCTGCCCGGTCTGAAAAGATGGTGAAATACCAATGAGGCTGTTACCCGACAGCTACCTGTGGGATTGCTATAAATTGGAAAAGGAGCGAAAGAATGCAAAGACATATTATAAATAGGAAAAGATTTGTTCGTTATAAAGAAGGTGCAGAAATGTACAGCATGTGTCAAAGTAAATTTGAAAAAATGGCAAAGGAAGCAAATGCTGTCTACAAGCTGGATAATTGGTACTTGTGAACTGTGATATTTTTGAGGCATATCTGGAAACGTTTCGAACTGGTATTTAGTGATAAATAATATTGCGAGAGTTTTTGTGCTACGAAAAGTATTGACTTTTTGCACGACAAAAAGTATAATGTAATCAAGCTATGAAGGAGGTGCATACGGTGGCAAAAATGGGGAGACCGAGAGCAGAATCCCCGAAAAAGAAAAACGTAAGTTTCCGATTAACGGAGAAAGAATATCAGAAATTGTCAGAGTATGCAGCGAAGCATGAGCTGACTACAACACAAGCGATACAAAAAGGTATTGATCTTTTATATCAGATGCCAGAAAAGTAACACAAGGACTCCTTGCTACATTAGGAAGGAGTTACAGTGGCAAAAGCAAGAAAAGATAACAGAGGCAGAGCCTTACGCAAAGGTGAGAGTCAACGTCAATCCGACCTGATGTACATATACACTTATACAGATCCATTTGGAAAAAGAAGATATACATATTCCAAGGATTTAGTTAAGTTAAGGGAAAAAGAGCAGAAATTGTTGAAAGATCAGTTAGATGGTCTTGATGTGTATGCAGCAGGAAATGCCAGCCTTAATTTTGTATTTGATAGATATATTTCTACGAAAACAGAGTTGAGGCGAACAACCTATACCAATTATATGTACATGTATGATCATTACGTTAGAGATAGTTTCGGGAAGAAGAAAATCGGAGAAATCAAATATTCAGATGTACTGTACTTTTATTATCATTTAATAAATGAAAGAAAATTACAGGTTAATACGCTGGAAACGATTCATACGGTACTTCATCCAACATTTCAGTTAGCAGTGCGAGATGATATTATCAGAAACAATCCATCTCATGGTGTAATGTCAGAAATAAAAAAGAACCAGGGAGGAATCATGGAGTGAGACATGCGTTGACTGTTGAACAGCAGAGAGCATTTATGAACTATACAGCGAATAGTCCGGTATTTAATCATTGGGCACCATTATTTACCGTTCTTTTAGGTACTGGATGCCGTATAGGTGAAATTATTGGGATTCGATGGGAAGATATTGATTTAGAGAAACGACTGATCAATATCAATCATAGTGTTACAT
>ENA-OQEB01000332-OQEB01000332.1-human-gut-metagenome-genome-assembly--contig:-NODE-332-length-20083-cov-2.468831_pt1 | contig 20083 bp, 24 predicted proteins | sample MGYA00242787_ERZ504619 | MGnify/ENA primary metagenome ERZ504619 (study PRJEB26092, sample SAMD00036317) | human gut metagenome | host: Homo sapiens | study: EMG produced TPA metagenomics assembly of... | reverse complement strand
GGAATGACCATGACTACCAGCAACGTTATCAATAGCCCTAAAGTCACCAATACCGCCATAATCGATAAGATGCGGCTCTTAAAACATAATTTATATTGGAAGAACTTTACGAACGGTTGCATCATATAAGCCAGTAACCAAGCGATCAGGAAAGGTAACAAAGCGTTTCGTAATAAGGCTATCAAATAAATAATTCCTGAGATGACCAGTATACCGAACACTATGCGTATTACACGGTCAAACGTAAAAGGCTTGTCAAACAGTGGATTCATATTATTTTCATATCTTTGCTTGCGACAAAGATAGAATAAAGTAGAATATATAAACATCATGATACGTAAAATATCCTTTTTCTTCCTCATTTCTTGCTTATACCTTTCAGTGGGGGCACAGACTCCACAACCTATCAAGCAATTCCTGCGCAAGCCTTATATGGAAGGAGCTTCATTTTCCTTGATCGTGAAAGAGGTTAACAGTGGCGAGACGGTATTCGCTTACGATACAATCCGGCAGCTGACCCCAGCCTCGGTCATGAAAACGGTTACGACCGCTACCGCATTGGAGATACTGGGCGAGGATTATCGCTTTCCTACGGCATTAGAATACGACGGCTCCATCGAGAACGGCTTGTTAAAAGGCAATTTATATATCAAGGGAAGCGGAGATCCCAGCTTGGCTCAGCGCATTTTGCCCCGGATCATAAGCGGTTTCTACAGGAATGGATCTCCGCCTTGAAAAAGGTGGGTATCCATAAAATACAAGGAGCCGTAATCGCTGATGAAAGTATATTTGACACGGAAGGCACTTCCCTTAAATGGGTTGGCGAAGATATGGGTAGTTATTATGGTGCCGGAAGCTATGGGCTTTGCGTATTCGACAATCTTTATAAATTAGGGTTGCAAACCGGAGCTCCCGGAACCCGCCCGAAGTTGAAAGGAACCGAACCGGAATTATCCGGCATCCATTTCCATAATTACTTAACGGCCCAGCAAGTATCTTCGGATAGTTCTTTTATCGTAGGGGCGCCATTCGCCACGGATCGTTATTTATATGGCATTGTCCCCGCTAACCGGGAATGGTATCCGCTCAAAGGGGATATTCCCGACCCGGCTCTTTTCCTAGCGGATTATCTCACTAGGCAATTGGAACATGAAGGGATCACGGTCGGCGAATCACCGTCTTGTTTCCGTATCTTGCGGGAAGCCGGTAGGTGGCAACCCGGGAAACGGACCGAGATTGTTACCACTTACTCCCTACGCTTCGGGAAATCGTGGAAGTGACCAATCATGTCAGCCATAATTTATTCGCCGATGCTTGATCAAGACAATCGGCCTACGCTATACGCCCCGTAAGGGAGAGGTTCTGTCTTCTTTTAACCGGGGTATCCAAGTGCTTCGGGAATATTGGCAAGGGAAAGGACTCGACCTCTCGTGCGTCTGGATGTACGACGGTAGCGGTCTTGCGGTTACCAACAAGTTATCAACAGCTTTTGTAGCTGATTTATTGATTTATATGAAAACCTGTTCACAACAACACACAGCCTTCTACGAATCATTGCCCGTAGCGGGGGTAGAAGGCTCGGTGAGGAATTTCTTAAAAGGCTCATCCCTCCAAGGAAAAGCCCATCTTAAAAGCGGAAGCATGAGCCGGGTAAAAGGATACGCGGGATATATAAACAAAGGCGATAAGCAATACGCCATCGCCCTATTCGTAAACAACTATTCCTGCGACGGACGTCCTATGACCGTAGCGATAGAGAAATTATTGCTCCAGTTGTTCAACTAACCAGCGGTTATTTCGGCAGGATCGATCTACGCTCTATCATCTCTAGGAAATGCTGTTTATAATTGTCGGAGATCGGGATATACTCCTTTCCAAAGACAATCCGATTCCGCTCGATCACCTTGATCTTCTCCGGCTGGACGATAAAAGAGCGATGAACACGCACAAAGCGATCCGAAGGTAACATATCCTCCAAACTCTTCATGCTCATCAACGAAAGGACCGGACGGGGCTCATCCTCCACGAATATCTTCACGTAATCCTTTAATCCTTCAATATATAATATCTTGCGCAGCTCTATTTGCAACAGCTTATACTCACTCTTGACGAAAATACTCTCCATCCCGCCCTTCTCCGCAATTGGCGCAGATTCTTCCTTCTCTTCCGAAGACACCGGCTTACGGAGCAACTCATACCATCGCAACGCCTTATTCGCCGAGGCAAGGAAGTCCGGATAACTAATTGGCTTCAACAAATAATCCAGCGCATTTACCCGGTAACTATCCACGGCATATTGATCGAAGCGTCGTAAAGATGACACGAGTATCGGCGTTCAAGATACGGGAGAACTCCAATCCGCTCAACTCCGGCATCTGGATATCCAGAAAAAGCAGATCCACCGGCCGATCCCGTAAGTCGGAAAGAGCGTCCAAGGCACTATTATAAGTCCCCTGCAAATCCAGAAACGGAGTTTTCAAGACGTAGCTTTCCAGCAAGCTAACCGCTAAAGGTTCATCGTCAATAATAGCGCAAGTCAATCTCATATCTCAGTCTCGTTTATAGTAATTGATAGATAAGAAGAATAGTTATCCCCCTCCCGACCGCATTGGAACGAGAAATGCCCCGGATAGAGCAGCCCCAAGCGTTTCTCCAGATTCACCAGCGATACCGGAACCACTTTTATCTTTGATCCGGGCTTTTCGGGAAATAGCCTATTCACAATAGTACAAACTACCTCCGCCCCCTCCTGATCGGATATCCAAATGGATGAAAGACGGCTTATTATTGCTCACCCCATGCTTAAACGCATTCTCAACCAAGGAGATAAACAACAGGGGGGCGATCAAGGTTCCCGGGGAGGAAGCGACGATATTCGTTTTCAGCTCCACATGTTTGGGCAGGCGTATACGCATCAGCTCCACATAATTACGAAGGAAGTCGAAATCCTTCTCCAATGGGACAAAAGGCTGGCTACTCTCATACAAGACATAGCGAAGCAAGCGGCTCAAATCGTGCACCGCCTCCTGTGCCTTCTCCGGGCTGAACGCTATCAAGCTATAGATATTATTCAACGTATTAAACAGGAAATGCGGATTAAGCTGGCTCTTCAGGTTCTGCAATTCCGCCTCGGCACGTTCCTTCTCCAGTTCCCGCTGGATAGCCGCCACCCGGTACCATCCGTCCGTCATCTTGATCGCCACGCTAAGGCCGGCTACCAAGGAGTAGATAACGGCGTTGACGAGAAAGAACCCCACCGTCTCGTTCAACGGGCGGGGCGGACGGGGTGGGTGATGCATCTCCGGCGGATAGAAATAGCGCATGCAGAGATGCACGAACAGCATCATACCCCCGATAAGCAATAGGTTGATCAGCAGGAAACGCCCTGTCCGGCGGTTAAACAAATACCGCCTCACCAGCCACCCGTAATTCAAGTAGAAGACGAGCATGAAGGAAAGCGGCACGATGATGCTCCGGAAATAGCCCTCGAACGTGACTTGCGACTCCCTCCCCGTGAAGAAAAAGGGGGAGCAGAACAGGATACCCCATCCCGCGATGTGTATCAACTTTCCCAAACCTTTGATAGGGGGAGATTGTGGTGTGTCATTCATCTTATTATCCTCTTTAGTGCTACGCAAATATAGTCATTCCTACCGTTATATGAGCCATGTAGCCTTATCTAGTGAGCATTCGTCTACTCATAGCGTATGGCCTCGATCGGGTCGAGCTGCGCCGCCTTCTTGGCCGGGTACCATCCGAAGAACACGCCCGTCACCGTACATACCACGAAAGAGAGCAGTACGCTCCACGGCTGGATATAGATCGGGAAATGCGCCACGACATTCACGATCAAGGCGGCTCCCACGCCGAAAAGCACGCCGATCAATCCTCCGGTCACGCTGATAAGGATAGACTCGATCAAGAACTGAGCCAAGATATCCATGCCTTTCGCGCCGATACTCATACGGAGCCGATCTCCCGCGTACGCTCCGTCACGCTCACGTACATGATATTCATGATACCGATACCACCAACGAGAAGAGAGATACCAGCCACCGCGGCCAGCAACGTCGTCATTATATCCGTCGTACTTGTCAACATCGTGCTCAACTCCTGCATACTCCGGATCGTGAAATCATCATCATCGGTTTCCCGCAGCCTATGGTTACGCCTCAGTATCTCCGATATCTCGTCTATGGCCTGATCGGTGTACTCCTCCTTGAGCGCCGAGCAGGTTATACCTTGCAAATGGGTAATGGCCAAGACCTTTTTTTGAATAGTTGTGTATGGAGCTAAGATCAGGTCGTCTTGGTCCATTCCCATGCTATTGTATCCTTTGCTTTTCAGTACGCCCACGACCCGGAACGGTAGCTTCTGGAAACGGATCACCTTACCGACGGGATTCTCTCCGCCGGGGAAAAGGTTATCCACCACCGTCTTCCCGATCACGCATACCTTGGCGGCGGTCTGCACGTCCTGATCGCTGAACATATCGCCATCCTCCACCTCGTATCGGCGTATCTCCATATAATCCGGGCTGATACCGTAGACGGTGGTCGGGGCATTGTTGGCGCCATAGATGACCTGCCCGCTACTGTTCACGGAGGGCGAAGTGGCGGAGACGTAGCGAGTCTCGTTCACGATATCCTCGTAGTCCTGTAGCTTCAGCGTCTCCATGGCAGAGGCGTCTTGGCGGACACCACCACGCATGTCGGCTCCCGCTGGATCATGATCATGTTCGAGCCCATCTCGCTGATCTGCGCCTGTATACTCCGCTTCGAGCCTTGACCAATGGCCAGCATCGTGATCACGGAAGCCACGCCGATGATGATACCCAGCATTGTGAGGAATCCCCGCAGCTTGTTATTGGCCAAGGCCCGGAGGGCTATCTTTAGTAAATTCGTCGTATTCATTCTAAATAATATGCTATTACCACATTAATTCATTATTCTAATCATCATTCTTGGGCAGGCGGGCCAAAGCCTCGGCGGCGCTCAAGATATTCGTATTCACCGTATCGGCGGTTACATGACCGTCGCGCAACGTGATATTCCGGCTGCTGTATTGGGCGATCTCCGGGTTGTGGGTGACGAAGATAATCGTGCGTCCCTCGGCGTGCAGGCGCTGGAAGAGCACCAAGATCTCGAAAGAGGTACGGGTATCCAAGTTGCCGGTAGCCTCATCCGCAAGGATCACCGCCGGATCGTTCACCAAGGCACGGGCGATCGCCACACGCTGCATCTGGCCACCGGACATCTGGTTACTTTTATGCATCAGTCGGTCTCCCAAGCCCACGGCGATCAAGGCGTTGACCGCCTTCTCCCTACGTTGGGCCGCTTTATAAGTAGGATTGTACATGAGAGGAAGCTCTACGTTCTCTACCGCTGTCGTCTTCGGCAACAGATTGTAATTTTGAAAAACGAATCCGATCTTGCGATTCCGGAGGGTCGCTCGCTGCCGCTTGTTCATGGTGCGCACGGATACTCCGTCTAAGTAATACTCCCCGCTCGTAGGAGTATCAAGGCAACCCAGCGTGTTCAGCAACGTACTCTTTCCGGAGCCGGAGGTTCCCATGATCGTAACGAACTCCCCCTCGCGAATCGTGAACGACACGCCTCGCAGGGCATGGACGGTCTCGTCGCCAACGTGGAAGTCTCGTTTTATATTGTCTAATCTGATAATTTCTTTCATGACGCAAACTATCTCTTATTTTTGTTGCTTCCCGGAGCCCGGCATGAAGGGGCTACGCTCCGCTCCTGCACCTACTTCCGGCATGTTGGCGGCGCTCGCTAAATCTACGGCTACCTCATCGCCCTCGCTCAAGCCCTCGGTTACTTCGGTCACGCTGTTGTTGCTGGTTCCGACCGTAATCTGCCTCGGGCTCAAGGTATTTCCTTGGCGGGACCAAACCAAGCGTTTTCCGGGTTGTACCTCCGCATTCGGATCCGTCACGGTCATACCCAACGATTCCATGATGGCGGGCTCGGGGATAAAACGAAGTGCCTTGTTCGGCAAGGTCAGGATATTCGCACGTTCCAACGTATAAATCGTGATATTCGCCGTCAAGCGAGGTTTCAGTTTCAAGTCCGGATTATCTGCCGTAATCACTACCTCGTAGGTAACGACCGTAGAAGAAGAAGTACTGGAAGAAGCGCTGGAGGTGCTTTCGCTATCCCCAAGGCGAATCTGGCGAACCACGCCCTCGAATTGATCGTTCGGATAGGCATCCACCGTAAAACTAACCCGTTGGCCTTCCTCCACATTACCTATATCCGCCTCATCCACATCCGCTATTACCTGCATCTTCGTCAAGTCGGCGGCAATGGTAAACAGCGTCGGGGTCTCGAAGCCGGCGGCAACGGTCTGCCCTTCCTCAACGGCCCGGTTGATAACCACTCCGTCTATAGGCTCGTGATCGTGGCATATTCGAGATTACGGTTTACCTTTACCATGGAGGCCTGACTCTGGTCGTAAGCGGCCCTCGCCTTCTCGTAATTATAGGTAGCCGTCTCATAATCCGTATCGCTAATCAATTGTTTCTCGTGAAGCACCTTGCTACGTGCGTAGTTCTTCTGTTGATACTCGAACTCCGTCTTGCTGCTCGCCAATTGCGCCTCGGCGGAACGAAGCTCGGCTTGGAGGTTGATCTTATCCATCTCGGCGATCAGTTGGCCGGCTTTCACCACGTCGTTATAATCAGCGTACAACTTATCGATGATACCGGAGACCTGCGTACCTACCTCAACCTCGGTAACGGCTCTACCGTACCGGTGGCCGTAACCGTATTCGTGATCGTGCTGCGCCCTACTTTAGCGGTCTCCAGCTTGATCCCGCCTTTCGAGGATTTGCCCGTGAAAAGGAACACGCCCCCCGCTATAAGGATAACGGCAACACCGCCCATGATTAGTTTCTTCTTGTCCATATTCTGATTCGTTTTATTTCTGTTTTACGTTGTATTCTTGTTCAAAAGGCCCCCGCGACCTCCGTCGCAGGGTAACCTTGAAAAAAGAGAGTGGAGTAAATATATCCATTAGTGGGTTAATAATTCTCCGCAACCGGCTTCTTCTGATAAACATTCAGCAATTGAACGCTCATCAAGGCCATGTATTTCGCTTGTAGCTGCTCTTGCTGGGCGGTCAGATAATTGTTCTTCTCCGTCAATAGCTCAAGCGTATTTTTCATACCGAGGCTGAATTGCTCATCGATCAAGTTATAGCTTTCTTTCACGTAACTCAAGCGTTCGGTAGCCGAGGTATATTGGGTCTGCGACGAGGTAGCGTCCAGATAGATCCCCTCCACGGTTTGCAGCAATTGTTTTTGGGTATTCAGCAACTCCAACTGGCTGGTGGTAATCGCGTATTTCGCCTTGTTATAGGCCGTCTTATACTGACGGTTACTGAAGATAGGGATGCTGATCGTCAATCCGACACTCTCGTTGAAACTATTCCAGACCTGGCTACCGAAAGCGTAATCCGTTCCGGAAAGATGGCCGGTACCCAGCCCGGCGTTCATGGAGAGCGAAGGAAGGAAAGCACCTTTCGCCTTTTTCTTCTCCAGCTCGGCGATGTCCACGGCCAGCTCACTGCTCTTTATTTGCGGCATCACGGCCAGAGAGGTATTGTAAATCGTTTGCTTGCTCGGAAGCGGGGTTAAGATATCTTTCTCCGTAAGCTCCGGCATCACCAATTCGATCTCTTCGGTTATATCCAGTTCTAGTAATTGCTTCAATTGCAACTTATAATTGTCTAGATTCGTCTGGGCTACGACCAATTGATATTTATCGGTGCTTAACTGGCTTTCCAACTGAGCCAAATCCACTTTCGAGATCGAACCGGCACGTAGCAACTCCACCGCACGATCCCGTTGCGCCGTAGATACCTCGACCGTATTTTGGTTGATACGAACGGACTCCATCGCATATAGTACCTGCATATAGGTCTGTATCAAGGAGATTTGGATATCATCCTCGTTTTGCTCGATACCCAGCTCATCGACGGTATTTTGTATTTCCTGTTGCTTGATCGCCTGTACACGTTGCCCTCCATCAAAAAGCGTCCATTTAGCGTTCAGCGCATAATTACCGCTATAGCTATTATTCGTAGCGGCGTCGCTCGAAGGATAATTCACGAATCCTTGGGTAACCGAAGCCGAAAGGGAAGGGAAAAGCTGTGCTTTCGCCTGCTTCGTATCCTCTATACCGGAAAGATGCGACACCTTGCTTTTCTTTACTTGGATATTATGCTCCAAAGCGTAATCCAAGCAAGCGCGCAACGTCCATCGGGTAGGTTGCTCTTGTGCCTTACTCCCTACACAGAGGAAGAACAGACATGCGAATAATAAAGCGTATTGTTTCATATTGCCTTCGTTTTCTATCTTTTTACGAAAGCAAAACTATATTACCTTAAAAACATGGGCAACCAGACTAGAAAAAGGGGCTGTTTTCACCGATTAAACGGGCAATTCCATCGACATCGGGATTACCAATATAAAATAATACCCGCGATACCCGCCAAGATGATCATCAAGATAGGATGTACCTTGAATTTCCATGTTAGGATGAAAGCGGCACCAAAGATCAAGAAGCTCTTGTAGTCGATGAAGTTCTCTTTATTCATTAATAGCAAGGCAGCGGCAGCGATCAGTCCCACCGTAGCCGGGCGTAATCCAAGGAAAGCCGCCTCTACATATTTATTATTCCGAAACTTAGCGAAGAAATAAGAGATCAGAAGGACCAATAAGAAAGAAGGCAGACATACCGCAAATGTCGTCAGGCAAGATCCTAGGATACTCATCGTCTCCGAATACCCCGCATTATGCACCGCCGTATACCCTATATAGGTGGCGCTATTGATACCGATCGGTCCGGGTGTCATTTGAGAGATAGCGACAATATCGGTAAACTCCTGCAAGGAAATCCAACCATAGCGGTCCACCACTCGGCTTGTATCAAGGATAACATCGCATACCACCACCAAAGCCCAATATACCGATCTTCAGATATACATATAATAATTGTAACCAAATCATATCAGCCCTTCTTATTTAAACCATACACCAAACCTCCGGCTATAGCCGCCAAGATAATCCAAGCGGGAGACACCCCACCCATCCAGATCAGCAATGCCGCCCCGACAGGTATGATCATTTGCACGTAACTCAACTTGATAGAACGTGCGGTTGTCAGACAAGGCACGGCGATCAAGGCGACCACCGCCGGACGCAATCCCATAAACGCCTTCTCCACCCATACATTATCCTTTACCTGCGTAAAGAATAACGCGATCAAGAGCATGATTACAAAAGAAGGGAGAATCGTGCCCAAGGCACAAACAAAACCGCCCCATGTCTTCTTCAGTTTATAACCCACGAAGATCGCTATATTCACGGCGAAAATACCCGGCAACGATTGGGCCACGGAGAAAACGTCGATAAAGTCCTCTTTCGTCATCCACCCCCGGTCTACCACATCCCGCTGGATAAGCGGCAACATGGCGTAACCACCTCCGATGGTAAACATACCGATTTTCACGAATGTCAGAAAAAGCGTCCAATACATACCCTTATCAGTTTACGTTGCTAACGTCCTAAAAGCCTATTGTAAGTTTCTTTATTATTAATAATCTGAAGCGCTTTCTGGTAACTTGGATTATCATCATTGATAATCTGGAAGTACTGCGCCATATCATAGAGATCCCGTGCGATAAGCGCCTTGATCTGAAGCATGATCAACGGCTTCGAACGATTATATTGCTCTTCCTCAAACTCAATCTTCTCATCGCCGGCCATCTTAAGAAGCTCCTCCATGATATCCTCTCCGACCACGAAACCTTGCTTATACTGCTGGAATTTCGGATATTTAGCCATCATCTGGTTCCGATTACGATCCAGATAATTCATGGACACCCGATTGACCAAACCGGAAGCTACCAGTTTCCGGTGATAATCCGTATAGCGAGCCGTATCTACCGGGATGAACACGTCCGGCATAATACCTCCACCCCCATATACGGTACGCTCGGTAACCAAGGTGTTATACCTCATTGAATCCGGGAAATGAATGCTATCGGCACTCATCAACTCCCCCCGGTTATAACGGTCGATCAGATCATGGTGGTACTCCTCCATCTTCCCGTTCTCGTAAGGCTTTTGTATACAACGTCCGGTGGGTGTATAGTAACGGGAAACCGTCAAACGAATCATGGAACCATCCGGCAGGGGAATCGGTTTCTGTACCAAACCTTTGCCAAAGGTACGGCGACCTACGATCACTCCACGGTCCCAATCTTGAATAGCGCCGGAGACGATCTCGCTGGCCGAAGCCGAGGACTCGTCCACCAGCACGACCAAACGTCCCTCTTGGAATTGTCCACGAGCGGTAGAGTTCGCCTCCTCACGAGGTTGCTTACTCCCTTTCGTATAAACGATCAACCGGTTTTTATCCAAGAACTCATCCGCTAACTCTATGGCGATATTCAAATATCCCCCACCATTTCCCTGCAAATCCAGAATCAAGTTCTTCATGCCCTGTTTCCGGAGCTTCTCCAACGCCTCCCTGAATTCATCGGCGGAAGAAGCGGCGAAACGGTTCAACTTAATATAACCGGTATTCTTATCCGCCATATAAGCGGCATCCAGACTATACACGGGAATCTTACCGCGAACGATCTTGAAATCCATCAATTCCGGCGACTTGCCTCGCTTTACTTTCACACGCACCTCGGTACCTTTCGGTCCGCGTAGTTTCTTCATGATATCGGTAGTCTTCATCTTCACGCCGGCGATCAAGGTATCGTCTACTTGGATAATACGGTCGCCCGCCATCAACCCCACCTTCTCAGAGGGACCTCCGGGGATTACCTGAATCACGTAAAGCGTATCCGTCAACATATTGAACTGTATGCCGATACCATCGAAATTGCCTTGTAAAGGCTCGGTCATCTCTTTCGTCTCCTCCGGGTCCATATAATTGGAATGAGGGTCTAGCTTATCCAACATGCCGACTATAGCGTCTTCCACCAACTTCGTCTCGCTAGTAGAGTCGACATATAGATTAGATATAGCGAATAAAGCCAATTGGAGCTTCCGGGCATCCATATTCGCTTTTTGCGCTGTCGCTCCGGTAAACACACCTAGGACGATCAGCAGGGATAAGACGATTCTTTTCATCAGATATATTCGTTTCATAATTTTCAATACAATCTCGTCTCTTTAGGGACGAATTGGGAAATGTCTTTGCCGTAGCGTAACAACTCACGGACAATGCTTGAGCTAATATGCGTATGCTCCGGTTCCGTAAACAAGATAAAAGTCTCGATACCCGTCAACTTACGATTCACGTCCGCGATCGTCTTCTCATATTCGAAATCATTGACCGTACGGATTCCTCTTAAGATAAAGCCGGCTCCGACCTCTTTAGCGAAATCCACCGTCAATTGATTATATGACATGACTTTCACCCTTGGATTATCCTTGTATAGATTCCAGATCGCTTCCATCCGCTTCTCCAAGGAGAAATAGGTAAGCTTCTTATCGTTGATACCGATCGAGATCACGATCTCGTCCACCAGTTCCAACCCACGCCTTACCAAGGATTGATGCCCGATCGTAAAAGGATCGAAGGTACCGGGAAAAAGCGCGATACGTTTATTTTCAATTGATGACATCTTCTTCAACCACTAAGTTATCGATAATAAAGTTCTGTCGCTCCATGGTATTCTTCCCCATATAGAACTCGAGCATATCTTTCACGAGGTCCTCTTTCTTCATTGTCACCGGATCAAGGCGTATATCCTTGCCGATAAAATGCTTGAACTCATCGGGAGAGATCTCTCCCAGACCTTTGAATCGGGTGATCTCCGGATTCTTCCCGGCAGCGGCTATGGCAGCCAAGCGTTCCTCCTCTGAATAACAATACCACGTCTTCTGCGGTTACGTACCGGAATAACGGGGTTTGCAAGATATAAACATGATTACGCTTAATCAAATCGGGGAAGAATTGCAAGAAGAAGGTAATCAACAATAAACGGATATGCATCCCGTCCACGTCGCATCTGTCGCGATAATCACCTTATTATACCGCAAACCTTCCAAGCCATCCTCAATATTCAAGGCCGCTTGAAGCAAGTTAAACTCCTCGTTCTCGTAAACGATCTTCTTTGTCAAGCCATAACTATTCAAGGGCTTACCCCTCAAACTAAATACAGCTTGGTAATTCGGGTTACGGCTCTTCGTGATAGAACCGCTAGCCGAGTCACCCTCCGTGATAAAGATACTACTTTCCTCTAGCAGATCCCCTTTCGAGTCGGTCAGGTGAATCCGGCAATCCCTTAGTTTCTTATTATGTAAATTCGCTTTCTTCGCACGCTCGCGGGCCAGCTTCGTAACACCGGCGATCGCCTTGCGCTCTTTCTCGGACTCCAAGATCTTTTTCAGTAAAAGCTCCGAAGTCTCCATATTCTTATGCAAATAGTTATCCAGGTCATTCTTGATGAAATCACCGATAAACTTCGCTACCGTAGGGCCGTCCGGTCCTATATCTTTCGAGCCGAGCTTGGTCTTTGTCTGGCTCTCGAATACAGGCTCCTCCACTTTTATGCTGATAGCGGCCACGATACCCGCACGAATATCCGAATACTCGAAATTCTTATTGTAATATTCCTTGATGACACGGCCTATAGACTCCTTGAAAGCAGAAAGGTGCGTACCGCCTTGGGTGGTATGCTGGCCGTTCACGAACGAATAATATTCCTCTCCATATTGGTTGCTATGCGTGATAACCACCTCTATATCCTCCCCTTTCAGGTGGATGATCGGGTAAAGAGGCTCGGTGGTCATATTCTCGTTCAACAAATCCACCAGACCGTTGCGGGAATAGAAACGCTTGCCGTTGTAAATAATGGAAAGTCCCGAGTTCAAGAAGACATAGTTCTTTAATAGCCCCTCGATAAACTCGTCCTTATAATGATAATCCTTAAAGATCTCCCGATCCGGGACAAAAAACACCTGCGTACCGTTCGCCTCCCCGGTCGGTTGGATATCCGATTCCTCCGTGACGATCGCCTTACTATATTCCACCCGCTTACACTCTCCGTCACGGTAGCTGGTTATCAAGAAATAACTACTCAAGCATTCACCGCCTTGATACCCACACCATTCAAACCCACGGATTTCTTAAACGCCTTGCTATCGTATTTAGCGCCGGTATTCATCTTGCTAGACACATCCACGACCTTACCCAGAGGGACACCACGGCCATAATCCCGCACGGCTACCGTACCTTCCTCGATAGTCACCTCGATACTTTTGCCGTACCCCATCATGTACTCGTCGATAGAGTTATCCAGCACCTCCTTCAACAACACATAGATACCATCATCGGCATAGCTACCGTCCCCCAGTTTTCCGATATACATACCGGGACGCCGGCGGATATGCTCCATCCAGTCCAGTGTCTTGATGTCATCATCGTTATATTCCGTAGGTTGTTGTATCGTTGAATTCAGCTCATCCATATCTCTTATAACTTTTTAATATACGCTCTTCTTGATTTATGATGCTCTCGCTTGAAATAATCCCATTGCGCTTGTACGGCGCTATTCGTTTCCAGCTCCGGGTTACTCTCGGCGTAAACGGCACCGATACGCTTATAGACCGGAATCAAGTCATTAAATAATAAAGCGTTCACGCCTTTACTTTGATATTCCGGCAAGACTCCTGTCAAATACAGGTCGATTACTTTCGGTTTGCTCTTCAACGCTTTCAGCAAATGAATCCACCGAAGGGTAACATATGCCCACGAGCCTTTTGCAAGGCTCTCGAAAGGTTGGGCAGGGAGATGCCAAAGCCAACCACCGCATTATCCTCTTCCCTTACGATCAGCGTTACCAAATCATAACGCAGCATAGGGATATACATATTGATATAATAATCGATCTGCTTCTCGGTCAATTGCGCGAAACCATACAAGGGAGCGAAAGCCGCATTCAATGTATGGAATACCGGACGGGCGTAAGGCATAATCTCCTTAGCGTTCTTGAACTTCAGCACCTTCAATCCGTATTTCTTCTTCACGATCTCGCCGATACGCAAATGCTTCTCGGGAACGCCATCCGGTATATAGATCTTAAATTCATGCCAATCTTGATCCTTTCCGTATCCGATACGCTCCACTTGCTTGGGGTAATAGGGATAATTATAAATTGTAGCCATCGTACCGATCTGATCGAAACCCTCGATCAACATACCCTCGTGATCCATATCGGTAAAGCCCATCGGACCGTGGATCTCCTCCATGCCTTGTTCGCGGGCCCATTTCTCGACAGCGCCAAAAAGGGCATCAACCACCTCGTCATCATCAATAAAATCTACGAAACCAAAGCGGGCACGTTTCTGTCCCCAAGCCTCGTTACTCGGGCGATTCACCATACCGGCGATACGGCCTACCACCTTCCCGTCCTTATAGGCAAGGAAGTAAATAGCGTCGCACACCTCGAACGCCGGATTTTTCTTCTTATCCAGCGTCATCATCTCTTCCTCTATTAAACCCGGTACGTGATAGGGATTACCCTTGTATAATTCGATATTGAACTTGACAAACTTCTTAAGCTCCTTCTTACTGGTAACTTCTCTTATCTCTACGCTCATCGGTAATTTTATTTAAGCGGCAAAGTTACATAAATAATCTTTTATCATGGCATTATAAAACAAATTTATACCTTTGTAAACTCAGATTCATAGCATACCATGAAAAAAATAGTTATTAAATTAATATTGGCATTTATCATGTTTGAAGGAACCTCTTGTATAAACGATCCTATTATAATCAGCCCCGATCTGGCGTTTCGGGCGGAAGCTACTACAGGGGAGGGATCGATTTGGCATCCCGATCGCAATACACTTTTCTGGGTAGATATTGAAGGAAAGACGTTATATGAGTATATACCGGACTTGCAAAATTGCCGTTCATGGCAGTTCGACCGCATGGTCTCTACCGTAGTACCGGAAACGGACAGTACGGTAGTCGTCGCTTTACAAAACGAGATCATACGTGTAAACCTAACGGATGGGAACACGACATCCATCGCCCCAATCCCGGACAATAACGGAAGATTCGTTGCAACGATGGGAAATGCGACCCGTCCGGACGCTTATGGATCGGCACCATGGGATTTGGCGCGCCTAAAGGGGCTGCCAGCCTTTATTGTGTATGGGCAGACGGAACCGTCGAAACAAAGTTGACAAAAGTTACGATCTCCAATGGGATCGTATGGTCCGCCAACAAGAAATACATGTATTACAACGACACACCTACCCGTAAGATCATACGTTTCCGGTATGACGATAGCTCCGGTGACATATTGTACGATGCGTAGCCGTAAATATACCCGAGGGCACCGGTTCCCCGGATGGAATGACGATAGATTGCAACGACAACCTTTGGGTGGCTCAATGGGGAGGTGGCGGTGTTTATTGTTACAATCCCTATACCGGCGACCTGTTGACAAAAATTGTCGTACCGGCCCCCACGTAGCGTCATGCGCTTTTGGAGGGGATAAGCTCGACACGCTTTATATAACGACCGCCCGTGCCGGATTGAGTGAGGAACAGCTTGAGGAATATCCACTAAGCGGTAGCGTATTCTGTTGCAAGCCCGGAGCGAAAGGGGTGCCGGCGAATTGTTTTCATTAATAATCCGTATTTTTGGTTATAAAGTAGCATAATCGTAAACCAAATATCAATTTAAATTGTTTACTTTGTAGACATAGCATGCAAAATAGAGGCATACTCCTGTCTCCACATCTAACAAATGCTAATAATTATACAGAATGGCAAAGAATAAACCTGCAAAAAAAGATAACAAAGAGAAAAAAGGCAAAAAGGACAAAGGATCTGGTAAACGTATGAAAAAAGAAGCGATGATCCAAGCCATCATTTCCGTTTTCCAATCCGCTCCCAAGGAACCTTTCAACTATAAACAAATCAGCAAGATCATCGGAGTCGAGAACCAAGTGCAGAAATTGCAGGTGGTAGACATCCTGTATGACTTGTCCGCCGAGGATATCATCACCGAGATCGACCGTGGCCGTTACCGTCTCAACGGATTGGGAACCCTAGCCGTAGGAACTTTCGCACGCCGCAGCAATGGAAAGAATTCTTTCATCCCTGAAGACGGAGGTACGCCGGTATTTATCGCTGAACGTAATTCCGGACATGCCATGGATGGAGACAAAGTAAAAGTACAGCTTTTCGCCAAACGTAAAGGTGCCGAGCCGGAAGGTGAGGTCGTGGAAATCCTTGAGAGCAAGGAGCGTACTTTCGTAGGTAAACTTCAAGTAGCTAAAGGCTTTGCCTTCTTGATTACGGAAAACAAGACGTTGGCAAACGATATTTTCATCCCTAAGGATAAACTGAAAGGGGGCAAGAACGGCGACAAAGCGATCGTACGTATCGTGGAATGGCCGGATGAAGCCAAGAATCCACTGGGTGAGGTCATCGATATATTAGGTATCGCCGGACAGAATACCGCCGAGATGCACGCGATCCTTGCCGAATTCGGATTGCCTTACAAATATCCTTCCTCGGTAGAGAAAGCGGCGGATAAGATCCCGGAAGCGATCTCTCCGGAGGAAATTGAGAACCGGGAGGATTTCCGGGGGATAACAACCTTCACGATCGACCCGAAGGACGCGAAAGACTTCGACGACGCCCTTTCCGCACGCCGTTTGGATAACGGGAACTGGGAGGTTGGCGTACATATCGCGACGTAACACATTATGTGAAAACGGACGGTGTCATCGATAAAGAGGCACAAAGCCGTGCGACTTCCGTTTATCTGGTAGACCGTACGATACCGATGCTTCCCGAGCGACTTTGCAACCAAATATGCTCTTTACGTCCCGACGAGGAAAAATTATGCTTCTCCGCTGTCTTCGAACTAAATAGCGATGCCGTGGTACAAAACTCCCGGATCTGCCGCACGATCATCAAGAGCGACCGCCGCTTTACCTATGAGGAGGCACAAGAGGTGATCGAAACCGGCGAGGGAGATTATAAAGAGGAGATTCTAGCCTTGAACGACCTTGCCAAGAAATTGCGGGAACGCCGTTTCAAGAGTGGCGCTATCAACTTCGACCGCTATGAGGTTAAATTCGAGATCGACGAACAAGGGAAACCGTCGGTCGCGTGTTTATTTCAAGATCTCAAAAGACGCAAATAAGTTAATCGAGGAGTTTATGCTATTGGCAAATCGTACCGTAGCCGAGTTCGTGGGCCGTCCTCCTAAAGGAAAGACAAAGAAGACATTTGTTTATCGTATCCATGAGCTTCCAGACCCAGATAAAATGGAGAATTTCGCCTCTTTTATCCGTCGCTTCGGCTATAAGTTGAAAACAGACGGTACGAAGACGGATGTCTCCAAAGGAATTAACTCCTTATTAGACAATGTACAAGGAAAGCCGGAAGAGAACTTGATCGAGACAGTGGCGATCCGTGCCATGCAAAAGGCCCGTTACTCCACGGAGAATATCGGCCACTATGGCTTGGCTTTCGAATACTATACACATTTCACCTCTCCTATCCGCCGTTATCCGGATATGATGGTACACCGATTGCTGGAACGTTATCTAGCCGGTGGCCGTAGTGTTATACAAAAGAAGTATGAGGATTTATGCGATCATTGTTCCAGCATGGAGCAAGTCGCCGCCAACGCAGAGCGTGCATCCATCAAATATAAGCAAGTAGAATTCATGCAGGATAAGCTCGGCATGGTATTCGACGGCGTTATCTCCGGTGTCACCGAATGGGGACTTTACGTAGAACTGAACGAGAATAAATGCGAGGGGCTTGTACCAATCCGTGATCTGGATGACGATTACTATGAGTTTGATGAGAAGAATTATTGTTTATTGGGCCGTCGTAAAAAACGTCAATATCGTTTGGGAGACCCTATCACTATCAAAGTAGCGCAAGCGAATCTGGAACGTAAGCAACTTGATTTCCAATTAGCGGAATAGGGCCTTTCTCAAAGTAAGTATAACTTCATCAGACAACGAAGTTATACTTACTTAGGCATTTTGATTATACTTACTAGGACAAGTAAGTATAATTTACTTTTTATCACCAATACATAAGTCCCAGCGCCCCACAAGCGATCAGCCCGATTCCCAACAACGCATAGAAGATACGTGCGCCGCCACGACCGAACCAGTTCACGAAAGTCATCGCCCCGCTGGTTTTAAAGTACCAATCAAAATTACAGATCGCCGCTACGATTGAGAACAATCCCAAAGCGATAAACAAGGATAAGATAAAGTATTCGGAAGGATCCATAGACTTACTTAACCTCTACAGTACGTGAACCGTCCGGATTCTCCGAGATCGTTACATCTACACATCTCCGGGCAACAACTCATCTATTTCTCCGGCCATTCGATAAAACATAAAGCTCCGCTATAGAAATAATCCTCTGTTCCGATATCCTCCGCCTCACTCAATTTATTGATCCGGTAAAAATCAAAATGATAAATCAATTCTCCCGTCGTATCGCTACGGTACTCATTGATAATAGCGAATGTGGGACTGTTGATCACATCCTCCACACCCAATTCCTCACAGATCGCCTTGATAAAGGTAGTCTTACCGGCCCCCATCGGACCATAGAAGGCAAAGACCGTACGATCATCCATCCCGGCGATAAACTCCTTAGCCGCCTCATGGATCTTATCCAAACTTTCTATTTTCAGTATGCTCATAGCATTCGTGTTTACAGTTTATATGGACTGCAAAGTTCGTGATATTTATGATATACGCAACTTTTCGGCATATTATCATTTCGGTTCCATCGTAATAAACGGCACCAACATCTCCTCCATCGAGATTCCTCCGTGCTGGAATGTATTTTTATAATAGGATACGTAATAGTTATAATTATTAGGATAAGCGAAGAAATTCTCTCCGTAGGCGAAAATATACTTACTGCTTAGATTCGGGGAGGGAAGTCCTACTTTTTCCGGATCCCGGATCTCGAATACCTCTTTCGGGTTATAATTCAAGTTCTTGCCTACTTTATAGCGTAGATTGGTATTCGTATTCTTATCACCTATCACCTTGATCGGATTCGTTACCCGGATCGTTCCATGATCGGTCGTAACGATTACTTTTCCTCCCCGCTCGGCGATTCGTTTGAATAACTCGAGCGTAGAAGAGTGCTGGAACCATGATTTAGTCAAGCTCCGATAGGCTGCCTCGCTTTGCGCCAACTCACGGATCATCTTACTCTCCGTACGAGCATGCGAAAGCATATCCACGAAGTTCAGCACAATCACATTCAGTTGATTACGAGTAAGAGAAGGATCGTAGCCAACAATTTCTCTCCATATTGGGAATCGTGTACTTTATTATATGAGAAGGTATATTTCTTACGGAACCGATCGATCTGGGTTTGAATCAATGGAGCCTCATTCAAATTCTTACCTTCCTCGCTCTCCTCATCCACCCACAAATCCGGAAACATCTGCTCTATTTGCGAAGGCATCAAGCCCGAGAATATGGAGTTGCGGGCATATTGCGTGGCGGTTGGCAGTATGCTATAATACAAGCTCTCGTCAAACGTAAAATACTCAGTAAGCAATTCTTTTACCACCCGCCATTGATCCAGCCGGAAATTATCGATCAATATAAAGAAAACCTTCTCGTCATTATCCAACATTGGGAAGACTTTCTTCTTAAACAGGTCGGGGCTCATCAACGGGCGATCGGCCGGATTCTGTATCCAGTCCACATAATTCTTCTTCACGAATTTGGCAAAAGCGTTATTGGCCTCTTCCTTCTGCATACGGAGCATATCTGTCATTGCCACTTGGCTGCTTTCCAGTTCCAGTTCCCAGTACACCAGTTTCTTATAGACCTCCATCCAGTCGTCTGTGGTCAAGGAATCATTGATTTGCATACCAATACGACCGAATTCCTGCTGATAACCCACCGTGGTCGTCTCGGAGATAATCACGTTCTTATGGACATTCTTCTTGATAGAGAGAAGCAATTGGTTGGGATTTACCGGTTTGATCAAATAATCCGCGATCTTATT
>ENA-OQEB01000331-OQEB01000331.1-human-gut-metagenome-genome-assembly--contig:-NODE-331-length-20139-cov-1.976714_pt1 | contig 20139 bp, 33 predicted proteins | sample MGYA00242787_ERZ504619 | MGnify/ENA primary metagenome ERZ504619 (study PRJEB26092, sample SAMD00036317) | human gut metagenome | host: Homo sapiens | study: EMG produced TPA metagenomics assembly of... | reverse complement strand
AGCACCTATGGCAAGTACGACCAAATTAACTCAAATTCCTGACCATCGATTAATCAAAACGTATGGACAATAATACCAACAAGAAACCCAATAAAGTGAATATGCCCAAGTTCAACCTGAACTGGTGTATATGATTATAGCGATGATGTTGCTGGGGTTGTACCTGACCAATGAAAGTGGTACGGCAACTAAAAACATCTCTTATGATGAATTCCAGCAATATGTACGAGACGGTTATATAAGCAAAGTCATCGGCTACGACGACAATTCCGTCGAAGCATACGTCAAACCCCAGCACGTAGGAAACGTATTTCGTCAGGACTCCAGCCGCGTAGGCAAGAATCCGCTTATTACGACCGAGGCCCCCTCACGCGAGAGCCTAGGTAATTTCCTGCAAAAGGAAAGAGACGACGCCCACTTTGACGGCTCCATTAACTACGAAAAAAAGCGGAACTACTTCGGTGCCATTTTGTGGCAGATTCTCCCCTTTGCATTCCTTATCGGTTTCTGGATTTTCATGTCCCGCCGCATGAGCGGTGGTGGAGGCATGGGCGGAGGTGGAGGCATCTTCAGCGTAGGAAAGTCCAAGGCCCAATTGTTTGAAAAAGGTTCCCCCATCAAGATTACATTCAAGGATGTGGCAGGACTTGCTGAAGCCAAGCAAGAGGTAGAAGAAATTGTCGAGTTCTTGAAAGAGCCCCAGAAATATACCGATTTGGGAGGTAAGATACCCAAGGGCGCCTTGCTGGTAGGCCCTCCGGGAACCGGAAAGACCCTGCTTGCAAAGGCCGTGGCCGGAGAAGCAACGTACCTTTCTTCTCTTTGGCAGGTTCCGACTTTGTGGAAATGTTTGTCGGCGTGGGAGCTTCCCGTGTCCGCGATTTGTTCCGCCAAGCAAAGGAAAAAGCACCTTGTATCGTGTTCATCGACGAGATTGACGCTGTAGGGCGTGCCCGTGCCAAAGCAGCCGCTATGGGTGGCAACGACGAGCGCGAGAACACATTGAACCAGTTACTGACCGAGATGGACGGTTTCGGCTCCAACAGTGGTGTTATCATCTTAGCCGCCACCAACCGTGTGGACGTTTTGGATAAGGCATTGCTGCGCGCCGGACGTTTTGACCGCCAGATACATGTAGACCTACCCGACCTTAATGAGCGTAAGGAAGTATTCGGTGTACACCTGCGCCCCATCAAGATAGACAATAGTGTGGATGTAGACCTTCTGGCACGCCAGACTCCCGGATTCTCGGGGGCAGACATTGCCAATGTATGTAACGAAGCAGCTTTGATAGCTGCCCGCCACGGCAAAAAGTTTGTCGGAAAGCAAGACTTTCTGGACGCCGTAGACCGTATTGTGGGTGGGTTGGAAAAGAAAACCAAAATCACTACCGAGGCCGAACGCCGTTCCATTGCCATACACGAAGCCGGCCATGCCAGTATCTCCTGGTTACTGGAATACGCCAATCCGCTGATTAAAGTAACCATTGTACCCCGTGGACGCGCTTTGGGCGCGGTTGGTATCTGCCGGAAGAACGGCAAATCACCACTAAGGAACAGATGCTCGATGAGATGTGTGCCACCTTGGGAGGACGTGCCGCCGAAGACCTATTCTTAGGTAGAATATCCACCGGAGCCATGAATGACTTGGAACGCGTGACAAAGCAGGCGTACGGTATGATTGCCTATCTGGGTATGAGCGAAAAACTACCCAACCTCTGCTATTATAATAATGAGGAATATTCTTCAACCGCCCGTATAGCGAAAAGACTGCGGAACTGATTGACGAAGAAGTGAAGCAGATGGTCAACGAACAGTACGAACGTGCCAAGAAAATATTGTCCGAAAACCAAGAAGGGCACAACCGGCTGGCACAACTGCTGATTGACAAAGAAGTAATCTTTGCCGAAGACGTTGAACACATCTTTGGGAAACGTCCATGGGCTTCCCGCTCGGAGGAAATCAGTGCAAACAAGACTGCTGCCGAGCTGAAAAAAGCGGAGCAAGAAGAAGAGCAAAAAGCCATAGAAGCAGAAAAGGAAGTCAAGGAAGAAGAAGAAAAGCATGAAAAATAACTTTATCCAACGTGCCGTTACCGGCGTGTTATTCGTCATAGTATTGGTGGGCTGTATTATTTACAGCCCCCTTTCGTTCGGTATACTGTTCACCATTATCAGCGCACTGAGCGTACATGAGTTTGCCCAATTAGTCAGCAAAAGCGGCGAAGTAAGCATTAACAAGACCATCACTGCATTGGGGGGAGCCTACCTTTTCCTTGCATTAATGAGTTTCTGTACCCAGCAGTCTGTAGGAGCACGGGTATTCCTTCCTTATTTGGGACTATTGCTCTACATGATGATTACGGAACTTTACCTCAAGAAAAAGAATCCGACGGGTAACTGGGCCTACTCCATGCTAAGCCAATTGTACGTGGCACTCCCCTTTGCCCTGCTGAACGTACTTGCTTTTCAGAACTCCCCGGAAACGGGCAGTGTGACCTACAACCCTATTCTACCGCTTTCCATTTTCGTTTTTATCTGGTTGAGCGATACAGGTGCCTATTGCGTAGGTTCGCTGATAGGCAAACACCGTCTGTTCGAACGCATCTCACCTAAAAAATCCTGGGAGGGCAGCATCGGCGGCGGAATATTCTCCATCGCTTCCTCTCTTGGCTTTGCACATTTCTTTCCTTTTATGCCAGGATGGCAATGGGTAGGTCTGGCAATCGTTGTCGTCATTTTCGGCACTTGGGGCGATCTGACCGAATCACTCATGAAACGCCAATTGGGCATCAAGGATTCCGGTAACATTCTGCCGGGGCATGGAGGGATGCTCGACCGTTTCGACAGTGCACTGATGGCAATTCCTGCAGCAGTTGTTTATCTATATGCCTTGACGATGTTCTAACGACGACTCACATGACCAAACTTACATAAAACAAATATAAAAAGAGCACCCGGGCAAGATGAATAACATCAAAATCCCGGGTGCTCTTTCTAACTATATACTCTCGCAAACTCTTTCTTACTTCAACTGCATATTGGACAAATCCACATTAGTAGTCAGCTTTTCATTACTCCCCACAGTTTTCAAATCAAAGGTTACTTCCACCTCTCCATTCTCTTCTGAATTGAGTTTCAACTTGATGCCTTTGGTTTCAGAGGGGATGTCCAGACTGTTCAAGTTATAGGAGACAGCACCAGGACTACGACGTCCCGTCAGGTCATCATAGTCGTTATAGCGGAGTTCCAAATGGACGTATCCATCTTCGCCATACAAAGTATCATCTTCTTGCGGACGCACCAGGCTGATACGGTGTTTATTATCAGTCGAAGATGGCAGGTTCTGCATGAAAAAAATGTTCATATAGCCACCACTGATGGTAATATCACCTTTATATATACGCACGGGGTCATTACCGAATTCCTCTTCGGTTTCGGGAGTCAGCGTCTCCACCTCTTTCGTCAAGACGTTCTGCAGACGCAGCAGCTTCACAGCATGGTCATATCCTGCATAGTTGTCCCACAAAGGATTGAACACGGTAATCACACGCTGCCCATCCACAGCATCATACCACCCAATGTCCGTATTTACCGGCCAGAGTGTCCCCCAGACATCGCAGTTTAAATAAAAGGCATTTCCCGTAACACGCACAGTAGCCCACAAAGGCGGGGTAAAATCACCCAAAGAATATCCGTCGTTATCATCACATGATTGCAAAGCGGGCATCACTGCCAAACATATTGCCATAAATAACCAATGTAGCTTTTTCATAATCAAAGTTCTTTTCATTTGTTTCTGTATAGAAAATACAAAAGCCGGGCATTTACTGCACCGGCTTTCCCCATTTTAACAAATTCTTAATTTTTCGACTATTCCTCCCTGCTCCTCCTCAACAATGCCACCATCTTGCGGGCAGCATGTTTGGGTGCCCCTGCCTCTCCCAGACGGGATGCCATATACTCATATCCCTCGAGCATCTGACGGCGGTATTCCTTATCGTACAAAATGCGGTTCAGCTCCAAGCGTACCTGCTCTACCGTCATGGTATCTGCAACCAGCTCTTTCACCACCTCCCGGTTGGCTATGAGATTGACCAGGGAAATGTACTTCACTTTCAGTACATGCCGTTTCAGGAAAGCGATAACCTTCCCTATCGGAGTATGGTAGCACACCGCTTGCGGCACACGGAACAGAGCAGTTTCCAGCGTTGCTGTCCCCGAAGTGACCAGTGCAGCCTCTGCCTGCCTCAACAAAGGAAATGTCTTGTTGAAGATAATCTTCACGTCCGCCCCACCCACATAACGTTTGTAATACTCGGGAGAAATGCCCGGAGCACCGGCCAGCACCAGTTGATAATCGGGAAAAGAGCTGCCGCACGAAGCATGTCGGGCAGATTGTCCTTGATTTCCTGCTTGCGGCTACCAGCCAGCAGAGCAATGACGGGTTTGGCCGAAAGTCCGTTTGCCCAGACAAAGTCGTCGAATGTCTCTGAGCTGGAAGCAAGAAAAGCCGTCACTTCATCCACTGTCGGATTGCCGACATAATGTATCGGATACCCGTGCTTCCCTTCAAAAAACTCCACCTCGAACGGTAGGATGGAGAACAGCTCATCCACATCCCGTTTAATATTCTTGATGCGGTATTCCTTCCATGCCCAAATCTTGGGAGAAATATAATAAAAGACAGGAATCCTTGTGTTGGCATGGACAAACTTGGCTATATCCAGATTAAAGCCCGGATAGTCCACCAAAATCAGCACATCCGGCTGCCACGCAACAATATCCTCCTTGCAGCGCTTCATATTGGCAAAGATGGTGCGCAGATGCAGCAATACGGGAATGAACCCATATACGCCAACTCTTTGTAATGCTTCACCATCACACCGCCCACTGCAGCCATGAGGTCGCCTCCGAAGAAACGGAACTCCGCTTGCGAGTCCTCCTCCTTCAATGCAGCCATCAGATGGGAGGCATGCAGGTCGCCGGAAGCTTCACCGACAATCAAGTAATACTTCATATCAATTGATAATTGTCAATTAATTCAGAACCATGCTTTCAGTTCATCAATCAAGCCGTATGCCGTTGCATCCACCGTGGTCGGGGTGATTGCCACATAACCGTTATCAAGCGCCCAATGGTCATTCTTCTCATTTTCGCATCGTTGTTCTCAAACTCGCCGGTCAGCCAGTAGTAATGGGCATCTCCTCTATGGGCAAAGTTTTCCCATTCATTGGTCCATTGCCCCTTGGTTTGTTCGCAAATCTTCACACCCTTCAATTCTTTGGTATCGGGGAAGTTGACATTGAGGCATGTCAACGGAGGGAGTCCTTTCTCCAATACCAGCCGGGCTATCTCGCGGATGTAAGGACCTGCAGGTTCAAAATCAGCGTTCGGCTCATGGTTGCAAAGGGAGAATCCGATGGAAGGCACTCCTTTCAGGCATCCCTCTATCACAACGCCCATCGTACCGGAATAATGCAGGTTTACAGAAGAATTGTCGCCGTGGTTGATGCCGCCTACCACCAAGTCGGGCTTGCGGTCGAGCACCGTATGAAAAGCCAGCTTCACACAATCGGTCGGCGTACCGGAACACTTGTATACCGTCAGCCAACATCCTTACGGACCAACTGGTAGTGGATAGGTTCCGTTACAGTCAGCGCACACGCACTTCCAGAGCGGGGTGCATCCGGCGCCATTACCACAATCTCGCCCAGCGGACGGAGGAATTTGATTAACTCGCTAATACCTTTCGCAATGATGCCGTCATCATTGGAAATCAATATCAAAGGTCTCTGATTTTCCATAACTTTCTTTTTTATTATCGTGCAAAAGTAGCTAAAAAGGCTTTAAACAGAATACTACAAAGATAATAATTCTTTTGTATTCAAAGATATTTTCAGAAAAGGCTAACTTTGTAACCGACAATAATTGGAATATAATCATTCATAAAATCCATGCTATAATGAACACTTTTTGCCATTCTACCATTGCTGCACGCATCGAGACGGCAGCTGCCGCAATTATTCTGTTTCTAACAACCCTGACAAGCTGTGGCAGGAGCAGTTCTCCCGAGCCACTTGACCAATGGAATGACGGGACATCTACGCTTCACACGGCAGACCCGGTCATCGCAGAAGGCCGGAAGCTCTTCAACGACAAAGAATACCAAAATTTCCGACTCACCGGAGAAGCCCTCACACAACCCGACTCCGAAGCAGGCCTCCTCTTTCATACGGACGGCGAGTCCGGTTATGAAGTGATATTCCGTAACGGAGACATCGACGGCACACGCAAGAGCGCTCACTCGCCTCGGTGCGCAACCTCTATCGCTCACTCGCAAAAGATGGAGAATGGTTTGACTTCGAGATAACCGTACGCGGACAAAACATCATTGTCTGCATTAACGGAACCGAAGTTGTTTGCTATACCGAACCCGGACACCCATATCGCACAGAGGAGCACGCCCGGCAACTGCTGAGTCAAGGTTCCATTGCCCTGCAAGGCATACACGGCGAAGTGTCATTCCGGAATCTCGCCATCGAACGGCTTGCCAAGGAAGCACGCAACGAAGCCGACACGCTTGCTCCGGTAGACGAGCGCACGGATGAGATAATCAGGCTACAGCAGCACGATTTCCCAGTTATAGACTATCACGTTCACTTGAAAGGAGGGCTGACGAAGGAAATGGCACACGCCATGTCCATGAATTACGGTATCAACTATGGTGTCGCCCCCAATGCCGGAGAAGGAGGCGTAGGACGTATGCTGGCCGATGACAAAGAAGTGTACGACTATTTTAATGAAGTAAAAGGGATGCCATTCCTGTGCGGTGTACAAGGTGAGGGACGCAAATGGACGGCAACTTTCTCGCAGGAAGCCTTGGGGATTTTCGATTACCTGTTTACCGAGCCATGACCATCATAGACCACAAGGGACGTAATTCGCGCATCTACCGGGCCGAAGAAGCACTCTTTGATGACATTACGCTTGAACAGTATATGGACCACCTTGTCGACCAAACAGTCCTGATTCTGACCAACGAGCCTGCCGACATTTATGCCAACCCTACCTTCTTGCCCGATACTATGGCGCATGATTACGACAAGTACTGGACGGACGGACGCATTGAACGCGTATTGGATGTATTGCAACAACATGGAATCGCTCTGGAAATCAATGCACGCTACCGGATTCCCAGTTTCGAGATTATCCGTCGCGCCAAAGCACGTGGAATCAAATTCACATTCGGTACAAACAATGTCGATGCCGACTTCGGACGACTGGAATACTGCGCCGAAGCCATCAAGCAATGCGGCCTCACAGCCGACGATATATGGTTCCCGTCGATGAGCACACGCCGCTCCCGCCCCATTGTCATATACAACCGATTCGAGTAGCAGGGAACAACCGCTGTCATCTTCACCAACAGAAACGATACACCTATGGACATTCTTCTCATCATCTTGGGCATCCTCTGCCTGATTGTCGGATTGGCAGGCTGCATCCTGCCTATGATTCCGGGACCGCCCGTAGCCTATGCAGGCTTGTTGCTTCTACATTTCACGGACAAGGCGCAGTTTTCCACCACGCAGTTACTTTTATGGCTGGCAGCAGTCGTCCTTGTACAGATACTGGATTATTTCGTCCCGATGCTGGGCAGCAAATACAGCGGAGGCAGTCGGTGGGGAACGCGCGGCTGCCTCATAGGCACCATCGTAGGGTTGTTCTTCATGCCTTGGGGCATCATCCTCGGCCCCTTTCTCGGAGCCTTTGCCGGCGACTGATGGGAGGCAGCAAGACAGACCAGGCCTTGAAATCGGGGCTGGGCTCGCTGCTGGATTCTTGCTGGGCACAGTAGTGAAATGTGTGATGTGTGCGTACTTCTGCTGGGAGTTCGTCAAAGCCTTGGTCTGACACCAGCTCCTCTCCTTCTGCCCGGGAACAACTTATCCCCCGACCATCTTCCACACGGTAGTCCATCTGCATGAGATGTACATCTCGAGCAACATGAGATGCACGTTTCAAACAACACGAGATGCACATCTCATGTAAGTAGAGAGAATAGTCCAAGCCAATGTCTTCCATTGGTTTACAAATCTTAATCTTCTGCAAGCGAGACAAAAAATCAGCTTCATTTCAAGATAAATACGTATATTTGCCCACTAAACAGAGAAAGAACGCTTTACGCGCAATTTACAAGAAGAAAAACAGCGGTAAACGTCTGTGAGTTATTAACAAAACAGCCGACTTATCAACCGTTTTTGCAATCTTTCTCCAAATTTGTAGGCGCTATCCGGAATTATCACTTATTTCGCTGCCAATAAATATTGAGATTATGGGAAAAATAATTGCTATGGCTAACCAAAAGGGTGGTGTAGGCAAGACTACGACGACAATCAACCTCGCAGCCTCACTCGCCACGCTTGAAAAGAAAGTGCTCGTTGTAGATGCCGACCCGCAGGCCAATGCCTCCTCAGGATTGGGTGTGGACATCAAGCAGTCGGAATGTACTATCTACGAGTGCATTATTGACCGTGCAGACGTACGCGAGGCCCTTCATGACACGGAGATAGACACACTGAAGGTAATCTCCTCCCACATCAATCTGGTAGGTGCCGAAATAGAGATGCTCAATCTGAAAAACCGCGAAAAGATACTGAAAGAAGTACTCGCTCCGCTGAAGAATGAGTTTGATTATATCTTGATAGACTGTTCCCCGTCTTTGGGTCTGATTACGGTCAACGCACTGACTGCCGCCGATTCGGTAATCATCCCCGTACAAGCGGAATATTTTGCACTGGAAGGCATCAGCAAATTGCTGAATACCATTAAAATCATCAAGTCCAAGCTGAACCCTGCCCTCGAAATCGAAGGCTTCCTGCTGACGATGTACGACTCGCGTCTGCGCCAGGCCAACCAGATTTACGATGAAGTGAAACGCCACTTCCAGGAATTGGTATTCAACACCGTCATCCAGCGCAATGTGAAACTGAGCGAAGCTCCCAGCTACGGCCTGCCCACCATTCTCTATGACGCAGACTCAACCGGAGCCAAAAACCACATGGCACTTGCCAAGGAATTGATAAGCAGAAACGAAAGAAGGGATTAGCGGTTAGGGATAAGGAATAAGCAGTTAGTGATTAATGATTAGGGGGTAGTGATAAATACCATATTTACAATACACAACAAAATCACCCCGTATGGCTAAATAGTAAATTGTAAATCGTCAACGTACCTATGTGTCAAAGATAAGAAATGTGTCATGACCGTAGGGAATAAATAGTAAATAAATAGATGGCACAAAGAAATGCATTAGGACGCGGGCTGGACGCCCTCTTCTCCATGGATGAAGTAAAGACCGAAGGCTCCTCTTCTATCAATGAAATAGAGTTGTCGAAGATTACGGTCAATCCCAACCAGCCCCGTCATGAATTCGACCCGGTTGCGTTGCAGGAGTTAGCTGATTCCATCTCTGAAATCGGCATCATACAGCCCATCACCCTGCGCAAGCTTAGCGACGACGAATACCAGATTATCGCCGGCGAGCGTCGTTTCCGTGCTTCGCAGCTTGCCGGACTGACAAGCATCCCTGCCTATATCCGCACTGCAGATGACGAGAACGTCATGGAAATGGCGCTCATCGAAAACATACAGCGCGAAGACTTGAACTCCGTAGAAATAGCTCTCGCTTACCAGCATCTATTGGAGCAATACGGGCTGACGCAAGAGCGCCTCAGCGAACGTGTAGGCAAGAAGCGCACCACCATCGCCAATTACCTGCGGCTGCTCAAACTGCCAGCTCCCGTCCAGATGGGGCTGCAGAACAAGCAGATAGACATGGGACATGCCCGCGCGTGGTAACGCTCGGCGACCCCAAACTGCAAGTAAAGATTTTCGAGGAAATCCTGGAGCACGGGTATTCCGTACGCAAAGTGGAAGAAATAGTAAAGTCACTGAGTGAAGGCGAAACCGTGAAAAGCGGTGGTCGTAAGATTGCCCCCAAGCGCGCCAAACTGCCCGAAGAATTCAATATGCTGAAACAACAGCTCTCGGGCTTTTTCAGTACCAAGGTGCAACTCACCTGCTCGGAGAAAGGAAAAGGTAAAATCAGTATCCCGTTCAATAACGAAGAAGAATTGGAACGTATCATCGGCATTCTTGATACGCTGAAGAAATAAATGAGGAAAAAAGGAAGAATATATCAGTTAGCCATTGCCCTGCTGCTCTGTTTTTTACAGATGGCAGGGATTGCTATGTATGGTCAGGACCGTCCACGTGCCGCTTCCAAGCGTGCGCAGCGGCATCAGACCGATACACTCAACACCGTGGTAAACCGGGACAGCCTCGCTGTTGCCGACAGTCTTGCGGCCGAAAACAAACGGAAGATGCTGGAAATGACCGCCAGCCCCGACCTGAAGGAACAGCCCGTACCTACAGACAGCCTGCAAAAGGCCATCGACCCCAAGCGATGGGTGCCCAATCCCACAAAAGCCACCTGGCTTGCCCTCGTCATTCCCGGCGGTGGACAAATTTACAACCGCAAGTATTGGAAACTGCCCATCTTCTATGGAGGATTTGCCGGTTGTGCCTATGCCCTTACGTGGAACAGCAAGATGTATAAGGACTATTCGGCCGCCTACAAGGATGCCGTAAATGGTAATTTCAACTCCAGTACCATTACCGACCTGCTGCCTCCCAACTATAACTATACCGAAAGCCAGCTGACGGAGACACTACGGAAGCGTAAGGATACCTTCCGACGATACCGCGACTTGAGCATCTTCGCCTTTATCGGTGTATACCTGCTGTCTGTTGTCGACGCATACGTAGACGCAGAGCTGTCCAACTTTGACATCACCCCCGACCTCAGCATGAAAGTGAACCTGCCATAATCAACAGCCAGATGACTGGTTCCTCTAATAAGAACGTCGGCGTGCAATGCAGTTTCCGATTCTAAAAACGAAAATTAAAGCATAAATTATTACCTAATGACACACAAGGCCATATATATGAAAAGAATTATTCTCGGTTCCTCGCTTCTGTTTTGCGCCCTCTTCACCGCTCCGGCCATGCATGCGCAAGAAAGCGTGGAAGTGCTTATCCGCGAAAACGGCACGGAACGCCAGGAATCCATCGAGCTGCCCAAAAGCATGACCTATCCGCTGGACAGCCTGCTCAATGACTGGAAAGCCAAGAATTACATAGACTTGGGAAAAGACTGCAGCACCTCTACCGTAAACCCGATGTTCAGTGACTCTGTATACATAGACCGGTTGTCGCGCATGCCGACCGTCATGGAAATGCCATACAACGAGATTGTGCGCAAGTTCATCGACATGTATGCCGGACGTCTGCGCAACCAGGTTGCCTTCATGCTGAGCGCCTGCAACTTCTATATGCCCATCTTCGAAGAAGCGCTGGATGCCTACGGCCTGCCGCTCGAGCTGAAATACCTGCCCATCATAGAATCCGCTCTCAACCCTTCTGCCGTATCCCGCGCGGAGCCTGCGGACTATGGCAGTTTATGCTCGCCACCGGAAAGATATACGGACTGGAAAGCAACAGCCTCGTAGACGAACGCCGTGACCCGATAAAGGCGACCTGGGCGGCAGCACGCTACCTGAAGGACATGTATGACATTTACAAAGACTGGAACCTGGTGATTGCCGCCTACAACTGCGGTCCGGGCACCATCAACAAAGCCATCCGCGCTCGGGAGGGAAAACCGATTATTGGGAAATCTACAACTATCTGCCCAAAGAGACACGCGGCTACGTGCCCGCCTTCATTGCCGCCAACTACGTAATGACCTACTACTGCAAGCACAACATCTGCCCCATGGAAACCGACATTCCGGAAGCAACCGATACGGTGCAAGTAAGCCGTAACCTTCATTTCGAGCAGATTTCCGACCTATGCGGCATCAGCCTGGACCAGATAAAGAGCCTAAATCCCCAATTCAAGAAAGCAATCATCCCGACGAGAGCAAGCCGCAGACGCTACGCCTCCCCATCAACTACATCAGTGCCTTCATTGACAAGCAAGACACCATCTATGCCCACCGCAGTAACGAGCTGTTCAAGAACCGCAGAGTCGTGGCCGTTTCCAATACACGCTCGACGGCACGTAGCAGCAAAGGCAGTACGCTACGGGAATGTCGGACCTACCACCAAGATAACGCCAGTCGGTGGAGAATCTCGGCAGCATTGCACGGAAATACGGTGTCACTGTCAATCAGTTAAAAAGTTGGAATGGATTGCGCAGTACCAGAATCTCCGCAGGAAAGCGCTTGAAGATTTATAAATAAAGACATAAACGCTTGCCCGGTGTTGAAAATTGCTTATTTTTGCAAAAGTGAAGTGAAGAAAGGAGAAAGCAGTATATGGAAGAAAATATAAGTCAGAAGGAAAAGGAAAAAGCCGAAGAGGAAATGATCGAACAGGCATTCCAAGAACTGTTGAACGACTATTTGGCCACCAAGCACCGCAAGCGCGTCGAAATAATAACCAAAGCATTCAACTTTGCCAACCAGGCGCATAAGGCATCAAGCGTCGTTCCGGCGAGCCCTACATCATGCACCCCATTGCTGTGGCAAAGATTGTCTGTAATGAGATAGGACTGGGGTCTACTTCCATATGCTCGGCATTGCTGCATGATGTGGTGGAGGACACCGACTACACCGTAGAGGATATTGAAAACATCTTCGGTCCCAAAATCGCCCAGATTGTAGACGGGCTGACAAAGATTTCCGGCGGTATCTTCGGCGACCGTGCCTCGGCGCAGGCAGAGAACTTCAAGAAGCTGCTGCTCACCATGTCCGACGATATCCGGGTTATCCTCATCAAGATAGCCGACCGTCTGCATAACATGCGTACACTCGGCTCCATGCTGCCCAACAAGCAGTTCAAGATTGCAGGCGAAACACTCTATATTTATGCCCCGCTCGCCAACCGCCTCGGCTTGTACAAAATCAAGACAGAACTGGAAAACCTGAGCTTCAAGTACGAACATCCGGAAGAGTACCACGAGATAGAAGAGAAACTGGAAGCCACCGCCGTGGAGCGCGACAAGGTATTCAATGAGTTCACCGCTCCGATACGGGCGCAACTGGACAAAATGGGACTGAAATACCGTATCCTTGCCCGTGTAAAGTCCATCTACTCCATCTGGAACAAAATGCAGACCAAGCATGTCCCCTTCGAGGAAATCTATGATTTGCTTGCTGTCCGCATCATCTTCGAGCCCCGCAATATAGAGGAAGAGCTAAACGACTGCTTCGACATTTACGTCTCCATATCCAAGATATACAAGCCCCACCCTGACCGCCTGCGCGACTGGGTGAGCCATCCCAAAGCCAACGGCTACCAAGCCCTGCACGTCACCCTTATGGGTAACAACGGGCAATGGATTGAAGTACAAATCCGCAGTGAACGCATGAATGACGTTGCCGAACAAGCTTTGCCGCCCACTGGAAATACAAAGAAGGCGGAGGCAGCGAAGATGAAGGCGAACTGGAGAAATGGTTGCGTACCATCAAGGAAATTCTGGACGACCCACAACCGGACGCCATCGATTTTCTCGATACCATCAAACTGAACTTGTTTGCATCGGAAATTTTCGTCTTCACCCCGAAAGGCGACCTCAAGACCATGCCGCAGAACTCTACGGCACTGGACTTTGCCTTCTCCTTGCATACCGACATCGGCAGCCACTGCATCGGCGCCAAGGTAAACCACAAACTGGTTCCCCTAAGCCACAAACTGCAAAGCGGTGACCAGGTAGAGATATTGACCTCCAAATCGCAACGCGTACAGCCGGAGTGGGAAGTGTATGCCACCACTGCCCGCGCCCGCGCCAAGATTGCCACCATCCTGCGCAAAGAGGCGAAAGCCTATCAGAAAGAAGGTGAAACCATACTGAACGAATTCTTCAAAAACGAGGATATACGTATGGATGATGCTGCTCTGGACAAGCTGACCAGGCTGCACGGCTTCCACACCCGCGACGAGCTGCTCGTTGCCATCGGCAACAAACGGGTTGTGCTGGGCGATGCCGACAAGAACGTGTTCAAGGAAAAGCAGAACAGCAACTGGAAGAAGTTCCTGACCTTCTCCTTCGGTAACAAGGACAACAAGGATGCCAAAGAACAACCGGAAGAGAAAACACCGCAAGAGAAAATCAACACTAAGCAGATTCTGAAGCTGACGGAAGAGACCATCTCAAAGAACTATATTATGGCCGACTGTTGCCATCCCATTCCGGGTGACGACGTACTGGATACATCGACGAGCAAAACCGTGTTGTCATCCACAAGCGCCAATGCCCCGTTGCCACCCGCCTTAAGAGTAGCTACGGAAACCGTATCATCGCCACCGAGTGGGACACTCACAAGGATTTGTCGTTCCTCGTCACCATATATATAAAAGGTATAGACAGCATGGGATTGCTGAACGAAGTAACTCAAGTCATCTCCCGCCAGCTCAACGTGAATATCCGTAAACTGACCATCGAAACCAACGACGGTATCTTCGAAGGAAAGATACAACTCTATGTACACGATGTGGACGACGTGCGCACTATCTGCAATAACCTGAAGCAGATACAGAATATAAAACAAGTGACGAGAGTAGAGGAATAAACGGAGTGGTATTTATTCTACTTCAGTCCTTGAATATTTTCCTTCAAGCTCTCCACATCCTCGTAAGTAAACTCATCCAATGACAGTTTCATGCCTACCAGTTCTTCGCGGATAGCTCTCAGGCGATCTACGATTTCAAAGTTGCGTATCGTAGCTTCTTTATTGTCTTTCATCCGTTGGCGGGCGCCGGGCAAGGTCATTCCGCGCTCCTTCACCAGATGATAGATAAGTTTCACTGTCTCAATGTCCTCCTTACGGTACTGGCGTATTCCCCGCCCCCCCTTCTTCGGATTGAGTTGCGGAAACTCCTTTTCCCAGAAACGGAGCAGTGATTCGTTGACATCGAACATGGCAGCCACCTCGCTGATGGAGTAATATAACTTTAAATTCTTATCTGTATTCAGCATGATGTAATCCTTTCTCTATAAATCATCCGTCAATCAAGCACCTTACCATGGTTCGCCGCAATCTGTATCATGCGGTCATAATCCTCGGCACTGAGATCCATGAAGTAGTAGTTGACGGGATTCACAACTTTTCCCTTAACGTGTACTTCGTAGTGCAAGTGCGGACCAGTACTCTTGCCCGTACTGCCTACCCCGCCAATGACCTCACCACGTACCACTTTCTTGCCCAACTTCGTCCGGAAATCGCGCAAGTGTGCATACACCGTCTGATAACCGAAGCCGTGGTCTATCACAATTCTGTTGCCATAGCCCGATTGCCAGCCCATCTGCACCACGGTGCCATCTCCCGTGGCATAGACATCCGTGCCCTGGGGAGCCGAAAAGTCCATACCCTCATGGAACTTGCTGGTACCATAAATGGGGTCGATACGCGTACCGTAACCCGAAGCGGTCTTACGGAGGTCTTTATTGGAAACCGGCTGTATGGCAGGAATGCAGCGCAGCATTTCATCATGATTCTTGCACATCTCCACCACATCGTCAAAGGAGCGGGACTGGATATAGAGTTGCTTGCTAATCATATCCATTTTCTGCGTGGTATTGATAACCAAGTCGGAGTTAGCCATATCCATCAGATGCTCATAGCGGTTGGTACCGCCGTATCCAGCCTGACGGATGGCAGAAGGAATAGGGTCGGCCATGAAAATCACCCGGTACAGATTGTCATCACGCTGCTGTATGTCTTGCAGCACTCCCATAGCCTCGTCCAGCCGGCGGGAGAGGACGTTGTACTGCGCCTGCAGTTTGCTGTTCTCCTTCGCAACTCCTTCTCCGACGGAGAGCCGAAGATAAGCAGCAATACGATGAAACTGCCCGCACCCAGCCCCATACCGATGAACAAACGGCGGAGAATGCTCAGCGCCCGCTGCCTCACGGTAGGATAAATACGGTCGTACGTCTGCGTCTGGGGATTATAAATGTAGTAAACTTTGCGCATCTTAGGAAATATTTCGCTTGTCAATGCGACAAAAGTAATAAAAACAAGCTATCTTTGCACAGTTTTTTCAAGAATATTAAGACTAAGTAGCAAGTAGTTAGTAGTAAGAAACGGGCAAAAAACGACAAGAGAAGGTAAATCAAATTAGAATCAGATAAATCAATAGAGAGTATGTTGACTGCAAACGAAATCAGAGACTCTTTCAAGAGTTTCTTCGAAAGTAAAGGTCACCAGATAGTGCCTTCGGCCCCGATGGTGATTAAGGATGACCCCACGTTGATGTTCACCAATGCGGGAATGAACCAGTTTAAAGATATTATTTTGGGCAACCACCCGGCGAAATACAAAAGAGTTGCTGACTCGCAGAAATGCCTTCGCGTAAGCGGAAAGCACAACGACCTGGAGGAAGTGGGTCACGATACCTACCACCACACCATGTTCGAGATGCTGGGCAACTGGTCGTTTGGCGACTACTTCAAGAAGGAAGCCATCTCCTGGGCATGGGAGTATCTGGTGGATGTATTGAAACTCGACCCCAAAGACCTCTACGCCACCGTATTCGAAGGTAGCGCCGAAGAAGGACTGGAACGCGACAACGAAGCCGCTTCTTACTGGGAGCAGTTCTTGCCGAAAGACCACATTCTGAATGGCAACAAACACGATAACTTCTGGGAAATGGGTGATACGGGACCGTGCGGTCCGTGTTCGGAAATCCATGTGGACTCCCGTTCGGAAGAAGAGAAGGCCAAAGTACCCGGCAGCCAGCTGGTGAACAAAGACCACCCGCAGGTGATTGAAATCTGGAACCTCGTGTTCATGCAGTTCAACCGCAAGGCGGACGGCAGCCTGGAAGGACTTCCCGCCAAGGTTATCGACACCGGCATGGGCTTCGAGCGACTGGTGCGCACACTGCAAGGAAAGACCTCCAACTACGACACCGACGTATTCCAACCGATACTGAAAGCCATCGGAGACATGGCAGGCAAGAAGTATGGCGAAGATGAGAAGTCGGACATCGCCATGCGTGTAATTGCCGACCACATCCGCACCATCGCCTTCTCCATCACCGACGGACAGCTTCCGAGCAATGCCAAGGCAGGTTACGTCATCCGTCGTATCCTCCGCCGTGCCGTGCGCTACGGTTACACGTTCCTCGGACAGAAGCAGGCATTCATGTACAAGCTCCTCCCCGTACTCATCGAGAACATGGGCGCCGCTTATCCCGAACTGGATGCACAGAAGGAACTGATTGCCAAAGTTATCAAGGAAGAAGAAGACTCCTTCCTCCGCACTTTGGAGACAGGTATCCGCCTGCTGGAAAAGACCATGGCAGACGCCAAAGCCGCCGGCAAGAACGAAATCAGCGGAAAGGATGCCTTTACCTTATATGATACCTTCGGTTTCCCGCTCGACTTGACGGAACTGATTCTCCGCGAAAACGGCATGACTGCGACATCAAGGAGTTTGACGCCGAAATGCAGCAGCAGAAACAGCGTGCCCGCAATGCCGCCGCCATAGAGACCGGTGACTGGATTACGCTAAAGGAGGGTACTACCGAATTCGTAGGATATGACTATACGGAATACGAAACATCCATTCTGCGCTACCGACAAGTGAAGCAGAAGAACCAAACCTTGTATCAGATTGTACTGGACAAGACTCCGTTCTATGCCGAAAGCGGCGGTCAGGTAGGTGACACCGGTGTATTGGTGAACGAGTTTGAGACCATCGAAGTGGTAGACACCAAGAAGGAGAACAACCTGCCTATCCACATCACCAAGAAGCTGCCCGAACACATGGAAGCTCCGATGATGGCATGCGTGGATACCGACAAGCGTGCCGCTTGTGCCGCCAACCACTCTGCTACCCACTTGCTGGATGCTGCGCTGCGCGAAGTATTGGGCGAGCATGTAGAGCAGAAGGCTCTTTGGTTACACCGGACTCCCTGCGTTTCGACTTCTCACACTTCCAGAAGGTGACGGACGAGGAAATCCGCAAGGTGGAACACATCGTTAATGCAAAGATTCGCGCCAACATACCTTTGAAAGAATACCGCAACATTCCTATCGAAGAAGCCAAAGAACTGGGCGCCATCGCTCTGTTCGGCGAGAAGTACGGCGACCATGTACGCGTTATCCAGTTCGGTTCTTCCGTAGAATTCTGTGGTGGTACGCACGTGGCTGCAACCGGAAACATCGGTATGGTGAAGATTATCTCCGAAAGCTCCGTGCTGCCGGTGTGCGCCGTATCGAAGCCTACACGGGTGCACGCGTGGAGGAACTGATGAACACCATCGAGGACACGCTGCACGACTTGAAGGCGCTCTTCAACAACGCACCCGACCTTGCCGGAACCATCCGTAAGTATATTGACGAAAACGCCGGACTGAAGAAGCAGGTAGAGGACTTCATGAAAGAGAAAGAAGCACAGCTGAAAGAAAGACTGCTGAAGAACGTGCAGGAAGTCAATGGCGTTAAAGTCATCAAGTTCTGTGCTCCCCTGCCGGCAGAAACAGTGAAGAACATCGCCTTCCAGTTGCGTGGCCAGATTACGGAAAACCTGTTCTTCGTAGCGGGAACAGAAGCCGAAGGCAAGCCGATGCTGACCGTCATGCTGAGCGACAACCTCGTGGCAGGCGGACTGAAAGCCGGTAACCTGGTGAAAGAAGCTGCCAAACTTATCCAAGGCGGTGGCGGTGGCCAGCCCCACTTTGCAACTGCCGGCGGTAAGAATGCTGACGGACTGAACGCTGCCATTGACAAAGTTTTGGAATTGGCAGGATTATAATTGAAAATAATTGGCGAAACACTTGACATCGCCTCTGTGATGTTGTATATTTTGTAATGTCTTTTTTTTAGATATTTCAAAATTAAACTACCGGGAAAGGAGGAGCATTTGCTTCTCCTTTTTCTTTTTATTCCTACCACGGTATTCCATTTGAAATGCCACATGCCGGCTCCCCAAACTCCACACCTTACCATCCTAAATGCCACACCTTAGCAAGTGAAATGGCTGGCATTTACCCTCCAAAGCCCTGGGGTTTCCGTGAAAAACCCTAAGGTTTGGGACAGTGAAGTGGAGGGAACGGATGATTAGTCCAGAACAAACAGACAATGCATTCGAAGCAAACGAATGATGCATACAGAACAGACAGATGATGCGCAACAGAAACAAAAACGGGAAGCCTAAGCCTCCCGTCTGTTAATCTTTCGTAAATCTGCTCTTGACAAGATTTCCACTAAAACCTTATTCCATCCGAAGTATAAACATTTCGCGATAAACCACCAGTGCACCTTCGGGCAGCAAACTGGAAGGACAGAAAGGAGTTACATTTTCCGCAAGTACACATTTACCATTTCCCGAGACCGTCCGCGTAAAGAGCCTCTTCTCTCCATTATAAGTAAACTGCCACAATGCATATGTATCTCCGTTCTCATCTTCCACTGGAACTGTCTCGTATATCCCCATTAGCGTTCCTCCTTCTTTTCCCGTCGGATAGATTTCCAATACACCTTTCCACATACTATTGGAGAAATCTTCGGGCACCAACACATAATACCCGCCATCCTTCACCCAAGGACGCTCGGCAAGTGCCTTAGAAACATCACCCAGCAGTTCCGTCGGTGCACCACTACTGATACCATACTCGAAGCCCATTTTCGTCAACGTATATTGCCTACGACCTTTCACCGTGATGCGCAGTTGTGTTTCCTCACCGGAACCATCCATCACCTTCACAATCGTCTCCCCCTCTGCCAGCGGATGAATCTTGATACGCTGATACCCGTTGACATCATCGGTAAAAGTCACGGAAGCCACCGACTCGTGCTCGTTAATCACATTATAGGAACCGTCGCCGCCGTCAATGCCCAGCACTGTATCTTCGTTTGTTTCAGAAAGATAATAAGAAAGATTGGACACCAGATTGTCACATGTCCCAATCTGGTAGATAGGCTCCACACCTTCGAAAAGTACCATGCTTCGGTAATCGTCCTCGCAACCGGAAGCGGTAAACAGCAGTGCTATCAAGGCAAAGAGAGAGTATAGCTTCTTCATATCTTTGTTCAGTTATAGTTGTTACTAATTCTAACAAAAA
>ENA-OQEB01000330-OQEB01000330.1-human-gut-metagenome-genome-assembly--contig:-NODE-330-length-20176-cov-5.098858_pt1 | contig 20176 bp, 21 predicted proteins | sample MGYA00242787_ERZ504619 | MGnify/ENA primary metagenome ERZ504619 (study PRJEB26092, sample SAMD00036317) | human gut metagenome | host: Homo sapiens | study: EMG produced TPA metagenomics assembly of... | reverse complement strand
GGTGTTTTATCTATCTAAGTTATTCTACTTCGCTTGTTGCGGCTTGTTCAAAGCTAAAAATTCATCAACGCTCTCGCTAAAAACAGTCCGCCGGACTGTTTTCTTAACGCTCGCCTTCGAGTCCCTGTTCACGCATAACGGTAAAATAAAAAGAAAGTACCCGTTTGAGTACTTTCTTTTTTGGTGCGCCAACAGGGACTGAACCCCGGACCGACCGGTTATGAGCCGGTAGCTCTAACCAACTGAGCTATTGGCGCGTATTCTGTTTTCATTTGACAAATAGTTTATGCAATGTCAAATATCGTAATCAGCTTACGCAAAAAATATTATATCAAACTTTCCTTTGATTGTCAATGATTTTTATGCCGTAATATTCATTGTGGTTTTGCACAGTAAATTTAAATAAACTTACTTTTCACTTGTTCAAATAAACTGCTTGTGTTATAATTGCCTTATACGGACGGTGAAGATACACTTGACCGAAAAACAATTTGGAGGTTTTTAATATGGCAGAAATAAAAGCGTTCAGAGGAATGCGTTACAACACGGAAAAAGCAGGCGAAATTTCTCAGCTTTGCTGTCCGCCTTATGACATCATAAGTGAGGAACAAAGACTCGGTTATATCAGCGAAAACGAGTATAATATCATTCGGCTTGAGCTTCCGAAAGAGGGCGAAAACCCGTATCAGACAGCAAGAGAAATCCTTGATATGTGGCGGAACAGAGGTGTTCTTGTGAGCGAGGACAAGCCTGCAATCTATGTTTATGAGGAAGAATTTACAGCTTACGGCGAACGCAAGAGCATCAAGGGTATCATCGCCCGTGTTCATCTTGAAGAGTTTGAAAAGGGAATCATTCTTCCACACGAGTTCACTCTTTCAAAGGCTAAAGAGGACAGACTTAATCTTATGAAGCAACAAACTGCAATTTCAGTCAGATTTATGCCCTTTATATGGACAGCGAGCATACAACCCTTGCAACAATTGATAATGAATCTAAGAACACACCAAAGCTTGAATTTACCGACGGTGAGGGTGTTACTCACAGACTTTGGATTGTTACGGATGAAAATGTAATCGCAAAGCTTTGTGCAGATTTTGCCGACAGAAAGCTCTATATTGCAGACGGTCACCACCGCTATGAAACCGCTCTAAACTATCGAAACTACTGCCGTGAAAACGGTCTTTCAAAGGTTGGCGATCCCTGTGATTATCAGATGATTTACCTTGTTGACATGGAGCATCCGGGACTTGTTGTATTCCCGACACACCGCCTTGTGCGTGATTTGCCGGACTTTAATGTTGAAAAAGTTCTTGACGGTTGCAGGGAATATTTTGATGTAACCGAAATGAACGGCACGGACAATATGGAAAGCGAGCTTGCAAAGCTCTATGACGAGGGCAAAAAGGCATTCGGGTTTTATGTCGGAAACGGAAAATGGTACAGGCTTGTGCTGAAAAGCCTTGACATTATGGACAAGCTTCTTCCCGAATTGAGCGAACCGTCAAGACAGCTTGATGTTACCGTTCTCCATTCACTTGTGCTTGAAAGAATTTTCGGCATTGATAAGGAAAATATGGCAAATCAGATTAACCTTACATACACCAAATTCTTCTCAGAGGCTGTTGAGGGCGTTGACAACGGCAGGTTCCAATGCTCGTTTGTGCTTAATCCGACAAGAGTAACCGAAATCCGTGATGTTGCCGCCGCCGGCGAAAAGATGCCGCAGAAGTCAACATATTTCTATCCGAAGATGATTACGGGCATGGTTATGAACGATATCGGAGTTGAATAATGAACGAAAAGATGCGTAGAAAAGACAGGGAAACTACCGAAGAAAGAGCCTATGAAATCCTTAAAAACGGTGAATACGGCATTTTGTCAACAATCGGCGAGGACGGCTATCCCTACGGTGTGCCTGTAAATTTTGCCGTTGAGGGCAACAAAATTTATTTCCATTGCGCTCCGAATTCGGGCTTGAAACTGAAAAATGTTGAATACAGCAACAAGGTTTCGTTCTGCACGGTTCAAAACAACAGAATTGACGGTGCAAAACTGACTTCAAAATACGAAAGTGCGGTTGTGTTCGGTACGATTGCAAAATCGGCTGAAAACAAGAACAGAGCTCTTGAACTGATTGTTGAAAAATATGCTCCCGAATTTATCGAAAGCGGAAAAAGGTGCATAGAGAAATCGGGCAGTATGACAGGCGTTTATGAAATCACAATCGAAAAAATCACGGGCAAGGAAAATAAATAGTTTATTTATAATTGTTTAAGGGCAGAATATGAAAGAGGTGAGTATATGAAAATTCTTGTTGTTTTTACGGGCGGCACAATCGGCTGTGTGCGTAAGGGCGAGGTGCTTTCGCCCGACAATGAGCAGAAATATATGCTCACGCAGATGTATCTTGACAGGTACGGCGATGTTGATTTTGACACGGCTGAGCCTTATACCGTCCTCAGCGAAAATCTTGAGGGCGGTCACATGAACCGGCTTGCCGACTGTCTGCAAAGCTATGATTTGAACAGCTATGACGGCATTGTTGTAACTCACGGAACGGACACTTTGCAATATACATCTGCATTTCTTGCTTATATTTTTGACGGCTTAAATGTGCCGATTGTGCTTGTTTCGGCAAATTATCCGCTTGATGACAGCCGTTCAAACGGCTTTGAAAATTTTGTCGGTGCGATTGACTTTATAAAATCAGGCAGCGGAAACGGTGTTTTTGTTTCGTATAAAAATGCTGATTTGCCCGTGACAATTCACAGAGCGTCAAGACTGCTTGCACATTCGGCATACAGCGACGAACTGCACAGTATTTTTGACGAAAGCTACGGTAAAATTCAGAACGGAATTTTTGTGAAGAATAACCGTTACAAGGCATTAAAAAGCGAGTTTGCTTTTGATGAAAGCGTCCGACTTTCGGATAACAGCAATGTGCTGAAAATTTCCGCAACGGTTGGTATGCAGTATCCTGAAATTACGGAAAATGTAAAAGCCGTTTTACTTGAGGGATTCCATTCGGGTACGCTGAATACAGACGGTAAGGCCTTGAACGACTTTTGTCAAAAAGCAAAAGCAATGAATATTCCCGTATTTTTGACGGGTGCGTGCAAGGGCTTTTATTACGAAAGCAAGCTGAAATTTGACAGGCTTAATATAACAGTTCTGCCTCCTGCATCACCGATTGCAATGTACATCAAGCTGTGGCTTTTGCCGAAAAGTGAATTTGACAAGGCTTTTTTGCCCTGTGCAGAAGATTTTTACGATAACGATTGACAATTTACAGATATAAAAATAAGGACAAATGACTTGATGGTCATTTGTCCTTTTAGGTTATTGTATTAAATTATTCGTCTTTGCTTTTATCTTTGAAATTATCTTCTGTGATGTTGTAGGTTGCACCGACAACTTCCTGAGTAAGATACTTTTCGTTTTCGGCAAGCTTTTCCGAACGGTTGTCTGCCTCCTCATTTTCTTTACCCGGCCATTTCTTGTAAACCACCTTGAGAAGAATAGGTGTTGCAAGCGATGAAACGATGATAAGAATAATAATAGGAGCAAAAAACTGCGGTGCCATAAGACCTGTGTCAAGTCCCTTCTTGGCAACGATAAGACCGACCTCACCACGGTTCATCATACCTACGCCGATTTTGAGCGAGTCAGGCATATTGAATTTGCAAAGCTTTGCCGTACCGCCGCAGCCGATAACCTTTGTCAAAAGTGCAACTGCAACGAGTGCAATTGAGAACCAGAGCATTGAAAGGTTGAAATCGTTAAAGCTTGTCTGAAGTCCGATACTTGCAAAGAATACAGGTCCGAAAATCATGTACGAGCTGACATCCATCTTTCTTTCGATGTACTGTGAATCCTTGATGTTACAGAGGATAATACCTGCAACATATGCGCCTGTGATGTCTGCAATTCCGAAAAATTCTTCCGCACAATATGCACACGCAAAGCAGAGAACAAGACCGAAAATCGGAATTCTTCTTGAGTGCGGCCAGAGTTTGTCGAGCCACTTGAAGAGAAAATAAAGTGCAAAGCCGAGTATAAATGCAAGAACAAAGAAAAGTACAATGTTGATGCAAACGGACGCAGGCTGAACATCGGGGCTTTTGAAACCGATTACAACGGTGAGAAGTACGATGCCGATAACATCGTCTATAATTGCGGCTGAAAGAATTGTTGTTGCAACCCTTCCTTTCAGGTGTCCCATTTCTTTAAGAGCCTGAACAGTAATACTAACCGAGGTTGCCGCAAGGATTGTTCCCATAAATACAGCCTCAAGCATCGCAAGGTCACCGTCACCAAAGCCGAATACAAGGTAAACAGCCGCACCGCCTGCAACCGAAACGATTACACCGGCAAACGCAACAAGCAAGGCAACAGGTCCTGTTTTGATAAGCTCTTTAAGATCCGTTCCCAGACCTGCCGAGAACATCAGCAAAATAACGCCGATTTCAGCCATACCTGAGATGAACCCGTCATACGAAACAAAATTAAGCATACAAGGTCCTACGATAAGACCTGCAATAATCTCACCCACAACCTGCGGTGCGCCGAGCTTTCTGGCAACAATACCGAGAAGCTTTGCCGCAACAAGGATTATGGCAAGATTCTTCAGAATATCAAGTGTGTTAATTTCCATAACTTCTTTTTCGGACAGACTTCAAACGCCTCCTAAACGGCAGTCTGACCGACTCTCCTTTCTCTCTTATAAAACCGAATATATTCTATCACAATCGACAGCAATTTTAAATAAATATTTTGAAGTTCGACAAAAATCGCACTTTACACAAATTAATGAATAATACAGCTTAAAAAATATGCAAAAAGTCTTTTTATGTATTATTGCTCTTAAGGGTTGGAATGCTTGCTTTTATGAGTTTTGTCATATGCTCGGAAATCACTGAAACCGATTCAATAAGTTCATCCGAATAATCGTTCGTGTTCTCCTGATTTTCAACAAAGGCATAGTATCCGCCGTAGATTGCGTAGTCAAGAAGTGTGCAGAATTTCTTATCGTTTATATATTCCGGGCAGTTCTCGAAAATCATATTTTTCAATGATTTTGAAAGCTTTACTATAAGATTGGGATGTTGTGAACCGGAAAAAACCGTGTTTGTCAGTGCCTTGTTTTCGGTCATTGCACCCAGAAGATTGCGATAAAATTTTACGGGCTCGTCAATCATCATCTGCGGATTGCTTATGGTACTTACAATGCCGTCAACTACCTCACTCTCAATTTTGTCCGAAAGGTCGAACATATCCTCATAATATGTGTAGAAGGTCGATTTATTGATGAGTGCTTTTTCACAAAGCTCCTTAACGGTAATTTTGCGCAGTTCTTTTTTTGAACGCAGATTTACAAATGCGTCAAAAATACTTTTCTTGCTTTTCATAACTCTTATGTCCAAAGATAATCACCTGATTTTAAAATTAGTCGGTTTTCCAACGAAAGTAGCGTAATTGTCGCTTGTTTATGCTTTCGTTATTGTATATTATAACAGTATGGGATAAGTGTGTCAAAAATAAAAATTACGGATGAAACACGCATTCCATGACTATTTTTTGGAACGATTTTCACAGTAACTGACAATATTTCAGGCAAACCGACAAAATTATTTACATAAAAATCGTTTTTACCACTTGTATATTTGGTGAAAATATATTATACTATACTTGTATTATTGAAGAACTGCCTACAATCGCAGAAAAGAGGGTTACTATGGCTTTTAAAATCAATGACGAAAGGGCGCCGCTTGATCAGTTTTTACAAGGCGAATCTGTTCGTGCTTATGAATTTTTAGGCTCACACTTTGTGACTGGGACGGCCGTCAGGGCGTTGTTTTCAGAGTATGGGCACCGAACGCATTGTCCGTTTCGGTGGTCGGTGATTTTAACGACTGGAACAATGACGCAAACTTTATGTACAAAATCTCGGACGGCGGCGTCTGGGAGTTGTTTATTGAGGGAATTCCCGAGTTTGCCTGCTATAAATATTGTGTCGAAACCCCGTGGCATGAGAGAAGGCTCAAAACCGATCCTTATGCTTTTCATTGCCAGACTCGTCCTGACAACGCATCCCGTGTTTACGAAATTGACGGCTACGAGTGGCATGATGAAAAGTGGTATGACTACAAAAAAGAGCATCCGCACAAGAATATGCCTGTCAATGTTTACGAGGTAAACGCAGGTTCTTGGCGTAAGTATGAGGACGGCAATGTTTTCAGCTATCGCAAGCTTGCTGATGAGCTTATTCCTTATGTTAAGAATATGGGCTACACTCACATTGAGTTTATGCCTCTTACAGAATATCCGTTTGACGGCAGCTGGGGATATCAGGTTACAGGCTACTTTGCCGCAACATCCCGTTACGGTGAGCCGAAAGACCTTATGTATTTTGTGGACAGATGTCATGAAGAGGGCATCGGCGTTATCCTTGACTGGGTCCCTGCCCACTTCCCGAAGGACGCACACGGTCTTGGCAGATTTGACGGTACAGGCTGTTATGAATATGAAGATCCCCGTATCGGTGAACACAAGGAATGGGGTACATATATCTTCAATTACGGCAGATATGAGGTAACAAGCTTCCTCCTTTCATCTGCAATGTTCTGGCTTGACAAGTATCATGTTGACGGTATCCGTGTTGACGCCGTTGCATCAATGCTTTATCTTGACTACAACAGAAATGACGGCGAGTGGATTGCAAACGCATACGGCGGAAGAGAAAACCTTGTTGCCGTTGATTTCCTGCAGAAGCTCAACACGGTTGTACATATGTTCCACCCCGAGGCTATGATGATTGCCGAAGAAAGTACGGCATGGCCGAATGTTACACGCTATCCGATTAAGGATATGGGACTCGGCTTTGACTACAAGTGGAATATGGGTTGGATGAACGATATGCTTTCGTACATCTCACTTGATCCGTTGTGGAGAAATTATCACCACGACACACTTACATTCAGCATGGTTTATGCTTTTTCCGAGAACTTTATGCTCCCGATTTCTCATGATGAAGTTGTTTACGGCAAGGGTTCTCTCATCAATAAAATGCCCGGTGATTATGACATGAAGTTCAGCGGTGTGAGAGGTTTCATAGCGTATATGATGGCTCACCCGGGTAAGAAGCTTATGTTCATGGGCAGTGAAATCGGTCAGTTTGACGAGTGGAATGCGAACGAGGAGCTTGAATGGAATCTTCTTTCATTTGAAAAGCACCGTCAGCTTAACCTTTTCTTTGCTGAGGTAAACAAGTTCTATCGTGATGTTCCTGCCATGCATGAGAACGACTATGATTGGGACGGTTTCCAGTGGATTGCACTTGATGACTACAAGAACAGCATCATTTCGTTCCGCAGAATTGCTTATGACGGCAGTGAAATCATCTGCGTATGTAACTTCCAGCCTGTTCAGCACGATAACTATGTTGTTGGTGTGCCCGAATACGGTATTTACGAAGAAGTGTTCAACTCCGAGGCTGAAGAATTCGGCGGTTGCGGAATCAGAAACGAGGGCGAGCTCAAGGCTAAAAAGAAGAAAGACCACGAGCTCAACTATTCAATGGAAATCACAGTTCCGCCGCTTGCTGTTATGTATTTCAAGCTTAAAAAGAAGCTGGCTCTTCCCGTAAAGAAAAAGACTACGGCAAAGAAGGACGCCGCTCTTGCAAAGCTTAAAGCCGAAAAGGCAAAGAAATCGGCAAAGGCTGCTCCGAAAAAGGAAGATAAGGCAGAAAAAGTAAAGGTTGAGGCAAAGTCTGCAAAGGCAGAAGCAACCGCTGAAAAGGTTGAAAAGAAAGCCGAACCCGCTCCCGAAAAGCCCGTTAAAAAGGCAGTAAAGGCAGTTAAGGAGAAAACTCCTGCTCCTGCTGAGGTTGAGAAAAAAGCTGAAAAAACAGAAAAAACAGAAAAAGCAGTTAAGGCTGAAAAAGTCGAGAAAACCGAAACTGCCGTAAAGGCTGAAAGCAAAACCGTAAAAGCTGAAAAGCCTGCCGAAAAGAAAACAACAGCTAAAAAATAATCAAAATATTACAAATCATTTGTGCCGACGGATTTTTCTGTCGGCATTTTTGCTTGCCCGAAAACGCATTACATACAAAATTTTTGTAAAGTCTATTGTTATTGTGACCGTATTTGTGGTATAATCATTTAAATACGGAATGCCGAAAATTGCCGTTTGAACGGCACAAAATTGTCGGCTGATTTTAATTTTGATTATTACGGAGAATTTTATATGAAAATCGACAACAAAAAGGCAAGAATAATTCTTGCGGTTATTATTGCGGTGAGCCTTGTCATAAGCACGGTTTATATGTTTGCAAAACAGGGCTTTCACGAGGACGAGCTTCTGACCTATAACCTTGCAAATTCCTCAAAACAGCTTAATGTTGACGGAGGTTGGAACAGTCCAGAGGATTTCAACGAGTATCTTGCCGTATCGCCCGATGACAGATTCGACTATGCTCAGGTATATGAAAATCAGATTATAGATGCGTCGCATCCGCCTCTCTATTACGCACTTGTTCACACGGTCTGTTCGTTCTTTCCTGGCGTGTTCTCAAAATGGCTTGCCTATTCAATAAATGTGCTTGCCATGGCAGGCATTTTGATTATGCTTTATAAAATCGGACGGAAAATCACGGGCAACAATCTTTACGCCTTGATCGGTGTGGGGGCATATGCTCTGAGTATTGCGTGTATTACAACGACAATTTATCTCAGAATGTACGCAACGCTTACCTTCTGGGTGCTTGCGTTCGTTTATATGAGCATAAAGCTCTATGAAAAAAAGAACACCGTCGGCATAAAGGACTGCATTCTGCTTGCAGTTACAGTGCTTTGCGGTGTGCTTACCCAGTATTATTTCATCCTCTTTGCAGGACTTACGGGACTTGTTTTCCTTGTGTTCAAAATCAAGGAAAAGTGCGGTAAAGACCTTATCAAGTACATTATTGCGGCTGTTGTGGGGGCAGGACTTGCACTCTGCATTTATCCGTACATAATCTCGAATGTACTCGGCGGCAACCGTGGACTCAGTTCGCTTGATATGTCGGCGCTTGATATGGTTACGGTTGTGACCTATGTTTTCTACAAGCTTTGCACCTATGTTCAGATTCTTGCAAAGGATATGTTCATCAATCAGGTTTGGCTGCTCGGACTTTGTACAGCCGCAGTTATCGGCTTTGGAATTTATTTCCGTTTTGTGAAAAAGGTAAAAATTCCTAAAAAGGCGATGTTTGCCGTAGTTCCGGCAGTTTGCTATTTCATCGGTATTTCACTTGTTTCACCGTTTAACAGCGACCGCTATGTTATGGCGTCACTTCCGCTGATTGCGATGCTTTTTGCATTCTCGTTCATCAGAATTTTCACACTTTTCAAAAATCAGAAGATACGCCTTGCCGTGCCTGTATGCATTTTGCTTGCGTCAGTCACAGCGTTTGTTACGGTTAAGCCTATTACACATACGGCAAAACAAATCTCTATGAGGCAAAGACAGACAACTGCATTTTTGTCGGAACTGCAATGCTTGAATGGAACAAGTGTATTGACAAGTTTATGAACTACGACAGCACAATGATTGTTCAGAGTTCAAAGTTCTCTCCGACTCTCGGTGATGAGCTTGAAGAATTTGCCGAAAAACGAGGAGTTATCACCAACGGAAAGGTTTCTTCGCTTGCCGAGGCATTTATGTTTAACGGCGACACAAATAAGCAGGAAACCGACAGCATGGAAAAACTCAAAACGGACAAAAAGCTTGCGTCACTTGACGAGGTAACGGTTTATGTTTCCCGCCTTGCAGACAAAGATGATGTGCTTAAATACATAACGGAAAACACAAAATTTAAGAATTATGAGCTTATTCAGGCTGATTACAGCTTTGAAGATTTCTACAACTGGTACGACTATTTTGTTGAAACCGAGTCGTATTGCAATGTTTATCGTTTTTATTAACAGAGGTGTTTAAAATGAATTCGGATAAAATCGATCGCAAAAATTCTATCGGTGTAGCATTTTCGGGCGGCGGACTTCAAGGTATTGCTCACATCGGTGCTGTTCAGGCTCTTTATGAACTCGGAATCCATCCGCAGTATGTTTCGGGTACAAGCTCGGGTGCAGCAATGGCGGCAATCGTTGCAATGGGCTGTGATTCCGATGAAATGAAAAGGGTTGCAAAAAAGCATTGGAAAACTCTTGCCGAAATCGACAACGCCTTATTTTCAAATCTCTTGCACAGCTTATTCTAAATAAAAAGATTCAGAAAGACGGCATCAAGTCGGGTGAACTGATTGAAGATGTTATCCGTGACATTATGAATGAAAAAGGTATAACAGGCTTTGAAAATCTTCCGATTAACCTTTCAATCTGTACGGTTGACACGCTTACAACTGATGAATGTATTTTTACAACCAAGGAAGAAAATCTTGAAAACGAGCATATTCACTATATAACAGGCGCTCCGCTTGAAACTGCTGTTCGTGCAAGTATGTCGTTCCCTGCAATTTACACAACCTGTCCTTATGACAAGTACAACTTTATTGACGGCGGTTCAAAGGACAATTTGCCCGTAAAAATTCTGCGTGATATGGCGTCGGCAAGGTTCTTGCAATCGGCTTTGATATTATGACCTACAATCGATGCAGGCCTGGGCGGTCTTATTAAGGTTATTTGGCGTGCGCTTGATGTTTATTCAATTGACGGCACAAGAGAGTCAAAGAAAATGGCTGACCTTGCAATTGATATCAAGAACGAAAACACACAGCTTTTCTCAATGGACAGCGTTGACGAAACCATTCAGGAGGGCTACGATGCGATTATGGCTCACAAGGACGAAATTTTAGAGGTTTTCGGTGAGCAAAACAGTGCGGAATAATTAAGATTAAAGAGGACTTCTTTTTTGAGAAGTCCTTTTGATGTAGATGAAACGAGGATTTTATGTTAAAAATTTTGAATAAAACCCGAAAGGTATCGGGCAAAATGTCCGTACCGAAACAAATTATGACAACATTCTTTGCTCTGCTTTTTGGCGGTGGCATGGGAATTGTCGCAAAGTTTCTTGATTTGAACAGACTGCCGAGCTTTCTTGATTGGCTTGATTTGTCAAACTTTTTGGGCAGAACAGCACCGTGGATTTTTATTGCCGTGTGCCTTGCCGTATTCAGCAAATCCCCCTTAAAAGCAGGAATTAATGTTTTTGCGTTTTTTGTGGGAATGTTAATAGGGTACTATGTGTGGACAAGTGTTTTTGCAGGCTTTTATCCCGATATTCCGTACCTTATGAGGTGGCTGATTCTTGCTGTTGTATCGCCGTTTTTGGCATTTCTGATTTGGTATGCAAGGGGACGGGGTGCGCTTGCAATCGGAATTTCTTCCGTACTCATAGCAATATTCTGTTGCTTTGCGTTTAATCTCAACTTTGCCGATTTCAAAATTCTGTACTTCCCCGAATTTGTCCTTTGGCTTGCAAGCATCGGAATTTTGTTCAAGGATGTAAAACAGAGCGCATTTTCTCTGCTGATTTCAATTCCCGTTGCCCTTTCGCTTGAATACACGGGACTTCTCGGAATTATCGGCATTGGTTGATATTTTTAAATCTCTGTTGTATAATCTAAGTGCAGGTTATTTGCATCTCTAAAGTGATGTAAATAATCATAGAAATACAAAATGTGAAAAATGTAAAAAATTTGCAGGAGGGTGATTTTGTGGATATCAGCGTTGGCGACAGAGTTGAGATGAAAAAACAGCACCCATGCGGTTGCAAAACCTTTGAAATTCTGCGTGTGGGAATGGATTTTAAGATAAAATGCGAAAAATGCGGCAGAGAGGTTATGGCGCCCCGTGCAAAGATTGAAAAAAATATTAAAAAAATTTTGACGGAGTAGGATATATATGTTTGAAAAAATCGAAATATTTGACAAAAGGTACTCCGAGCTTTCCGAAAGGCTCTACCAGCCGTCAGTAGCGGGCAATCCCGAGGAATATCAGAAAATTATGAAGGAAATCAAGTCGATTGAGGAAATCGTTTTGACCTACCGTAAATACAAAGAGGCTGTTCAGACCGAAAAAGACAGCCTTGAAATTCTTGAGGAAACAAGCGACAAAGAGCTTAAAGAGCTTGCTCAGATTGAGCTTGATGAGGCTAAGGATAATATCAAAAATCTTGCGGAAGATTTGAAAATTCTGCTTTTGCCGAAGGATCCGAACGATGAACGGAATGTTATCGTTGAAATCCGTGGCGGTGCAGGCGGTGAGGAATCGGCTCTGTTCAGTGCGGTTCTGTTCAGAATGTACTCGATGTATGCCGAAAAGAAGGCTTCAAAATCGAGATTATCAATGCCAATGAAACCGAAATCGGCGGTTACAAGGAAATTTCCTTTATGATTGAGGGCGAGGGTGCATACTCACGCTTTAAGTACGAAAGCGGTGTTCACCGTGTTCAGCGAGTACCCGAAACCGAAAGTCAGGGCAGAGTTCATACATCGACAACAACCGTTGCGGTTTTGCCCGAGGCAGAAGATGTTGAGCTTGAAATTGATCCGAATGACCTCAAAATTGACACCTTCCGTTCAAGCGGCGCAGGCGGTCAGCATATCAACAAAACAAGTTCCGCAATCCGAATCACTCACTTGCCCACAGGTATGGTAGTTGAGTGCCAGGACGAGAGAAGTCAGTACAAGAACAAGGACAAGGCTCTTAAAGTTCTCAAAAGCCGGCTTCTCAAGGAAAAACAGAACAAACAGGCGAGTGAAATTGCCGAAAACAGAAAAATGCAGGTAGGTACGGGCGACCGCAGTGAGCGAATCCGCACATATAACTATCCGCAGGGCAGAGTAACCGACCACAGAATCGGTCTTACTCTCTACAAGCTTGAAGAAATTCTCAACGGCAACCTTGACGAAGTGATTGACGCACTTGTTGCTGCTGACAGAGCCGAAAAGCTCAAAGAAAGTATGGAAAAATAATCCGGTGATAATTGTGAAAACATTGTTGTTAAAAAATACAGAGGAAGATATAAAAACCGCAGCAGAGTTGCTTAAAAACGGCGGTGTTGTAGGAATCCCGACCGAAACAGTTTACGGACTTGCGGCTGACGCACTCAACCCCGAGGCTGTAAAGAAGATTTTTAAAGCAAAGGGCAGACCCGGGGATAATCCGCTGATTGTCCACATCTGCGATTTTTCCGATATTGAAAGACTTAACCTTGTGACGAAAATTCCCGACACGGCAAAAAAACTTGCCGATGCGTTCTGGCCGGGACCGCTCACAATGATTATGAAAAAGTCGGATGTTATTCCGAATGAAGTTTCGGCAGGACTTGACACGGTTGCAATCCGTTTTCCGAGCCACAAAACCGCACAGGCGATTATCCGTGAATCGGGTACGGTTCTTGCCGCACCTTCGGCAAATATTTCGGGCTCACCCAGTCCGACAACCGCACAGCATGTTATGAACGATATGGACGGCAAAATCGACGCTGTTCTTGACGGCGGTGCAAGTGAGGTAGGTCTTGAAAGCACGGTAATCACTCTTGCGGGAGATGTTCCGAGGGTACTTCGCCCGGGCGGAATTACGGTTGAAATGCTCGAGAGTGTTCTCGGCAATGTTGAGGTTGATGATGCGGTTTTGCACAAACTTGCAGACAATGTAAAGGTTGCAAGCCCCGGTATGAAGTACAAGCACTATGCGCCAAGGGCGAGAGTAATACTTCTTAATTGCAACGATGAGCAATATATTGATTATGTAAACAAAAAGGCGGCTGAAGGAGTTGCGGCACTCTGTTGCGACGAGGATATTCCGCTTTTGAAAACTCCCGTTTTCTCTCTCGGAAAACGAAACGACTATACAAGACAGGCTCACACGCTTTTTGACGAGCTTCGCAGAATTGATGAGGACGACAGCGTTAAGGTTGTATATTCAAGACTGCCAAAAACGAACGGCGTCGGAATGGCTGTTTACAACCGACTTATAAGAGCGGCAGGCTTTGAGGTGATTAACCTTGAACAGAATTAAAATTGTCGGTCTTACGGGACAGAGCGGTGCGGGAAAAAGCACGGTTTCGGCATATTTTGCCAAAAACGGAATGTGCGTTATAAATGCTGACGAGATTGTAAAAAATCTTTACACTCCCGGTTCCGTATGCTTAAAGGCTGTTTCGGGTGTTTTCGGTCAGGATATTATCCTTTCTGACGGCAACATTGACAGACCGTTGCTTGCCAAAAGGGCATTTTCAAGCAAGGAAAACACACATTTGCTCAATTCAATTGTTCATCCGTTTGTTACATATGAATTTATGCAGATGGCGAAACAGGCTCAGACAGACGGCAAAAGCGTTGTGATTTATGACGCTCCTCAGCTTTTTGAAAGCGGTGCCGATGTGTTTTGCGACCTTATTGTAAGCGTTACCGCTAAAAAAGAGATAAGGCTTGAGAGAATCTGCAAAAGGGATAACATTGACATTTCCCGTGCAGAGCTAAGAATGTCTGCACAGCTTGACGAGGAATTTTTCAGAAGTCACAGCGACATTGTCATTGAAAACAATTTTTCTATAGAGCAAGTCGAGCTTGCCGCACAAAAGGCGGCAGAGGCTATTAACAACCTGATGAGGTGATAGGATGCCCCAATCAAGGCGATATAAAAAGAAAAAAAGTGCAGGAAAGGCGATTTTGGCATGGATAATTGTGCTTGCAATTCTTGCGGCGGGAGTATTTGTGTTTGTTTCGGTCTTTTACGAGGACGCAAAGAAAAAGCTTGATGAGATGAATTATCCACGCACCTACAGCACATATGTTGAAAAAGCCGCCAAGGATTATGACCTTGATCCTGCGTTGATATATGCCGTAATCCACACGGAAAGCGGCTTTGATTCGAAAGCCGAATCGGGAGTCGGAGCAAAGGGTGTTATGCAGATGATGCCATCGTCCTTTGAGTGGCTGCAGGAGCAAAGAGGTTGTGCGGGACAGTACACCGAGGATGACCTGTTTGACCCCGAAATCTGTATTGATTACGGAAGTTATCTTTTAAAATATTTTTACGATTATTACGGCACGGAACGCTCGGCAATTGCCGCATATAATGCCGGCTTTGTTGTAAGCGACTGGCTCAACGATACTAATTACAGTTCGGACGGAAAAAATCTTGATTCCATTCCGTATCCCGAAACAAAGAATTATGTTGACAAGGTTGAAAGTGCCAAGGAAATGTATATAAAACTTTATTATTCACAATCTAATTAAGTGCAAAGATGTTCCGATGCCTTTGGCGGCGGATTTCAAAATAAAATGGTTTTGCCGTGTTTTACGGCACAGAAAGGACGGTTATTATGGCTGAAGAAAAGTCAAAGACAACTTTATTAAAGGAAAAAATTATGATGACCGAACCGAAGGGCGTTAAGGCTCTTTCGGAGGAAGAAATTAAAAAGGCAGACAGCTTTTGCGATGGTTACAAAAAGTTTCTTGATAACTCACCCGTTGAGCGTGAGGCTGTTCGCTATACTGTTGAGCTTGCCAAAAAAGCAGGTTTTGCAGAGTATGAGCAGGACAAAGAATATAAGGCCGGCGACAGGCTTTATTATGTAAACCGTGACAAGGCTGTTGCTCTTGTTGTAATCGGTAAAAACGGTGTTAAGAACGGTGCAAGGCTTGCAATCGCTCATATTGATTCCCCGAGAGTTGACCTCAAACCGAATCCTCTTTTTGAGGCAAACAATCTTGCTTTCTTTAAGACTCATTACTACGGCGGTCTTAAAAAATATCAGTGGACAACAATTCCGCTTTCACTTCACGGTTCGGTTGTAAAGCTTGACGGTACAAGAGTTGACATCTGCTGGGGCGATGATGAGAACGAAAGCTGTTTCTGCATTACAGACCTTCTTCCGCACCTTGCAAGAGAGCAGGCGTCAAAGCCAATGGCAAAGGCAATTGAGGGCGAAAACCTCAATGTTATCCTCGGCTCTCGTCCGTATGATGCAGACAGCGACGAAAAAGACCTTGTAAAGCTCAATGTAATGGCTGTACTCAATGAGAAGTACGGTATCTGCGAGGGCGATTTTCTTTCGGCTGAGCTATGCCTTATCCCGTCTTTCAAGTCAAGAGATATCGGTTTTGACAGAAGCATGATCGGCGGTTACGGTCACGATGATAAGGTTTGTGCTTATCCGGCTGTTATGGCGGCTCTTGATGTTGAAATGCCCGAGCAGACTTGTATCACATATCTTACAGACAAAGAAGAAACAGGCAGTGACGGCAACACAGGTATGCAGAGCGACTTCCTCCGCTTCTTCATCTATGACCTTGCAAAACAGGACGGTGTTGACGGCTACCGTGTTCTTTCAAAAAGCACCTGTCTTTCAGCCGATGTAAATGCCGCATTTGATCCGACTTTTGCGTCTGCATATGAGGCTAACAACTGCTCATACATTAACAACGGTGTAATTATTTCAAAATACACAGGTCACGGCGGAAAGTATGACACATCAGATGCGTCTGCCGAATATATGGGAAAAATCAGAGCTATGCTTGAGAACAACGATATTCTCTGGCAGGTCGGTGAACTCGGTAAGGTTGACGGCGGCGGCGGCGGAACAATCGCAAAGTATGTTGCCAATATGAATGTCGATGTTGTTGATCTCGGCGTTCCCGTGCTTTCAATGCATGCTCCGTTTGAAATTGTTTCCAAGACAGATGTTTATATGGCATACAGAGCATTTTTCACTTTTTTTGATACAAAAGATTAATTTCGGAAAAAATACAAAAAACACTTGATTTTTGCACCGAGTTGTGATATCATACTACTTGCGGCTGATAAAAGGCCGCATATGCGCCGGTAGCTCAGCTGGATAGAGTGACTGACTACGAATCAGAAGTCGGGGGTTCGAGTCTCTTCCGGCGCGCCAAGAAAAACGACTTGTGTAAACAAGTGCGTTTTTCAGTTATATTCGCCTGTCGACGAGTGATATTGCCGTGCAGTGATATTCGGTCATACCGAGTGATATTGCCTGCGGCAGTTTTAAAGCGAATATAATATCACCGAGAGCGAAAGCGAGCGATAACACATTTATATCACGCCGAGTTAAACGAGCATATCACCGATAACTTTACAGACATTCGGCTTTGTGATATATTGTATTTTGGGTGATGATTGTGTCTGAAAGTATTTTACGGAATAAATCAAAAGAATTTGCAAAACAGATTGTATATATGTGTCGTGATATCAAAGCAAATGCAAGAGAATCGGTTTTAACTAATCAACTTTTGCGTTCGGGAACAAGTATAGGTGCAAATATTCACGAAGCACAATATGCGCAGGGTAAAAAGGATTTTATCTCCAAGTTGGAAATAGCACAAAAAGAGTGCTTTGAAACTGAATATTGGCTGGAACTTCTTTTTGAAACAGGATATATATCCGAAACCGTATATAAGCCATTGCAAAATCAGTGCGGCACAATCAGGAGAATGCTGATTTCATCGATCAATACAGTAAAGAAAAACGATAAATGAAACATATAAACAGTCTAACGCCGTAAGCGTTTCTGATGATTAAGTTTATCTAATCCTTTACACCTTAAAACTCAGATCTCATCCTTGTACAATAAACACTATCTATTAAAGAATGTTAGTTAAATTTTGTGCAAAGTATGCATAAAATGAAAATTATTGTGTACAATGGCTTAAAAAAATAGATTATAAAGGCTATTTTCAGCATTTCTACTCTTTGAATTTGGAGCAATTTGTGATAGAATGTACATAAAGTGGTTACAAATAGGTAACAATCACTTTGAATTCAAAAAAAGGAGTGTTTCTTTGCGAAATGTTTTAAAAAGTGTTTTTAGCAAAAAGGTTTCTGCGGCAGTTCTCACGGCTGTAATGCTGTTTGTGTCGGTTTTCTCAATGTCGATGATTGCGAGTGCGGCATCGTTCTCACCGAGACTGTCTGCCCCGAGTTCAAGTAACAAATATTATTACAGTAATTTAAATGTTTTTTATAAGTACAATTACGGCATGCCTAACTGTACAGCATATGCCTACGGCAGAGCTTATGAGATTCTCGGTTCTGAGCCAAAGCTTTCATGGAACAATGCCGAGCAGTGGTACGATTACAACAAGTCTAACGGCTACTACAAGTACGGTAAGGATCCAAAGGTCGGCGCAATTGCCTGCTGGTCATATAACGGTGGCGGCGGTCATGTTGCTGTTGTAGAAAAGGTTGAAAACGGTCAGATTACATTTTCTAACTCTGCATGGAGCGGTAAGAGATTCTACCTTTCCTATGCAAGCACAGATGACAAGAATGCCGGCGGTAACAGCTGGTGGAATTTTCAGGGCTACATTTACCTTGGCGATTTCAGCGGCAGTACAAGCACTACTCAGGCTACAACCAAAAAGGTAACTTACACAACAGGTACATATAAAACAGATGTTGACGATTATCTCAACATGAGAAGCGGTGCGGGTACAAGCTATTCATATGTAACATCTGTTCCGGGCAATGTTACTCTTAATGTAACAAAGGTTTCAACAGCCGGCGGTTACACATGGGGTTACACCTCGTACAACGGCAAGACAGGTTGGGTTGCTCTTGATTTCTGTGCTTTTGTTTCTTCATCAACGGTACAGCCAACAACAGCAAAGCCTACTGTACAGCTACCACAGCCAAAGCCACGGTTCAGCCGACTACTGCAAAGGCAACTGTTCAGCCGACAACAGCCAAGGCTACACAGCCTGCAACAACTGTTCCTGCTGCAACAGTACAGCCTACTACGGTACAGGCAACAACAGCTCCTGTAACTACACAGCCGAGCAATGACAATAACAATGATACTCCGTATATGATCGGCGATGTAAACCTTGACGGTCATGTCGATGTTCTTGACGCAACTGAAATCAGCAAGTACATTGTTTCAATTTCAACACTTTCTGATGTTCAGAGAGAACTTGCGGATTACAACCATGACGGTGAAATCAATATCGTGGATGCCACAGAAATCCAGAAACTTGTTGTCGGTAACAACTGATAACAACAAAACAGAACCAAAACACGCTCTGCAAAACGCAGAGCGTGTTTTTTGTTTGGAACTTTTATAACAAAGAGGGGTATGCGAGGATGCATACCTTTTTGAGTTTAATAAGTTTAATATTTAAGCATTATGTCAACGAAAAATTCACCATTATTGTTGCCTGCATCAAAAATTCCGTCATAGACTTCGGTTATGCTCTTCATGGAGTGAAGTCCGATGCCCTTGCCCTGATGCTTTGTGGACGAATAAGTTTCGCCGTCCATTTCCAAAGGCTTGCCGTAGTTGTTTGTTGAAACAATGTACAAACAGTCACCTTTTATTTCGGAAGTCAGGTTAAAATATCTTTTGCCTTCTTCTATGGTACAGCAACCGTCAATTGCGTTTTCAAGTATGTTGCCGAAAATACTGCAGAGGTCAACATCAAGAATTCTCGATTTGTCGGGCAAATCAATCCGCCAGTTAATGTCAACATTGTTCTCAATCGCCTGTTGACGGTAGTGATTGAATAAAGCATTGAGTGCGTCACTTTTGCAGATTCGCACAGGTGCTGTTACAGTCAGCGAATTTTCATACTGGGCAATGTAGTCTTTCAGCGCCGAAAGATTTCCTTCATCTGCAAGTCGGCTCATAACATGAACTGAATGTTTGAAATCATGCCTTGTTTTTGAGGTGTATTTTATGTACGACTGCAACGATTCTGTGTAACTTTTCTGAATTTCAAGAATGTTGTTTCGTTCTGTAAGCTTTGTTTTTTCAATAGTAGTCTTGCTGAAAATGTAGAATAATATGAATACTATAAGATACAATGCAAGCTCAAATATTGTAATGATGAATCCTTTTGCATAAACCTTTCCAACACGAATATTTGCGTAGGAAATCGGTATGATATAGATGTTTGACACCATAAGTGCAATGGGCAAAATTGAAAACAAATACCACACCTTGCCGATATTTATGTTGTCAATCATCCATGCATAGTATTTTGTAAGCGGAACAAGCGCTCCCATTGCCGCAACCGAAAGCCCCATTTGAATCAGGCTATATGAGGTGTTAACTCCTCGTGAGATTTCTTCCTGAAAAAATGAGTTGATAAAATATGAATACAGCGAAAAGAATGAAATCAAACAGCACACACTTAATAAAAACAAAC
>ENA-OQEB01000329-OQEB01000329.1-human-gut-metagenome-genome-assembly--contig:-NODE-329-length-20178-cov-4.340781_pt1 | contig 20178 bp, 25 predicted proteins | sample MGYA00242787_ERZ504619 | MGnify/ENA primary metagenome ERZ504619 (study PRJEB26092, sample SAMD00036317) | human gut metagenome | host: Homo sapiens | study: EMG produced TPA metagenomics assembly of... | reverse complement strand
TGAAGATGCTCGGGTCCGAGCAGTCCTTATCCCCTTCGTACCACCCGTCTAGACATTTGTCGAGCAGGCTCATGTCCTGCCCCTCGTCGCGCATGACCTGCTCGATGGCCGCGCGTGCGTCCGAGAAATCGCCCTGGTTCCCGTTTACCGAGAAGGTGCTGTTGAGCTTGATATAGACCGTATGCATCTCCTGCGTATCGCCGATTGTGTCCACCAGCATAAAGTGGACGGTCGAATGCTTCGGGACATCCGATACCTCGATGGTCGTGTCGCGGTCGAGGCGAATCTTATGGACATCCTTGTCAATCCCGAAGCCTTGCGGTGCGACCGTCTCCTTCACCCAGTAGTCCATGTTCGCAATCAGCTTGTTCGTCCCGTTGACCGCCGAGAGGGTAGCCTCGCCGTTCTCGTCCGTCTTGAAGGTCCCGCACTTGCGGGTGCAGGCCTCGTCGCAGTAGATGGCGTACTCGGCTCCGGCGAGAGAGAAGTACTCCGGATCGATCTTTGTGACATCGGGGTTGGTTGAGGACTTCTTCAGGCTTAACGAGCAGAAGTTGTCGATAGACTGAAAGTCGAACTGGAACCCGTCGCCATACACCGTGTCGCCGCGGACGCACGAGATGCTGGGTCCCTTGTATGCGATGATGGCGCAAGTCCGGTCGCTCACCTCGTTTACACGAGACGAGATGCAGCTGTAGCCGTCGAAGTTGGTGAAGAAGAGCTGGGTGTCCACTCCCCGCGGGACGAAATAGGCGTCCTGATTGTTCTCGGCGGGCTGATCCACTCATATCCGCCGCCGTCACACTGTATGCTCCTAGCGCCGAGGTACGCCCAATCGAGGTCGATATACTCGCCGGGCCTGTCGGAATAGAAGAACTGATATACCATCTTTATCGACTTCAGCCCCAGTAGCCAGTGACAACTGTCCCACGCCGCGAAGGCGTCGCTCACCAAGAAGAAGCTCTTCGTGCCGAAGTGCTGCTGGTAGAATTGGGCGAGCTTCTGGTTGAAACCCGCGTTGTTGTTGTAGCCGTTGCCAACGGCGGGATTCGAGAGCGTGAGCGTGCATCCCACGGGCTTCCCGTTATAGGTTCCAATGCTATTCCACGTGACGCTCGCGCGGTATCCGGAGTTGTCCATCGGTAGAATCGTGTAGGGATGCCCATTGTTCAGAAAGAGCTGTGCTCTGTCCCCCCTGTGGAAGACGTCATCATAGGTTGGGGTCCAGCTTGTGTGCGTCGCCCTGCCGGCGCTGTGCCACCAGCCGGTGGGGTGCGATGAGATGCCGTTGACACTCATGGGAACGGCGAGCCCCGATGGCTTAACCTTCGGGTTATCGGGCGCAAACTCCTCGAATCTACTCATCGAATAGGTCGATATGCCTATCGCGTCGAAGACCGAGCGCATCACGACCCCCAGGGGGCTGGAGGGTCTGGCAACCGCGTCGGTCACTGCCGCCGCAGCCGTGATCCCGCCCCCGGCGATAAGGGCCCTTCTGGAAAAGGCTAAGCCTTTAGAGGCACCCCCCCCGAAGTGATTCCGACATCGATGTGGCGTTTACTTTCGCCCACAATTACCTCCTGAGTACGTCATCCTAAGTATCCACTAGACGGTAGTCCTGTATACGAGGTGATTTAGAGTATTGCCGCAGCGGCAAGAAGCATCGAACGCCCCAAAGGCAGGGCGCTTCGTAAGAGCGATAGGGGGCGGAGAAAATCTCTGCCCCCCTTTTACTTACTTCCTCCTGACGCCCACCACGCCGTCCGAGACGACCTCGGTCCAACGGATGTAGCGCACGGTATCCGCAGTCATCTTGACGGCGCTAGCGGCACGACCGCGGGAGCGCGAGCGTCCCGAGACGCCCGTCTCGGAAGTCTCCGAAACCTCAGCCGCCGCGTTCGCCTCGTCCGCGTCGAGCCACGCTTCGCACTTGTAGGTGCGCCACTGCCCGCCGCCGATGTTTCGGTACGCGGTCGCGGGGACCGTGATGCGGGCGAGCTCGTCCCAGTAATAGGCCGTGTGGCCCTCGCCGGAGTCGCCGATCGCCGCAAGCTCGAACTCCTTGCCCTTGGCGTCGTAGCCTTGTGCTTGGGCTCCTCGAACACGGGGATGAAGCCGGGGTGCGCCTCGGCACCATCCTCGGGCAGCAGCCTCATGTCCCAGCTCGGGTCCAGCTCGACCGATCCGGGGGCATATTCCGTGCGCAGGGTGCAGCGGTTGCGGCCGTACAAGGCGGTAATGCCGCTGCCCGCCGTGCAGCTTGATATAGCCTCGTCACCCAGCTTCATGTCCAGGTGCCAGCCGGTGAAGCCTGTCGAGGGGTCGGTGCCGAATTTATCGTTGAGGTTGCAAGTGGCTCAAGCTCAGTTTTGGCAAGCTCTGCCGGAAATACGAAATTAGTGCCAGTCAGATATCGCTGGGACTTATAGAGTAGATGGGTCTTGTCAGTACCATCCTTATAGAAGTAGAACTTGCCCATGGTCACCCAAGTCCACAGGTACAGATCTCCGTTCACCTTCTTGCTCACGAACTTCGGCCCGCTGAAGATGCTCGGGTCCGAGCAGTCCTTATCCCCTTCGTACCACCCGTCTAGACATTTGTCGAGCAGGCTCATGTCCTGCCCCTCGTCGCGCATGACCTGCTCGATGGCCGCGCGTGCGTCCGAGAAGTCCGCCTGGCGCTCGCTCGCCTTGTACATGCTGTTGAGCTTGATGTAGACCGTATGCACCTCCTGCGTATCGCCGAGGGTGTCCACCAGCATGAAGTGGACAACGGACTGCAACCGAGTCGGAGGATTGGGCAGTTCGTCATCCTCAGTCTTCGGCATACCGCTACCGACCACGACGGTACCGAGCAGGCGGTCGCTCCAGAAACGTTTCTCATCTTCCGGTACGGTCGTGATGCCCATCATCGCCGCCGACCACAACCAAACGGCATCATCGCCCTTGGAGATATCCTCGGCGATTTTAATCGTGTCATCGAAGGAAAACTCCTTGACCACACGTGCGCCGCGCGGCTTGCGGATGAGATGCACATTGAGGCCGCACATTTTTGCGGAACCCGTGCTGCCGCAAGACGGTGCCGCCGATCCGTCGTTATCGGAATGTCCGCAGGAATAGACGGTATCCGTCCACTTGCCGTCGAGCGGGATGGAACGGTAGCACAGGTCGTAGTTCTCGGCCAGCTCGCCGGTAAGCCAAATCTTGACCTCGGCGATAGGGGAGCCGCAGATCTCCGCGCATCCCGACCGGTCACCCAGACCGAGGAATCCCAAGCCCTAGCCGCGTAGCAGATCGAACCCGCGAATTGAGACCCCTCGACATGCAAGGCGAGGTTGTAGATGGAATGCCCACCGTGCGGATATCCGATATGGCGGTGTGCGGCGGCCTCGGTCTGCTTGCCCCAAGTAGATACCCAGCAGCCTGCCATGATGACCGCGTCGTCGTCATCGGGGATATCGACCACATCGCGGGTCACATACCAGCGATACATCGGCTGCGGCGGCAGCTCCTTGCGGTTTGTGACATTATGCACCCATCCGTTAGGAGACAGCGTGGGTGTCTCATTTGAATCGGGCATGAAACCGACACAGGTGACGCTATCGCCGATCTTGGCGGTCTTCTTACTGTTTTTCACGTAGCCGCCGCAGCGTGCCTCGATAAGTTTGAACTGGGCGTTCTTCTGACCACCCCAAACGCCTGGGCAAGCATAGCTCGACACGCAGACGGCAGCGCCGTTCGCAGAAGCGCCGAGGGTGTCGAGGCGCTGGCCATCAGCATCCAAGGTGAGGAAATAGCACGTATGGTCGGTTTCGTTCGTGGCAGACGGTTCATGATCAATCCACCAGGAATTCTCTCTACCTGCTGCCTTTCGAATGTCCCAAATGACGGCACTGCCCGTCTCCATAGTACCGTTTTTCCAAGAGCTATTGGCGTTAACATGACCGTTATTGTTGAGCGTCTGAACCAATTTGGGAGCGATGAGGCTCCCGAGGGCGAACGTGAAGGCGCCCACCCCGTCATCGAGATAAGGCTTGAAGGCCCACATCTGGTTGGCGCCATCGTAGTCCTTCCAGAAACACAGTCCTCGTCCGTTGCCCCATTGGGTAATAGGCTTACCGCTGACATAGCCGCCCTGCCCGACATCCACCATGGCGTTGGGGAACGCCAAAGGCGAGAGCTTGAAGACACCACCGTAAAGCGTCACGTCGTTCCTGATATTGATTTTCTCGGTATCGATAGCGATATCTCCCGTGACCTGGCGGAGATCCTCTTCGTAGGGCGCCTGTCCGTCCCTGTTGTTCCTCATGACCCAGTTGAAATCTACCTTCGCACTGAACGTGTTTACGGCTTCGCTGGGACCACGGCGCAAAAGCAGCTCCGGCTTCTCATAAGAATAGTCATCATATCCGACAATATACCAATGTCCGTTATTCTGGCTAACTCCCGCGCCCGCGTCCGTATTGAGCATGTCTCCATGGAATTTCGAAAGCTCCGCGCCGTTCCTATAGACAATGCCGTGATTGTCATCGGTACCGATATCGTGCCACATGCGGCGGCCATTTTGGCGGTTGATGTCCGCGCAGGCCATATAGGGATGCGCCCTGATATGGTCGTACAGTTCGTTCGAATAGTCGCACTCGATGAGCAGACACAGGGAGCAGCCGAGCGCTTGGAGATTAGGGCTATTCCAGCCTTTGCCGTCCCACTTATCGGCAGCGACCCAAGTTATCCATCCATGTGCGAAGCCGCGGCCGTAGTTATTCGCACCCTGTGTTCGGTCTGGATGCGTGACACAGTGTATGTAGCCGTTGGACGTGAAGCAGCCGCCGAAATAGTACGAATTCGACTGCGGGCTGATGTGCTCACCGCGAAACCACAGTTCCTTTGCCATGGCAGACCGTGCAGGCACCGCGCCGAGGCCGGCAACGACCGCCAGCGCCGCGAACAACCCGCGGCGCGAGAAGGAAATGTCTTTATACGGGTCTTTTGCGAGATTCTTATCGTTGCCGTTACTCATCAATATCCCCCAAGTCATTAGAAGCGGCAGTGTAATTCGAAATGCCCAACACCGCGACCGCGGCGATAATCAGTTCGAGAAACGCCTGCGTGTCCAAGCCGCGGTTGATGTTGATGACGGCACCGGCGGACTGAAGGCAGGCGATCACGATACACGCCGCCTTGTTATTCCTCGCTGCCGGAAAGAGCAAAAGAAACCCCGTGAGCGGAAGCCATAGGGTATTGATGTTCAAAACAGAAATCATTCCCGAGATTCGTCCTTCGCCTAGGCGGCCGTCCGTGGCGAAATCGATGCCATGGGTGACATTTATAAAGAGGTACTCGGCACCCAACCTGATCGTCGGTAGCAACCCGAAAAGACTGGCCAGAAGGCCTCCCTTGAGGACTTCTTGACTTGGAATATACCTATTGAGATTGAATTTCATATCATCCTCAGCTAGCTCTGTCTATTATTCTCGAGGATACTCATTGCTCAATCGCCCCGCACGGACTTGCCGCTGCGGCAACAGCCGCCGCCGAAACTGCTAGAATGTGCTCGAAATAAGATTCACTTGGAGGAACTCGTTGGCTTACATCCTCATGGCGGTAATCGTCCTTTTAGCAATCGCCTATATCGTCTACCTAATCCTCGACCTCATGTCGCGCAGAAAGTTTGCCGAGCAGTACAGCACATGGGAGCCAGACCTCGACCAGTACTATAGGCAGGAGCTTGAGAGGGAGCAGCGGGCCAAAGACGAGAAAATCTGTGAGATTCTAGAAGACCTGCTCCGAAAGCAGGGGAGGTTGTAGGGGCAGATCCCTGCAAATCCGCCTACCGGCAGCCTGACTCCCTCACTAGCCCGACTTCCTCCGATAGCCCCGCCTCTACGCTTTTGGCTTCAAGTAATCCGTCTATTCCAATCTCATCTCGCTCGGTAACTTGATTTGGTCCCATCTCGGGGAAGTCCGCGCAGACCGCATCCTCATCCAATCCGAAAAACTCGGTCCCGCGTGCGAACCGTCCCGTATGGTGCCAGGACTTATATTCGAGATAGGTATCGGCGAGCTGTGCGCGGGTCATCGACTCGATCTTAGAATCGTAGGCAAGGTCGAAATCATCGCAGTAATCCTTGATGGCAGAGATGATTGCCTTGCGCGTCCACTTCGACATCGGCATCTCGTTCGGCTCATATGCCGCCCGGGCGCGGACGCTCATGGAGGCACCTACGTACCCCGCCTGCCCGTAGCTCACAGCACTCATGGCTACCACTCCGTATCGTCGTACGAGTTCTGCAGCTATCGTCGTACGAGTTGGAATATTCGTCCTCGAGACGTTGGTTGTACAGGGCGGCCTCGTCCTTCTTATAGCAGATGAACTCATCGATCTGCGAGGACTCGTTGTTCCATTCGTCCTGCTCCCTGAGCTTCGGGTCGGGTTTCATGCATTCCATATAGCCGAGCGCCGACACGCCCGAGTACGGGCCGCCGCGACCGCTGAACAAATCAACGACGTCCTGCACTTCCTTATCGGAAAGGGAGCATTCCGTCCCCTCATACGGGTCATAGCCCACCACAACGAAATCGCCGTACAGCACATCGGCCGGATCGCCCGCCACTACGGTCTGGCCGGTGAAAGGGGACTTACGATCCTCGTCCGCCATCTCCTGGGTGGCCCAGATTGCACGGTTGGCAGGACAAGCCGTCCGCGCTTCAGCATTGACATAGACGCAGACCGCATCTCCCAAAGACTTGTCGGGCAGCTCTTGGGATACATTGACGGCTCGCTCGCCGACAATTCCCTTGAGTGCGGCGTCACAGCTCCCATTCTCATCGACCGGCAGCTCGACTTCGCGGCATTCGGCATTAACGGGAACCAGCACGGCGCGAATCGTATCCATCATCGTTCACCGCCCGCAAGAGCGCCGGCGCCGATAGTCCCTATACCATCATTGACCATCTCCGCCTCATCGCCCTTCGCTTCAGCGAGGTTATCGAGGCACAAATCCCCATCTGGCGCCCCTTGCGAGGCAATCATCTTCTCAGCGGACTCGATGATGGCGTCGATGTCATAGATCTCATGGTCATCGTTGTAGTAGAAGAGCTCGCCGACGCTGAGCTCAGGGTTGTCCACAACGACCTGCGCGAAGCGGTTCATATCGGCAATTGAATCGTCCGAACCGAAATCATGCCAAGAATATTCACGGAAGCGCCCGTGAAGTTCATAATCGCACAAGACGAGCTCGCCAGCATCGACCCCCTCCATTTCCGCTATGTCCTTGAGGGCGCTTCGAGCTCGGCGGCATCCATCGGCAGTGTCAGCGGCAGGGAGATATTGAGTCCCAAATCGGCAGCTTCGCGATCCTCGACATAGATGACGATACGGTCGGCCGCGAAATCGCGGTCGCCCTCGAAAGCCGCCTGCTCGAGTTCATCCAAATCGAATTTCATCAAGTCGACCTCATTGGAGTTGCGGTCGAAATAGCCGCTATGCCCGAGACAGACATCCCCACCGGCGGCCATCCTGGCACCCAGCGCCTCGGCAGGCACATTGCCGAGCAACTCGCCGATGTTCAAGAGGCTGGCCTTCGAGGCAGGGGAGAGACGATTGTCGTTCACGCACGACTCGAGCTCTTCGCTGGCTTGGTCGAGGAGCGTGAGGCCGTATGCCCGCCACAGGTCGCTGGGCAGCGAAGCCTCGCTATCGACAGCGACCGAATAGCCGCAAAACGGCATCTCATCGGCCTGCATGATGACGTTGCCGACCATGAGCGGGTCGACCGGGACATCGAAGTTATCGCAGTAGTCGCAGACGGCATCGTAATCAATGTCGGGATTGCGCTTAACGCACTCCGCCATGGCGTTGAGTGCTCGCAGGTCCACGAGCTCGTCCTCAGCGAAGTGCAACTTGTCGAACTTGCCGGAAGTCCGAATATCCTCGATGGCATAGTCGTGCCTGCCGAAATAGGTCACCTCGTCGATGACCTTTTGCAGGTCATCAGGCGCCATCGGCAGGGTAATGCTGCCATGCGGGGCGTAAGCGTAATAGGCCGCATCGCTTGCTGCGACGTCAACCCTGATGTTTCCGATTTTGCTCATCGTCCGCTCTCCTTATGCTCGAACTGCCCATCGCGGTCAGCCGTCCCCTCGGCCAAATCCGCTTCGGCCTGCTTCTCGTCGCAAAGTTCATCCAGCCCGCGCTCGCTGCCGCCCTTGATCGGCTCCAGGCGAAGCGTAGACCCGTCGATTTTGATTGGAGTGGCATCCACGCGACCGCCCTCGGGCATCTCCGCCTGACCGCTCGCGATGGCGATGCCCTGGGCGCAGGCGTTCTCGATGCACATGTGTCCGAACTCGTGGGCAGACTCGTCGACGTCGATGCGAATGCTGGCCCTAGGGATATCGAAGCCGGCGCTGCGCAGGGCGCAGCGGATAGCTGCCTTCTCGCACACGCGAGCGGTGTTGTAGCCGACGGCTCCGTGTCCGTGAAGTCCGGTAAAACTGATGCTGGGCATACTCGGACTGCCGCCGATACTGACGGAGACCTTTCCCTTGCCCTCAATGTAGAGGCTGCAAGACCCACCGTTCATATCGTCCTCCTTATTTTTCGTTTTCGATTCCTACGCGCTCGACCTCATTACCGTCAGAAATAAGGGCAGCTTCCTCGCTTTTCGCCGAACAGATATCATTGAGACCCTGTTCCCCTCGTTTGTCCTCGATATATCCCATCTCCAGCCCCGCGTTGAATGCGATCCCCGCGGCGAGATCGTCCCGTTCGATGCGCTGTTCTGCTTCCGCAAGACTAACGGCTACCTTCTCGAGGGCGGCAGGTTTGAGCGTCTCTTTCATATGCTCGGAGCCGAGTTCGTTGACCGTATCCGCTACATCCTGAACGGAGACGAAACCGATGGGGAACTTGCTATCGGGATTGACTCCGGCAAGCGCATATTCATCCGCATCACGACAGCTCGATTGCAGTTCAGACATGCCGAGATCAGAAAGCTCAATAAAGGCTCGAGACTTGAACTCCTGATCGAAATATTCAATATCAGCTCGAGCTTGAGATGCCGCACCAAGAGCGATAGCAGAACCTAGTATGAACTCAGGGGAAATCTTGCCGCCGCCGCAATCCTCGGCAGTCAATTGAGAATCGAGGACAGCAGCATAGTTCTCGATTATTTCGCTGCATCTGGAATCGGTATAGCAGTCGATGTTTTCGGATGCGAGCGCATATACCGAGCTACGGGCATTGCCTTTACGTTTATCCAGCTCGTTGTGGGCAATTTTGTTCACGAGCCACATATCCAGACCTCCGGACTCATACAGCTCGGCAATGCTCGGCTTATCCTCAGACATAGCTACTCCATCTCTCTAGGCTTCTGATGTATCCCAGCGTACTTTTGAGGTCCCGCGCACGCCGCAAAGGGGACGAAGTAGCCTTTGCGCCAAAAGAAAAGGGAGAGACGGAATCCCGTCTTTCCCCGCATCCAATGGCTATCGGCGATTAGCGCTGGACGTTCTGGGCGCTGCGATCCTGAGAGCCGCCATCGCGCTCACTGGCCTCGGCGGTCTTCTGCTCGCAAAGCTCATCGAGACCGGTCTCCTGCTCCTGGGATCGGTCGTGGCTCTGGTGCTGCTCGCGGTACTCCGCACGGGCGGTCTCGACGGCATCGGAGAGCTTCTGCGGCTCGACGGACTCATCGTGGCGCTGGCCGTCCTGGTCGTACTTGAAGAGGCTCACATTGCGATCGGCATTGACGAAGACGCCCGTGCCCTTGCCGGCCTCGATATCGGTCTTGTTCCACGGCTTCTGGAACGTGGTGAAGCTGAAGCCGGAGAGGTCCTTGCCATCGACCTTGGTGCCGCTCGGAAGGGTGCACTTGACGGCAGGCCAAGACTCGCCCTTGCCGTTGGAGATGGTGTACGGCTCGCCATTGGCCTTCTCGGCGGTCACCCATTTCGGGGGGAAATCGATACGGACCTTGCCCTTGTTCATGTTGTTCTGCTCGCTCATGGTTCCTCCATCACGCGAATTGATAACTTACTGACTAGCATGAAGCCCTGTCCGCCCGAGTCGTCCCAGGGGACAGAAGTAGCATCTACCTCGGGATGCCCTCCGTATCGCGCGAGTCGCCGCCTTCTTGGCAAGCACCCTCATCGCCATACGCTTCAGCAAGGTCGTCGAGACTCGTCTCTTCGCAACGAGAGTCATGACGCGCATCCCGCACGCACTTGACCTCGGCTTTGATTTGCCCCCAAGCCACATCGTTGATGTCGTCATATCCACCCGAGCTCCATAGGTTCTCGTTGGCGTTATCGCGCACTTCGCGGGCTTCATCGAGCGACAGGTTCGGATAGTATTCCTTGATGTCATTGGCGGATATGGCGAGAAACACGTTGTCGATATCCATGCAGAGGACTTCGAATCGCTCCATCAGGTAATCTGCCGCCTCAGGTGAAGCCGCGCCATTGTGCAGGGCCTCACCTAGTGCGGTTTTCAGATCATCGAACGAATTGATTTCCAGATCCTCAAGCATGGCTATCGTCCTTCCTCATAATTAACGGATGCCGCATCGCTCCGCCCAGTGCCGTTGGCGATGTCCGCTTCATCGCATTTGGACTCACACAGCTCGTCGAGACTGAACCCATCGTCTCCCTGCTCGACCTCAGCCTCAGCGTCGCGTTCCATATCGACGTCGGCTACCGCTCGGTAGCGTGTTCCGGGGACTTGAAGTAGTCCTTGCCGAGCTTCGGATGAAGCAGTCTTTCACGAGGTAATCGGTCACCTTGCTCGCCCGCGATGCGGCCTTCAGTAGCTCGCCGCCCGGATCCTTGAACTCCTGGGACCAACTCTTGAGGTAGGCAGCCGAGTTCGACATGGCATCGACCTCGTTGGCGGCAAGGGGTTTGTCGTCGTCGACGTTACGGAGATCGAGACCGATGGCGTTCGCGGTGAACACACTCGAGAGCTCGGCGATGAGTTCCTCGAAGGCGTACTTCTGCCGATCCTTCTTCAATCCGCACTGCTCGCGGTTGTTTCTGCTTGGATGGCCCGTGGCGTGCCCCATCTCGTGAAGCAGCGTTCGGCAGAACGATTCAACGTTCGTGAACTGGTTGCGCTGCGGGACGTAAATCTTGTCTGCGCCCGGCAGGTAGAACGCCTCGTCGTTCGGCGTCTCGATTACGGGGCAGGGCGATGCCTTGACGATGCCGTCAGCCACGCGATCGGGCTCGATGGGTTTGAAGCCTCGACGGAGACGAGGTTTTCCGTGTTCTCCATCTGCTCGGCATTGAACACCGTGAACGTGCGACGCAGCGCGGCTCGGCCTTGTACTCGGGATTTGCGAGCGCGATATCCCACTCCTCTTTGGTCTTGGGCTGCTTGAGGCGGGCGGTCGGATCCGTCCTACTGACGAGCATGCGCTTCCAGCGCTCGATGGGGTAGCCGTGCGACCCTTGATGATATGGCAGCCTTATCCGATGCCATCTTGAACGTGGCGAATCGCGGGTCCCTGAATCCTCCGTCCCTCATGGCGTACATGAGCATGGCGGTATTTCGCGAACGTATCCCTCGCCGGTAACACCATTCATCGGCGGATGGGAGAACGACCATTCCTTGACCCAACGGGAGCCCTCGCGCTCCATGTCCGCGAGAAGCGCATCGAAGAGCGCTTGGCGAGCATCCGTCAGCTTCTCGGTCGGACTCTTTCCTTGATATTTGCCATAGGTTCTCTTGGCCATAGGTGGCTCCCATTCACGCTCGGACAATCCATCTCGAACATAAACGGATGTCTCCCCATCGACCCACTGGGGGACAGAAGTAGCCTTTTCCGCGGATTTAGGCAACCACATGTCTATCTAGCTACGCAGCTACCGCGCTACACGGCTACACGTCAAACACCCGGTAAAGCAAACGGGGCGCCCCTAATGGACGTCCCGCAGCAAAACGGCTTGTTCTTATTCTTATCCCTCAGCGTTCCCCGTTGGATACGCCCAGATCCTCACCGAGCTCATCGTTCTCGGCAACATCGACTTTCTGCGCCATTATTTCATCGAGCGACTCGTTACTTTGATGCGTGTCAACAGATGCAACAGGATGCCTCTTGGTATAGTCTTCAAGGAAATCGAACTCGAAGCCCGAAAGATATGCAACAGCGAGTTCTCTACTCGGAAAATTTTCGGTCCAACAGTCTCCAGTCGTATTGTCGATTGCCGTGAACATGCCATCTTCCTCGTCGATAAGGAAAAGTCCCTCATCGTCCGGACCGATTAGGTCTTCACCAAATCTTTCCAAGAGCTCGTATGCACTATTTTTGTCCATATCGACAATGTCAGTTTTACCGTTGCGATAATCGGCGTATGCATCCCTGATTTTTATTTCAGTGGAACGTTCTTCCATCGCCTGGATATCGATTGGAGAAAGCACCTCTTCCAGAAGATCCGAGAAGAGCAGTGCATGAAGAAGCTCGCCCTGGGTGTAACTGGACGAGATAATGTCTTTAATTTCTTCGTTGACGGAAGAAACGGTACTGTTTTCTTTATCTGAGATCATGTTGTTCTCCTCTAATTATCGCAGGTAGCGGTCTACGTCGCCCACGTTGTCCAAATCGACTCATCGCCAATCTCGCCATCCCCGGCGACCTCGACCTTCTGTTCAATCATCTCGTCAAGCGACTCGCCATCTAATCGCCCGAGCGTGAGCTCACAAGTGTCCGATGCCTGCATGAGGAAGCTGTCGAACGATTCGCCAGTGAGGGCATGGAACACCTCGGCAACGGCTGTTCGCCCCGAGGCGTCGGAACGAGAATAGACTTTCAGCATATCCATTACTGCAGCGGTCGAGTTTTCGGCAATCGAATCGAACATTTCGACGAGAACCGTATCGGCACCTTTAGCTTCCTGCGTGTTCATGTCTTTGATAGCCCATGAATCCTGAAACCTGCTCGACCATCCCATCGCGCCACTCGTCATCTTTGACGGTTTCAGCATCGATGCGATCGGCTTTTGCGATAACGTCCTTGAACCTAGCAAGTGTTTCCTCGTTTAGCTCCGAAACCTCGCACCAACGCCCATCGTCGGATAGTGTCACGATAAGTGAATCGATCAAATAGTTATCCAGAGTGACATCACAGATAGTCGTAAAATCCGATAGACCGTAAACGGCATCGAGGTACCTTGGCATTTCGTTGATGTGTGCTATGCCTGCAGCCATGCATTTCTCGATTTTTTCGATTGGCAGATTGTAAAGCGTCACATGTGTGGTATCTTCCCCTTCACCGATTTCAGAATTGATATAAATGCCGTGGACGGGGTCATAGATACCTCCGTTCTCCGAAAAGGACTTGGAAAGTTCGATGAAATGCATCATGGGATTTGCCGCAAGCGATTCGCTTCTGCCGCAGGCGCACAAGACAGCAGCGCGTCAGGGATTTTCCACCCGTCATAGAGCCCTTTTTGTTTGGTTCTATCCAATATATCGTCTAACACAATTAACTGAATTTCATCGGCACCCTGCAGATAGGCGGCGGCAAGAGCCTCATGACAGAAAGTCCTTTCGCCTTGATGACCGACGCATGTATTCAGTGCGGTCCAATCATTGGAATACCTATCCTTTTGGATAAAAAGCTTGCCGCTGCCCCCTGGAGCCAACGTTAGATCTTCATCGACTTTTATGATATCGGTGTGTCCTTCAAGATATTCGCGATACATATGCTTGATGAAATTCGGCATTGCTTGACACTCCAATCGTTCAAGTAAGTTTGCTTGAGATAAGGCTATTGGTATTGAAATCCCTAGGGACGAGAGGGACACAAGTAGCCTCCTCCGCACACCAGCACAACTACACGCCTATCGAGCCATGCAGCTACACCGCTACACGTCAAATTCCCAGTAAGGCAAACGGGACGTCCCCAAAAGACGTCCCGCGGCAATGCAGCTTGTTATTATCCTTATTCCTTAGCGCTCCCCGTTTGATACGCCCAGGCCCTCGCCAAGTTCGTTGCCGTCCGCAACCTCGCACTTCTGCTCCATGAGGTCATCGAGCGATTCCGCCGAGACGTCCGCGGGAACGACTTCCGACAGATAGGCGGAGTAGTAATTCAGCTCGTCTGCGAACCCATTATCTGGATCCTCGTCCTCGGCAAAGCCGCAGAGCACATCGAAGATTTTTCCAGTCATAGAGAGCTCATCGGGAATCTCATCGCTTTCGACATCTCCGCAGATAATGTAGCCGTCACCGATATGCGCTACCAATTCACCGCAGTCATTTTCGACGGTAATTGCACCGGAGCGAAGACCGGTTTCAATCATCGATTCTGTAATCGGACTCTCAATCATGTTTCCTCCTTAGCGTTCCCCGTTGGATACGTCCAGGTCCTCGCCAAGTTCGTTTCCCTCAGCTACCTCGACTGCCTGTGCCATAAGGTCATCAATCGACTCGCCGCTGTCACGACCAACCTCAACATCTGGACTGCTAGGGGAGCCATGCGTGAGCGACTCCCTCAACTCGCCATACAGGCCGTTTTGTACGATAAGAGCGACCTCGCGCCCGCTGCCGCGGGGGCTCTCGCGCTGGAAGTAACTCATGACATCCATCATCTCGCCATCGGTGAGAGACCTGTCACAAGCGCGGTCGGGATTGAAGCCATTGACGACGATATTTCCGTAAAGCACGGACATGGGCAGACCGGCGACCACGGGTTTGCCGTCAACTGAAGAACGGCAGCCTTCTTTTTCCATGCTCTCGGTTGCGTAGAAGGCACGATTAGGCTGACAGTTAGGCTGAGGGACGGAAAGAGACCCATTAGGAGAGATAGTCCTACCATTGACGTATATCGAGACATTGAATGGAAAGACATCCAACGGCACGATTCCCTTACCCCTATCGCAGGGCATGTTTCCCGTAGCCTCGTTGAAGAAACCTCCAACGTGATTCATAATGTCTTGCCCGCTCTCGATTCCAATGGCAACGGGATCGGAGCCCACAGGTACAAGTACGGCGCGGAATTTCCCAGATGCTATTACCGTGTCCCCAGTTTCGAGCTCGGGGATATCCTCACCGAGATACTTCTCGATTTCAGCGTGACATGTCTCCGCATTGCCCGCGTGGGTCAAATCGACGGGCGCAAAGCGGGCAAATAGCCGTACGACCGTACTGGGCAACTTATCCCCAAGTATTTGCTCGAATTGCCTGAACCCATCGAGGTCGTTGTCTTCAAATAGCTCACCTGCAGATTTCAAGAGCGTCTCCACCGAAACGCCGTTCAACTCAGTTTCGAGGCTGAGTTTCTTCGGTACCTCCATGGTGAGGCTGCGCCAGCCCCCGGCAGAAGCTGAAGGCCATGCCATCGCAACGCGAACCGACTTGCCGCAATCCACCTGGTATCCGATACCAGGGTATTGGTCTCCGCAGATAGAGGGGATTTTAGTGATTTGAGAACCCATCCGGCTCATCTCCTAAATCAAGGGGATTCATTTCCTCTCTCGATTCTCAAACCCCACCCATGCCGTCAACTCGCGCGGGACACAAGTAGAACCTGCCAAGCATCTATCCCGCCGACCATCTTTCACCAAGATAATTTGCCCAGCTCCCTGGCATCAGAAAGATATATAAGGCGAACGACCGTCTGTCACCGTGCAAAATCCGGATTACCTAGCTACACCGCTACGACCCTACACTCATCCATCTAGAAGCCACCATGCCAAAACAAAGGGGTGCCCATCATGGCACCCCGCAGGATAGCTACTTGTTATTATCATTTTTCACCCGCACGTCCCCGAACCTCCCTTTGTCTTTCTTCTTATTATTCTTCTAATTGTCCTTGTCCTCATTCACCAACCTACACCGCTACCGAGCTACGCACCTACATCCCTACACAGCCTCCCGCCAATCACCCAGCAAACCAAACGGGGCGCCCCTAATGAGCGCCCCGCAGCAAAGCGGCTTGTTAATATCCCTCTTAACCCCTAGAACCCATCGTCCGCATCGCTATCCAGACCAACAGGCTCGCTTGATCCAAACCCGAGCAACGTCCAGAAGATGAACCCAGCGATGGCAAGCCCGATCGTATAGCCCGCGTCCTTCCCAAAGGCATGGGACAGATCGTTAAGCACGATGATATTCATCACGAGCTGGGTCAATGCAAGCACCCAGCTAAGCGTATTGATCCAGCAGAACACCCACGAGCAAATCAGTACGATTAGGTACGCCATGAGGACGTCTTGCTCTCGTCGCCGCGATGCACGCGCACACATAGCTTGTAGTCTGCATAGACCGGGACAATCGAGTACCAGCCGGCATGCCGAGCTTCCCTTACACCTTCCATTTGCCAGCGATAGGAAGAAGTCCGATAAATAGCAACAGGACGAAGAGAGAGATGAACAGAAAGACTCCGCCGAGATCACTCATCTGAAACCCCCTTACCTACAGGCTGCCCATAGCCTGGATAGCCGACATGGCCGCAGGCGACAGAAGCACGCCGAACAGGGCGGGGAAGATTAGGAAGATGATCGGGATGAGCATCTTGGTGCCGATCTTGTTGATTTCCTCCTCCAGCTTCTGCCTGCGGTACGTGCGCACCGTCTGAGCCTGATTCTCGAGCACCTCGACGAACTCGGCTCCGGTCTGGCGCGCCTGGATAAGCGAGGCCACGAAGATGGTGAGCGGCTGCACGCCGGCATTGGAGGCGAACTGCTTGAGCGCATCGGTGATATCCATGAAGCGGGCGTTGGCCAGTACGTCGCGGAAGCCCTCGGCGAGCGCTCCCTCGGAGTTCTCGGCCACTGTGCGCACGGCATCGTCGAACGTTGAGCCTGCGGCCATCGAGATGGACATAAGGTCGAGTGCATTGGGCAGCTCGCGCTCGATGTTATTGCGCCATTCGCGGCGCTTCTGGAGCAGGTAGAGCTCGGGCAGGATATACCCGACCATGCCGCCCAGACCGCCCGCCGCAATGGTCGCAAGGCCGCTCAGCTTGGTGCCGATGAGTACGCCGACCATGATGCCCACGACGATGCAGATAATCTTCGAGGCCCAAAACATCAGCGCCGAAATCTTAAGGCCGGAGCGCATGAGCGCCTCTCGCTGGCGCTCCTCCTGCTCGCGTGACATTGCACCGAAAAGGGCAGACCCCTGGAACGGCTGACCGAATTTGAAGCGGTCCTGCATCTCCTCGCTGCGCTGCTTGAGCGTCTTCTGGTTGAGAGTTCGAACCTCGATACCGAATTTCTTCTGCACCGCCAGCGTGGTGCTGAGGCCCGCTGCGAGCGACCCTGCGCCGATAAGGCCGATAGTTGTTCCGTCAACGATCATATGAACCACTCCTAGTCGGTCTTGATGTCGAGCATCTTGTTGGCGATGAAATAGCGAGAACCTCGAGCAGGGCGCAGATGCCGATGACGACCAGTCCAATGGCGCTCGAATAGAACTCGCGGTACATGTCGTTGCCGACATAGAAGACAAGTCCCAGCGCGGGCGGCACGCAGACCATGAGGATGGCCGTGAAGCGAGCCTGCGAGGTGCGGGAGCGGACCATCTGGCGCATCTCGCAGCGCTGCTGGATGGTGCTGCCCACCGAGTCCACGATATCCGCCAGCGAGCCGCCCGTTCGCATTTGGGCGCGGACGCCGAGGCGAACAGCTTGAGGTCGGCCGATTTGTTTCGCTCGGCCAACTTGTCGAGTGCCTTGTCCACGGGCATGCCGCGGTCCATATCGCGACGGAGCTGTTCGAACTCGCTCTTGATGGGCTCGTCCATGTTCTCCGCGACGGGGCGGATTGCCTGCGACAGCATCGCGCCGCCGCGGAGGTTTGCCGAGATGAGCGGCATGGTCTGACCCAGAAGTTCCTCGAATCGCTTTTCGCTGTGCTTCTTCTTGGCAGACAGTAAAACAGCGGCATGAATGCCCCGAGCGCCGCGAGAAGCATGACGGCGGCCGCGTTCATGCCCATGACGATGCCGAGAAGCGGTGGTACCGCCGTGCAGGCCGCCCAGATGCTCATGAACTCGTTGAGGGAGAACTTCACGCCGCTGCCCTCGATATGCTGGCGTGCGACCTCGCGCAACTCGGAGAGGATCCCGGATGCCTTCTTTTTGGAGTCCTCGTCACCTTCATGGTAGACGTTGCGGCGCTCGGAGAGGACGCGCAGCTGCCTGGAGACGAGAAGCGCCATGACGCACAGCGTCAGCACCGCGATGATCAAGGTATACGTGACACCGTAGAAGAAATAGGTGACTACGGTCTGGTCCATTGCTACCACAACCCTCCGTTATCGAACCAGCTGGACTTGATCTCGACTCCGTTGGAATAGAAGCGCTCCTTGTGGTCCTCGGAGACGATGCGCGAACCGGTGGGGCGGAACTCGCCTTGATGCGCCCGTTGGAATCGATGCCGGTTTTTTGGAACTTCATGATGGAGCCGACGGTAGGCACATTGCCCTGCATGCCGCAGACCTCGCAGATGTTGTTGACGCGGCGGCTGCCGTCGGGGAGACGCTTGATCTCGACCACGAAGTCGACGGCCTCGGTGATGATCTTCATGATGGCATCGGGGGGCATGTTCGCGCCTGCTCGGCTCATCTGCACGAGGTTTTGCAGGCGGTCGAGGGCGGCGCGGGGATTGTTCGCGTGCGTGGTCGTGAGCGAGCCGTCATGGCCCGAGTTCATGGCCTGGAGCATGTCGAAAGCCTCTGGTCCTCGGCACTCGCCGACGACGATGCGGTCGGGGCGCTGGCGCAGCGTGTTGATGACCAGCTGCTGGAGCGTGATCTCGCCCTTGCCCTCGTTGTTGGCGGGGCGGGACTGGAGCGACAGGACGTGGCTCTTCGCCAAGTTGAGCTCGGCGGTGTCCTCGACCGTGATGATGCGCTGGCCGTCGGGGATGAAGTTGGAGAGCGCGTTGAGCAGTGTGGTCTTGCCCGAGCCGGTGCCGCCCTCGATGACGATGTTCATGCGTGCGAGGACGAGTGCCTGCAGGAAGTCCGCCATGTTTTCGTCCATGGAGCCGTTGGCAATAAGCGATTCCGGCGTGAGGGCATCGTTGCGGAACTTACGGACGTCGAGCGTCCAATGTTTTGCGATACCGAAGGCCACGGCGTTGACGCGGCTGCCGTCGAACGGCGCCCCCGTGCGATGCAGCATGCAGTCGCAAAGCGGGCTCTGGTTGTCGCACCTGCGCCCGTCCGAGGAGACGATTCGTGCGATAGTTCTCTGGACATGTTCCTCATCGAAGAAATGAACGTCCGAGAGCGTGATTTTGCCGCGGCGCTCGACCATGACCTGATCGGGCGAGTTGACCATGATTTCCGACACTTCCGGGTCCCAGAGCAACTCCTCAATGGGGCCGAGCTGGAACAGGTCTCTACGACGAACTTGGCCGCCTGGCGCTTCACGTCCTCATCCGCGTCCTCGAAGGTTGGCGAGCGGCTGACGTATGCGAGAGCGCGGTCTTGCAGGCGCTCTATGCCGTCGGACACCTCTCCGACGAGAGCCACCTGATTTTGCAGGTCGTTGGCGCATCGCGACATGACCTCGGCGACGGCGTTGTCGTACATCTTATCGAGCATGTTTACTCCTCAGCCGGGGTATCATCTGCGTCCACGACAGGCGCGGTGCCGGAATCGCCATCGCTCTGCGCATCGAGGGCATCGGGGTCGGAATCGTCCTCGGGTTCTCACTGAGCGGCTGGGCGGCGAGGCTGATGGAATCGGCGGTGCCGATTTCAGAGAGTTGCTCGGGCGTCAGCTCAAGGGTGACGGTCGAGTAGCCGGCACTCTGCGAGGAGCCGTCGGAACTCTGGAGCGTGGCGTCGGTTGCGAGGACCTTGACGTTCTGATAGGCGACGGTCTGCTGCGTGGAGCCGTTGCCGGACTTGAAGGTCGCGGTCACGGTGACATAGTCACCCGGCTTGAGCAGCGGCGACATGCTGGCAGCGGCATCGAGAGAGAAGGTTCGCGCGACATGGCCGGAAGCGAGCGCGAGCGAGATGGACGACGGGTTGGACGAACCCTGCACGGTGCCCATGGAAATCGGCACACCCTTCGACAAGTCGCCGACGGGAGCCTTGCCGATAAGATCGGACTTGCTCGACCCATCGGCCGCATCGGCGGGCACGTAGCGCTTGGGCACCTGTGCCTCCTCGAGCATGTCGGCGGTGATGGGGGTTCCCGCCTTGATGGTCTCCTTGGG
>ENA-OQEB01000328-OQEB01000328.1-human-gut-metagenome-genome-assembly--contig:-NODE-328-length-20207-cov-5.097809_pt1 | contig 20207 bp, 19 predicted proteins | sample MGYA00242787_ERZ504619 | MGnify/ENA primary metagenome ERZ504619 (study PRJEB26092, sample SAMD00036317) | human gut metagenome | host: Homo sapiens | study: EMG produced TPA metagenomics assembly of... | reverse complement strand
CGCAGGCATGCGCCCGACGACTATGCGGTAGAGCCCCGTTCGGGTCGGCGCTCGAAGGCGACGCCGCGGCCCCCTTCGAGAGCGAGCAGCCGGAGGCGGAGGCGGACACGGCCATGCGCTCATCAAGCGAGGTGGCCAGGCGGTAGGTCCCGTCGTCGATGACTCTCTCCAAAGCCTTCTTTTTGTATTCAGCTTTCAGATCGTATTTGGCGCTCCATTTGCTGTTCGATTCTATCGTGACGTTAGATGCCACCGTTAGATCAATCTTGGCGCCTTGGACTTTCCATTCCCTCAGATTCATCGCATAAGCAACAATCCCATTCTGAATTCCCGAGATGCTCGGCGGGAAGGACTGGTTGTCGGCATCAATGGAAAAGCTCTCTTCCCTGGCATCCAAGTGCCGCTGAATGCGGTCGGCATATTTCTCGGCCCATTCATCGGCCTTGCCATTTCGCACAAAGTAATTGTTGGACAGGTCGGTCGAGCGGTAGGCGTAGTCGTCCTTTTGGTAGTTTGCCGTGTGGTCGGAGTGGGCGATTGCCATGAGCTCGTCGGTCAGGCCAAAGTACAGATGGCGCTGGTCCAGGTCTCCGTACCAGTTGTCGCTGGTATCGTCCCAGGTTAGGTCCATCTGGCACCATTTGCCGTCGATCTTTACGGCGTTCCAGGTGTGGCCGTTGCCGGTGATGCGGCCGTTGGCGATGCCTGCTGCGTCAAGGAGCTTGGAGTAGATGCGCTGGTAGCTCTCGCAGGTGCCCTGGTGGCGCGTGAGGCCGCTTTCGGCCGAGCACCAGTTGAGGCTGTGGTCGTACTCCAGCCGTTCGAGCGTCCAGTCGTGGAGCCACAGCGCCATGTCGTATTCCGAGCCGTCTGTCTCTTGTCTGCACAGGTCCACGGCGCTGTTGACGATCTGTGTGACGCTCGGGCGGGCGGCGTCGTTTACGGTCACCTCCGCGTGGTGCGCAGGTAGTAGATCCCCTTGTCGTTTTGGGGGTCGTTTCTGTCGTTGTCCATAAAAAGTAGAAGTGGATGCGGTACGTGCCCGATGCCGTGAAGCCGAAGGTAAAGTCGTGGCCCGCGGTGCCCAGGCTGTAGTAGCTGGCCCATGCCGGGCGCGACGGGTCGCAGACGCTTTCCTGGCTACCGCCGTCCCAATAGGTGGGCACGTCCATGCGCGCCTTGGCTTGGGACGAGCCGTTGGCCTGGGTTACGTGGAAGGTCGTCGCGGTGCCCGCGGGGGCGTCGTTCCACGAGACGGTGAAGGTGACGCCGTTTTGGCTTGCGGTGGCGGAGTGGGCGTAGCCGGTTTGTGACGTGGCGGAGGTCGCCTCGGGCGCGGGATTGGCTTGGGCTCGTAGGGATGGGGCGGGGGTGCCTGTTGCGGCGGCGGTGCCGTCGGCGCTTTCCGTGTTGACGGCGCTGGTGCCGGTGGATGTTGCGGTGCTGTCCTCTACGGTATCTGCTGTCGCATTTGTGTTGGGGCCGTCTTCGGCCTTGCCTGCGTCGCTGCTCGCGCGTCGGCTTGCGCCTGCTGCACTGCGGCTGCCTGAGGCTGGATGGCTTCCGCGACGGCTGCCATGGGCATCGTCGAGCTGACCATGGACGTGCACGCGATCGCGCAGAGCAGGTAGTAAAGGGGTCGTTTCATAGCGGAGCCTCTCGGTGAGCAGCCAATAGGGTCCAAAGGCAGCTCCAGGCCAGCACTCCGCACATTTTTTGTTGGGGTTTATTTTACGGGAACCCCAGTCAACATCAGCGAACTTTCTGGGGAATGTTGGGGTGGGGAGAGGGAGCGGGCCTGCTTTAGTCCCCGGCGGCGCTCTGACCTGTGCTGTGTTGGCTATAAGCGATGCGGCAGATTCAACATGAGGCCGTCTTCCGCTTCTTCGAGACTCGCCACTGAAGCCTTTCAGGAAAAGTCAGCGAGGCTGCTGCCTAGTTTATTGCGGCTTACGACCGGGCAATAAGCGGGCGTCTCAACATGTTGGTCAAGCAAAATCTTTTGTTAATTTCGAACAGGTATTCGATGTGGATGACTTTGTACCGGGCGAAAGCGATTGAGTCTAATTATGTTTTCATGCAGGTCAAGGGCGCTGTCTACAAGGGGATGAGCTGACTCGTAATTTCGCGTGAATAAGTTCCGCATTATTTTAGCTGCGTTTACCTGTTAAAACACAACATCTTGTGCTCATCATCAAAAAAGAAAACAGGATATGGAACTGGCGAAGGGCTACAATTGAAACAACGAGAAGCGTCGTTTCCCCATTACAACCTAATTGTTCGGAAGGAGTCGGATGGAATAGTTGTCAAAATCGAGGCCATATTGATGGTCCATTACATTTCTTTAGGGGCGTGTGCGCTTATTGGTCAACAGCAGTATGCGCCCCCGTTTGTTCAAATCATTTCCAAATAGCTCTTCTTCAAGAACCTGACACTTGCGTGGCGGGGTTGGTTAGTTTGTAAAAAATGCGAAGGATGGCTTTTGGATTCTTGGAGGTGCGTAATTATTGGCCAATAACTATCTAGATGATTTGCTTGGAAAAATCTCTGCTTACGATCTGTTCAATGTGCTCTTACCGGGTGCACTCGTAACATATTCCGTCAGTCAGATGCCGTTGGGCAGTTGTATCGACTGCTCTAACTGGCTGGCACTATTTGTGATGAGTTATGTTCTCGGTCTTATTGCGTCGCGGATTGGCTCTCTTTGCATTGAACCTTTGGTCCGCAAACTACAACCGACCGGAAAGCGGGACTATTCTGCCTTTGCATATGCTCAGAAACGCGATCCAAAGGTCGAGCAGCTCTTAATGATTTCAAATATGTATCGCAGCCTGGCGGGGGCCGGTGTCCTGCTCGTAATTATTCTGCTTGCATCATTGTTGCCGGAATCTCATCGGCTTCCAGCGGCGCTGTGCTCTTTTATCGCCTTATTTGTTGCCTCCTGGATCAAGCAGGAACGGTATGTAGAAAAACGAATCAACTTCAATCTTGAGGAGTGTGATAACCATGAGCGAGATTAAGTCTCTATCCGTTGATAACGGCGACATGTTTTATATCAATCACAATACTGATAACTTCAGCATGATTGACTGTAATATTACCGATGAGCGTAAGTCGGAAATCCTTGATGAGGTCAAAAACCTTGCAGGGAAAAAGGGCGTCGTTCGTTTTATCAGTACGCATCCGGACCAAGATCATATTCAGGGTATTGAGTATCTTGATGAGCTCGGGCTTATTAAGAATTTCTATTACGTTGACAATAATGTCTCCAAGTCCACGGAGACTGAGAGTTTCAAAAAGTATAAAGATCTGAAGGAGTCGTCGTGCGCTTACAAAATATACAAGGGGTGTAAGCGCAAATGGATGAACGTTTCTAATGGTGAGCGCGGTTCTGCTGGGATTAGCGTCCTCTGGCCCGATGTGAATAATGAGACCTTTCGGGATGCTTTGCGGGATGCCGAAAGCTCTGATAAACCCAATAATATTAGTCCTGCGATTGTCTACTCTCTTGATGAAGGGGTCCGTGCGCTTTGGCTTGGTGACATGGAGAATGACTACATGGAGGCGATCGAAGATGACATTGCGCTTTCGCCTGTGGACATTCTTTTTGCGCCGCATCATGGACGGAAGTCCGGTCGCGTCCCTAAGACATGGCTGGATAAGTTGGAGCCTCGGTTGATTGTTGTAGGAGAAGCCCCGTCAGACGAGCTTGATTATTACTCGAATTGCAACACTTTGACACAGAACAGCGCTGGCGATATTTTATTCTGTTGCGAGACCGGTAAGACTCATGTCTATGTTGGAGCTCCTTCTTATAGCGTCAATTTCTTGGGTGAAGACCCTAATGCTCCGCGAGTGAAGGGTGCGCTGCATTATTTGGGCTCTTTTGATTGCGGTGACCGTTAGTCCTGCTGTCGTCTCGTTCATTCGTGGCCTGCCCACGCTTTTACCCGACAGGCCTAGATGTGTCCTTTCATCTCATTGAGATGGTGTAGGATATTGTCCTGTGATACAAAAGCTCTACGGGAGCTTTAAGGGTGACGCTTTCGACAAGAGAGTGTTGCCCTTTTTTCATGAGTGTAATGATGTGTATTTAGGCGTTTTGTTAATAGGGTTACGCGGGATGCCCTGGAATGCCTCGGCGGTTGAGCTTAGATTTGAGGCACCGTAAAAGACGTTACCGTGCGGGGAATGTTATGTGCTGTCAACGATGTCGCTCTCTCGCACCGTGAACATGCGGAAAACGGCAAGAGCCAGCTGGCGTAGATACCCGTCCCGTACGCTAAAGACGCTTCCAATGAATCACCCTGCTCGCCGGGTAGATCATGGTAGTAGCTGGCTGCGTTTATATAGAGGCGTTCGTCCGTCAGCTTACCAATGTACGCCTCTTTGGGTGCGAACTTCAGTGTCCCAAAGCTCTTTCGCCTGGGTGTGCGGGGCGACCAGAAAGCCAGGTGGGTCAACGGTCCTGCTGTGTGCGCTTCGTTTTTTGTCCGCGCCAGTGCTTACACTTTTGAAAAAACGGCACGAGGGCTTCTGTCACATATCTCATGCTGTAGACACATCGGCAAGTTCAGAGTTGAAGGCGAGGTGATTATGAAAGGTAGAAATCAGCACATTACGAAGCGTTCGGATGGCAATTGGCAGGTTAAGGGCGAAGGGGCATGTCGCGCTTCTTTCGTTACGACAACGCAGAGCGAGGCAATAAAGCTCGGTCGACGCATCTGCTCCAATCAAGAGTCGGAGTTGATCATCCATCGTCGTGACGGCAGAATCCGCGCAAGGGATTCCCATGGCCACGACCCCTTCCCACCGAGGGGATAAGGGGTCGGCTCCATGCCGACAACGGCCCGTTATATCGCGTCCGTTGTCGCTAAATGACTTCTTCATTGTGGCGAAATACGAGCTTGGGGCTATTTTACCTGAATTGGTTGTTTGGTCTCTTCAAAGGGTTGATTTGGGGGATTCGTGGTATTGGATTGACGGACCCCGAGTTCTCCCTTAAAGTAATCGTTGTGATGAGGCCTTGCGACGGTACGTCCGGCTTGGTCCGTGGGAACCGCCGAAAGGCGGTTTTCGCGTTTAAGGGGTCCTAATGGATAAACCATTTAAATCTATTGATGAGCAGATTGCTATTCTTGAAAGCCGTGGACTCGAATGCGATAACAATACTCGTTTAGTTTTGGAGCGCGAGGGATACTATCCGGTTATTAACGGTTACAAGGATTTATTTCTCGACCAGCGCGGAGATTCTTGCCACGAGCTATTCGTAAAAGGTACGAAGTTTTCTGATATATATCGTTTATTCGAATTTGACCGTTCATTGCGTCTGCTCATGTTTGAGTACTTTAACAAGGCGGAAGCGATTCTTAAAACTGTCTGTTCTTATCGTTTCGCAATGGCCCATAAAGATAGCCCGGAAGCATACCTGGATAGAAGATCTTACCGTGCTGATGCTGGTTATCGAAAAAAGATCGACACGCTCATTTGTGATTTCGAGAAGGTGCTATGTAGGTCTCAAAAATGGAAAAGCGATTATAAAAGGGACTATATTCGGCATTATGAGAATAATCACGATAATACGCCGGTATGGATTCTTATGAATTATTTGATGCTTGGTCAGGCATTCAAGTTCTACGAGTTTCAGCCAGAAAGCATGAGAAATTCCATTGCCAAGTCGTTTTCCGATCTCTATTCTGAGACCCATGAAGTCGATAAGCGCATCAGCCCACGTAGGCTAAGACTTGCATATGATCACATTAAAGATTTTCGAAATATCTGTGCGCATGACGAGCGTCTATTCTGCGCCAGGGTATCTCCGTCTCACGATGTCAATCTAGTAGGGGTTTTAAGCGATCTTGAGCTAGTGCTGACTGAGGATGACTATAAGATTTTACGCCGAAATATACTGCTTGATGCACTTAAGTTGAGCGACGAGCTCAGCAACGATGCCAGCGCAAAAGTGCTTTTCGCTATGGGCGTTAACGATTTGCCGAGCGTGTTTCCTAAGGAAATATTGGGTCGTAATCGACGCGAGCGATGAATTTACCCTACAAGTTGGATGCGCATGAGATCGCGCAGAGCAGGTAGTAAAGGGGTCGTTTCATAGCGGAGCCTCTCGGTGAGCAGCCAATAGGGTCCGAAGGCAGCTCCAGGCCAGCACTCCGCACATATTTTGTTGAGGTTTATTTTACGGGAACACCAGTCAACATCAGCGAGCTTTCTGGGGAATGTTGGGGAGGGGACGGATGGTGGGCCCGCTTTGGTCCCCGGCGGCGCTCTGACCCGTGCTGGGTTGACTATACGCGATGCGGCAGCTTCAACATGAGGCCGTCTTGCGCCTCTTCGAGACTTGTTACCGAGACCTTCCAGGAAAAGCCAGTGAGGCTGCTGCTCAGGTCAAGCTCTGCATGGGCGTATTCTTCGATTTTGTAGTCTTGGTTTTTCGCCGGGTTTCTTAATTGAAGGCATTTGATCCGGGGAGCGTAAAACAACAGTTTCAAATATTGTCGCTTCCTGTTCAATTTTGTCTATCTACAATTAATCGCAAGCGTATGACTTGAGGAGATTGTTTACAGGTGGAATCGGTCACTATTCTTTGGATTGTCTTTTATGTCTTTACCGGTTTGGTGAGCGTTCAGCTTGTCCGCTTTGCTGGGCCCTTGGCGATTGGAGGGCAATACACCGTCGAAGAACTGTACCCCTCCGATGAGTCGGGCAGGTTGAACGTTGCCTACCGAATTCTCGCTCCAACAATTTGTTGCCAGCTCCCCGTGTTTATTGTGGCTGCGATTTGCGATGCGTTTTCAGTTCCAGGTCCTTCGCTGCGATACATGCCCACCCTTTTCTATTGGTTGTTTCTTGGGGTAATCAAGCATGCAAGGGGTAAATTGCGGTACCGGACCCTTCCTTTCTCATTCGAGGCGTTCATGTCTCTTTTGCTGTCCGTCGCATTCGATCACTTTGTTATCGATGGCTATCTCGGAGGACAGGGGCTAGATGTGCTTGATACTTCGAGTATTGCCTTTGAGTTTGAGCTGGCATTATTTGGTGTTGTGACCTTTTGGATTTCCACCTTTTTTAAGCGTTATCAAATTAAGCGTAGCCGTGTGCGCTCATATGTCATTCCGTCATATGTTGTTCCGTCGTACTCCGTATTTAATTACTCTTCAATTGATACGGGCGAAGCCAGGCTATTCGCATACGAGCGTGAATATGGTGATCTTTTACCTCAGCGTTTTTCGAATGATCTCCTGTTGAGAAGTGTTTTCTTCGCAATTATGGCTATAGAGGATGGGAATCGTCCTGAGTTCATCCGAACGATCGAGCGTATGGCCGCTCATTTCCATTTGGCAAATACTACGGGGATAATGCAGCAGAAGAGCGAGACTCCTCTGTCTGATAGGGATAGCGTTAAACTCGCAATTCCCTATATTGAGAGCATGTGGGACCAGTTCCTTGTTGAATTCGGTCGTTCTGCTGAGGGATCCGGGGGAGACGGTCTGCGAATTTTCATGGGCTATTACACCTACGACTACTTGATGTTGTCGCGGACTATCCGCAATCACTTTGCGCCATTTTATGGGGACTATTGTGGAACGAGATTACTTAATGCTAATCACGTATTTTGCGATGTTCTGGAATTTGAGGAAAGGCAACGTTACGGATTGCTTCCAAAGACGGTTTCTGCGACTGGATCGATATGCGCCACTGAGCTTGGATGGCTTTCTGGGGAGTACTGTTATTGGGCCGATTACAATACGGTTGTATCCTGCCTGAATGAAAATGATGGCAATGGCGTTAAACTGGTCAGCAAAAATGATGTGAATAAAACCCAGATAACCGAGACGACCTTAAGGCTTAAGGAGCAAGGTGTTTCCGTTCTTGAGGCCAAGTATGTGCCGGCGCTTCGGCGACCATCGTGTGCATCGGCGATTCCTCGATGATTTCGAGTACTGTCGGTAGTGACTGGATGGTTGTTAGCTAGGTGAATCATCTTTGCCTTTCCGCATATTGATTGCGCATTCTCGTGCACGGACGCGAAAATGCTTCGCATTAGTTTCAACGCGAAGAGTATTTGCTACATGATTAACTTTTTTGGATGCGCAATTACTGCGCATCTAGGTTAACATCCAGTTAGTGATGCAGTTGTCGTGGGCTCTACGTGAGGCGATGACAAAGGAGGGTCGTTGTTTGGTTGTTATCGGCAACGGCCCTTTGATTTTAGGAGTTACTTTGGCGATGGAATTATAGACTTTCGCTCAACTTATCGAACTCCTAGAGAGTCATGGCGTTCTAACTGATGCCGCTGCGCTAGATTGCCTGAGGCGCGAAATGAATATTTGCTCGTCGGAACACTGCTGAATATTGGGTCACCTGTGCGGTTCGAATTTTCAATTGTCGAGCAGCTTTGTCTCCGATGAAGTCTTGCAATTCTAGTAAAATCCAAACATATGTTCTATACTTATGGAAGTAGCTTGTTTGGAGGCGCTAGATGGAAGTCGGAAGAGATGACATTGTAGAAAGCGTTGTACGTTTGATAAATGGGGTGGGGCGTAGCCCATATTTATTCGTCGGCTCGGGCTTTTCCCGTAGATACATGGGTACCGACGATTGGGTTGGTTTGTTAAGGCACCTCTGTTCCCGTCTTTCCGATGATCCTTTCGGCTTGACTCGTACCTGGCACGTTGTCCAGATGAGTCTGACAATAGCGCATTGCCCTCTGCCGCGACGATGCTTGATAAGGATATGCGCATAGCTGTTCTTGAGGACCCTCGCTTCGCTTCTTTTAGAAACGATCATGTGGAGGACATTCGTCAGCGTAAATCTATTTTAAAGATCATGGCGGCCGAGAGGTTATCCTCGTTCAAACCTGAATATATGACGCATGAGCTTGATATCTTGAGAGAGGTTGGCAGGCGGCGTATCTCTGGAGTTATAACAACCAACTATGACTGTCTCCTGGAGTCGCTATTTCCCGAGTTTAAAGTTTTTGTTGGCCAAGACGATCTCGTCTTTCACAGAACTTTTGAAATGGGTGAAATCTATAAGATCCACGGTTCTATGGATAATCCTGAATCTATGGTTCTTGAGGAGCAGATTACGTAAAACTCGCCGAAACACAGGATTACTTGGCTGCCAAGTTGTTAACTATTTTTATGGAATACCCAATTATTTTTATCGGTTATTCCCTTAACGACCCCGATATCCAAGCTATCCTCATGTCGATTTCGCGCTGCCTCGGTTCTAACAATCTTGCGTTGCTTAGAAAGCGCTTTATCTTCCTTACTAGGGGAGAAAACGCAACCTCAACTCATTCGTTTACCTTTCCAGGTATTGGCGAGATAAGCATGACCGAGATTAGGACGAACGATTTTGGTGCAGTGTATGAAGCAATTGGACAATCCAAATGCTCCTTCTCGCCCAGGATCATTCGTGAGCTTCGCAGGAGCATCTACGCCTTGGCTGATGAGGGCGATCCGAATGACTCTCTGGTAGTTGAAGCGAGTTTTAGCGACCTCGAGAGACTTCCGGAGGGACAGCATCTTGTGCTGGGTATCGGTGTTGCGAATGCTTCTTTAGGGCACGGGCATATGGTCAAAGCCGAACTTCTATATCGTGATGTTGTGTTTGATGACGAACATGTTGCTCCTAAGCTTGCCGTCGAGGAATACCTTCCTTCGCTGCTTGCTTCTAGCTCGGGTGGTTTGCCCATGTATAAGTATTTAAGCGCGTATTCAGGGGAAGTTCTTAATCCAAGGATGCTAAAGGAAATAGATGAGAAGAAGGATTTAGATGCTTTTCTAAACAACAGCCTACGAAAGGCAAAGGGTAGCTATCATCATTCGGGAATTAGACACTCGGTTCAGTCTGTTATAGCTAACGAAGGCTTTGAGGAAGCATTTAAAAAGCTTGTGCTACTTGAAGAAGATGAGATCGATCTAAATAAGTTGCTTGAATATCTGAGGGCGCTCATCACGGACGATCGCAAGATAATCCACGGTAATAGCGAGCTGAAACGGCTTATTAGAATGTATGATTTCCTTAAGTACAAGAAGGCCTTCGACATATCGGCTACTAGTGAGTAATCCCACCTAGCGTCTATGAAGAAGGCCATCTTTGTAAACTATGGCATCTGAGCGTATAGTGCGAACACCACGTGCAAATGCATACTTAATATAACGCTTTCTGCTTGAAATCACAATGGTGTCTGTTTCGACCCGCCAATCAAGGAAGATAGTGTAGAGTATCTTCCTGCAATACAAAAGCTCTTTGGGAGCTTTAAGGGTGACGCTTTCAAATTGAGAGTGTTGCCCTTTTTTCATGTATGCAATGTGTGACGTACTAGCCAAGCACCATCCCGGCAATGGAATGATCGAGCATGGGCGGCTTCTACTGGTTGACGTGATCGTGGTCAAACAAGTGATATCGATTAGAATTAAATCAATTGCGCTGGAAGCCTTCGGGCGACACCTGAAGAGGGTTGATGCGTCGGTCCTCCTTTTTTGTTTGGATGTAAGATTCGGCCAGGCAAAACAAGGATCTCATTTGGGGAGAACAAATATCCGGCGGTTTTCCGCTTCGGGACGCGCGGTTTAAGGGTGCTTTTCGGAAGTGCGGGGAAAAATCGGAAACCTCCGAGCATAAACCGAATTTCGGCAACAAAACCGCAGGTCGCGGAGGGCTAAAACAGGGGTCTGGTCTGTCGATCTCGGTTTTTCACCGCACTTCCGGAAACGCCCGACGGAAGCATGCGGCAAATTTTGGAACCCTCGAGCACATCGTCCTTTTCATGAAAAGAACCCGCAGGTAGAAGCGTTGCCACTATCCAGTGTGGTTGACGTGTCTAGAATATGCCGCACACTTCCGGATTTTGCATAAGCTCGACTGGTTTGTTTATCGATTGGGGCAGAGGAATCTTGTCTGGACCTCGTTATATGTATTTAAATAGATGAACTTAACCTATAAGTTAAGTTCATCTAGAAATGGGAGGTGCCCTTTGGCAGAAGGATATGATCTTGTCGAATATAGAGACCTCAAGGGTCGACCGTTTTGGGAATTGACGGCTTCTCCCGACAACTCTCAATTCCAGAAAATGTTGTCAGACCCTAAGCGGAAATTAACCGCTCGAACAATGATCGGCCAGAATAGCACGTCAACTTCTGGAATCTGAGCCTTGACTTTTATACTTGGCTCTCGAAACGGAGAACACAATGAATAAAGTAGATTTATCTGATTTTTACGCCGATACAGAAACCAGCGAAACACGCGCTTATGAACACGCGCTAGATATCGAGTTTATTGTTCATCGCGAGATGAAGCGTCTGGGTTTAAGCAAAAGCGATTTGGCAAAGCGTATGGGCGTGAGCCTTCAGTCGCTTTCGAAGCTGTTGAATTCTCAGCCAATATGACGCTGAAGACGATCGCTAGGTTCGAGCTTGCTTTGGGTATCAAAATCGTTCCGCAGGTTATCGCCAGCCATTCCAAAGAGTTGCCGTTTCTTTCATCTGATGATTCTGTGCGAGAGCAATGTGCATCGCCTGCCATTCTTCCTGCAGAGCTGTCAGTAGATTGCGATGTGCCTTTTCAGGGTGAATAGCATTTCCTCGATGAATCTAAGTCGAATGAGTTGCCACTCTCACATCCTCTAAAAAGTTCTTAAAACAGCCTTAAAGGCGCCTTGGCTCGCTTTTACAGCGTACAATACGCATGTTTGACTATGGCAAAAGTAGATTTTTGGGGAGGGGGAACGCCGTGGAAGTGCTGGTTGTTGGCAACACCGCATATGTTGACGATGACTTTTGCTCCAAGGCGTTCCCCGGCGACCATGTGTAGGTCGTAGCCGCGCAGGACGCGCGCCGCGATGAGTCGTCGCCCCATGCTTCGTGGAAAGAGCTCCTCCAGCACCTGGACCAGGCCTACGAGCTTGAGCGCGTGGTCTACCTTTCTACCTACCTCACCCCGCATACCGTGACTTTTGGCGACATTGGGCTGCTGCGCTCGGTGTTTCGTGCCTGTATGGGACGCAATGTGCAGCTGCTGTTTATTGCGGGGCCCGCGGGTGCAGAGGGCACCACTGGCGGATGTGACGACGACGCCACGGCCGCCAGTGGGGCCCAGACGGGCAAGGGCATTATCGCCCGCGCTGCCAACGACCTGTGCCGTTACTATGCATCGCGCGACGGCATCCAAGCCAAAGTCCTGCGCGTGCCGTATCTGTATACCGCATCGCCGGCATTAACCGACCCATTTTTGATGCCGTTGTTCGAGGCATGCTCGGGCGGGTCGGTCGCGCTTCAGGGTGCGGCAGATGCGCCGTTTCCCCTGCTGTGTGCCGAGGAACTCGCGGTGTTGGTGCATCGTATCTTTGACAGCTGGGATGCCAACTTTGAGATGCTCGACGTTGCAGACGCTTTTGGCCACCCGAGGCCTATGGCGTGACCGTTGACGCTCCGGGTGCGAGCGTGACCTATCACACGCTCAGCATCTAGGCGTTTCGTCGCCTATCGGCGCTATACTGCAGCCGTTGCCCACGATGCGGGGAACACCCGCATCGTGGGTTTTTGCTTATGAAGGGACGGTGCCGCGTGGACGTACAGCAGCTAGAAGAGGCCTGGGCTGCAAGGGCCGGCGCGCGTGAGGCGCGTCTTGCTGCAGCGCCGCATGTGCCGGCGGCGCTGTCTCTGTTGGGGATTGTACGTTCCGGCGATCGCCTGGTTGCGTTTGCCGATGACTTTGCCGATGCGTTTGCGCGCAGCTTTGATGGATGCGGCGTGGCTATGGTGGGGGAGCCGTCGGTTGCGGCGTTTAATGCCGCGTCCGAGGGCTTTGATGCTTCGTTTGATGCCGAGGGACCGCACCTGTGGTGGTTCGTCAACTCTATTGGCGGGTTTGGATTGCGCGTGCCCGATCTGCGCGCGCTAGGACGCGCCGCGCGTGAGGCTCATGCGCTGCTCGTGGTGGATAACACCGTGGCTGGTGTCTTTGGGTGCGATCCGTTGCGCTTGGGTGCCGTGCTGTCGCTCGAGGCACTTGATCGCGTATGCGCGGGCGATGCTCCGCACAAGTTGGTTGCCGTATCGGTCGCGCGCTCGCAGCTCAAGCGCCATCGCGTGGATGCCGCTGCCGAGTGCGCGCATGCTCTGCTTAAGGGCTGTGGCTTGGTCAAACTTGATTTGCCTGCTGATGAGGCCGGTGTGCTGGAGTGCGGGCTGGACTCGCTCGATGCCCGCATGCAGGCACATTTCGACCGCGCACGTGCGCTGGCCGAGTACTTGGCTGCCAATGAGATGGTGCACGCCGTGCGCTATCCCGGACTGAGCTCGCATCCCGACCATGCGGTTGCAACTGGAATCCTCGAGCACGGCTTTGGTCCGGCAGTTGAGTTTGACCTTATTGAGCGCAGTGCGGGCGATTTGTTCGATGCTTTGCCGGGGGAGTTTCGTACATCGCCGGCCGGCGGCGCAACGACGCGCCTTTCGGCTCCACGCGGCAAGCAGGGGTGCACCATTCGCCTCTTCGCCGGCACCGACAACCCTCTGCAGGTGGCTGCCACCCTAGACAACGCCCTCCGCAAGTAGCTAATCGGGGTCTGTGCCACGAAAACGGCCTATTTACTACGTTTAAGCCGTAGGGGTCGACCATACCCGCTTATTTTGAAAATCGCCAAGCTGTCTACCGGCGGTTTTATTTTCATAATGCCCGGTATGGTCTAGGGTATTCAACTAAACGTAGTATATGGGCCCATTTTGTGGCGCGAGCCTCAATCCGAGGGCGCGCTGGACAACAATTCAGTCCCAAAAGGACTATCCTGCGTTGATGCTGGCGATGAGGTCGTTGGCTTTGGTGGCGATGACGTTGTTGATGTCGGCCTGCAGCTCCTCGTACGCCGCTATGGCTCGCTCGCCGGCGGGGGTGAGCGATGATCCGCGGGCGCCGTCGCGCTCGATGAGCTTGCAGCCCAGCTGTCCTTCCGCCTCGTTCACAATGCGCCAGGCTTTGGAATACGCCATGCCCATGCTCTTGGCGGCGCGGTTGAGCGAGTGCTCGCGGGCGATGCCCTGCAGCAGCAAGACACAGCCGTGGCCGAACACGCCCGGCAGGTCTTTGTCGCACGCTTGAATGACCAACTTTGCCGTCGTCTTGTACTCCATGTGCTCCGCGTCTCCCCGCTAAAGTGTTTGCTGGGCAAACGCAAAGCCTGCGTCAAACCCTCGTGTGCTCTTCTTAAATCATGCATTGTAGCAGTCAAAGTGCGTTAAGATACTTCCCCAGTATTGGGCGCCAAGGTTGGGCTGGGTCCTACGAGGCCTGCAGCCGGCCGGTCGCATGGAAAAAGGAGAAACATGGCTACGTTCTTTCCCGGTGAGTCCCACACGTTTTCGGAGTATCTGCTGGTCCCTGGTTACTCGTCCTCGCAGTGCATCCCCAACAACGTCTCTCTTAAGACGCCGCTAACCCGCTTTAAGCGCGGTGAGAAGCCGGCAATCACCCTGAACATCCCCATGGTTTCCGCCATCATGCAGTCCGTCTCGGGCGTCGACATGGGTGTCGCGCTCGCTACCGAGGGTGGCCTGTCCTTCATTTACGGTTCCCAGAGCGCCGAGTCCGAGGCCGCCATGGTCAAGGCCGTCAAGGATCACAAGGCTGGTTTCGTTCAGTCCGATTCTACGCTGACCCCCGATATGACCATGGAGCAGGTCATCGAGCTCAAGGAGAAGACCGGTCACTCCACCATGCCGGTCACCGACGACGGCACTCCCAAGGGCAAGCTCCTGGGCATCGTCACCAGCCGCGATTATCGCCCCAGCCGCGATGACCATCAGAAGAAGGTCTCCGAGTTCATGACCCCGCGTGAGCAGCTCATCGTGGGCGACAAGAACATCAGCCTTAAGGTTGCCAACGACGTCATCTGGGACAATAAGCTCAACGCCCTGCCCATCGTCGACGACTACGATCACCTGATGGGCATCGTCTTCCGCAAGGACTACGACAGCCACAAGACCAACCCCAACGAGCTGCTCGACGGCGATAAGCGCTACATGGTCGGCGCCGGTATCAACACCCGCGACTATGCCGAGCGCGTGCCTCTGCTCATCGAGGCCGGTGCGACGTTCTGTGCATCGACTCCTCCGAGGGCTTCAGCGAGTGGCAGAAGCGCACCATCGAGTGGATTCGCGCCAACTATGGTGAGGACGTCAAGGTCGGTGCCGGTAACGTCGTCGACGCCGAGGCTTCCGCTTCCTGGCCGACTGCGGTGCCGACTTCATCAAGGTCGGTATCGGCGGCGGTTCCATCTGCATTACCCGCGAGACCAAGGGTATCGGTCGTGGCCAGGCCACCGCGTTGATCGACGTCTGCCGCGCCCGTGACGAGTACTACGAGGAGACCGGTGTTTACGTGCCCGTGTGCTCCGACGGCGGTATCGTCTACGACTACCACATGACGCTCGCCCTTGCCATGGGTGCCGACTTTATGATGCTGGGTCGCTACTTCGCTCGCTTTGACGAGAGCCCGACCGAGCGCGTCAATGTGAACGGCCAGTACATGAAGGAGTACTGGGGCGAGGGTTCCGCGCGCGCCCGCAACTGGCAGCGCTACGACCTGGGCGGCGCCGCGAAGCTCAGCTTCGTCGAGGGCGTTGACTCCTACGTCCCGTACGCCGGCTCCCTCAAGGACGGCGTGGGCGGCACGCTTTACAAGGTCAAGTCCACGATGTGCAACTGCGGCGCCCTCTCGATCCCCGAGCTCCAGGAAAAGGCACGCCTGACCCTGGTCAGCTCCACCTCCATCGTCGAAGGCGGAGCCCACGACGTTGTCGTGAAAGACTCTCAGCAGTCTGTGTCTTATCGATAGGATAAGAGCTGCACATAAAGGTTGAGTATCAACCACGTTATTTAGATAAAGCGAGATGCCTGCAAGTCGCAGGCATCTCGCTTGTTGTATTTGCTATCATCAGTCAAGTTAACCTTAGGGTCGGGCGGCTTAGCTTTGTTCGCTACAAGTTCCGCACGCAAAGAAGAGCACTTAATGTGCTCTTCGTCTTGCGCAGGACTGTCCGCAGTAGCGAATAAAGCTAAGCCGACCGACCCCATTAAAGATTAAAGGAGCTGATATGTGCGATTGCACAGATCATAAGGATGAGATCCCTGCCTACGACGCGCAGGCCATTGAGTCCAAGTGGATGAAGGCCTGGGAGGACTCCAACCTCTTTGCCGTCGACACCGACGCCAGCAAGCCCAAGAAGTACGTGCTCGAGATGTTCCCGTATCCGTCGGGCGACCTGCACATGGGCCACGCGCGCAACTATACCATCGGCGATGCCATGGCCCGTCAGGCCCGCATGCGCGGCTACGATGTGCTGCACCCCATCGGCTTTGACGCCTTTGGCCTGCCTGCCGAGAACGCCGCCATCAAGCACAACACGCAGCTGCCGCCTGGACGTATAAGAACATGGACCAGGCTCTCGCCACGATGAAGCGCATGGGCTTCTCCTACGATCTGGATCGCATGGTCAAGACCTGCAGCCCCGATTATTACCGTTGGGGTCAGTGGATCTTTGAGAAGTTGTGGGAAAAGGGCCTGGTTTACCGCAAGAAGAACCCGGTCAACTGGTGCCCCACCTGCAAGACCGTTCTGGCCAACGAACAGGTCACCGAGGCAAGTGCTGGCGCTGCGGCACCGAGCCCGAGAAGCGCGACCTGGAGCAGTGGTACTTCAAGATTACCGAGTACTCTCAGGAGCTGCTCGATGACCTGGAGAAGCTCCCCGGCTGGCCCGAGCGCGTCAAGCAGATGCAGGCCAACTGGATCGGTCGTTCCGAGGGCGCCGAGGTCGACTTTACCCTGTGTGACCAGGATGGCGAGCCCATCGAGGGCGACGAGGGTAAGATCACCGTCTTCACCACGCGAGCCGACACGCTCTTCGGTGTCTCCTTCTTTGTCCTGGCTCCCGAGTACGCGCGTCTGCACGAGCTCGTCGAGGTACGGAGTACGAGAGGCCGTGACCAAGATCGTCGAGGACTCCAAGCATATCTCCGCCGTCGAACGTGCCCAGGGCACCCTCGAGAAGCACGGTGCCTTTACCGGCCGCTACGTGGTGAACCCGGTCAACGGCGAGAAGGTCCCCGTGTGGGTTGCCGACTACGTTGTTGCCGACTACGGCACCGGCGCCGTCATGGCCGTTCCCTGCGGCGACCAGCGCGACTTTGAGTTCGCACGCAAGTATGATTTGCCGATCGTGCCGATCATCCTGGACGATGACGACCGCGCAGCCGTCGAGGCCAGCGGCGAGACCATCGATACCTTCCATGCCGAGACCGTCGACTGGGATTGCGCCCATGCTGCCGAGGGCACGCTCGTCCAGTCCGGCAAGTACACCGGTATGCGCGGCGGCAAGCACTCCGAGGGCGAGGCTGCAATCGTTGCTGACCTCGAGGCCATGGGCTGCGGTCGTCGTAAGGTCGAGTTCCGTCTGCGCGACTGGCTCATTTCCCGCCAGCGCTATTGGGGCAACCCCATCCCGGCCATCCACTGCGAGCACTGCGGCATCGTGCCCGTGCCCGAGGACCAGCTGCCGGTAACGCTGCCTGAGAACCTGGACCTGGCGCCGGCGAGACCCTCGCCGAGTGCAAGGAGTTCTACGAGACCACCTGCCCGGTCTGCGGCCGCCCGGCCAAGCGCGAGACCGATACCATGGACACCTTCACTTGCTCCAGCTGGTATTACCTGCGCTATACCGACCCGCACAACACCGAGCTGCCCTTCTCCCGCGAGGCTGCCGATCGTTGGATGCCCGTCGATAACTACATCGGCGGCATCGAGCACGCCATTCTGCACCTGCTCTACAGCCGCTTCTTTACCAAGGCGCTGCGCGACCTGGGTCTGCTGAGCGTGGACGAGCCCTTCACCAACCTGCTGTGCCAGGGCATGGTCAAGGACGAGAACGGCGACACCATGTCCAAGTCAAAGGGCAATGTCGTGCCCCCGAGCTCGGTCATCGAGCCCTACGGCGCCGACACCATGCGTTTGGCGATCCTGTTTATCGCCCCGCCCGAGAAGGACTTCGACTGGGATCCCAAGGCTGTTGAGGGCGCAACCGCTTCATCAAGCGCGCCTGGCGTATCGTGTGGCAGCTCGTCCAGTCCGGCGACGCCAGCGTGGCCTTCGACAAGTCCACGCTCGACGAGGTTGCGATGAAGCTCTATCGCGAGCGTCACCGCACCATCGCCAAGTGCACCGAGGACTTCGACCGCGGCCAGTTCAACACCGCCATCTCGGCCGTCATGGAGCTCGTTAACGCGGCGAGCGCCTACCTCAACGCCACTGAGGGCACTGACCGCGACAAGGCGCTGTGCTACGGCGTGGCCAAGGATATCGTGAGCGTCCTTGCCCCCATCTGCCCGTTCTGGGCCGACGAGCTGTGGCACGAGGCTCTCGGCTGCGAGGGCAACGCCTACACCGCCGCCTGGCCCGAGTTCGACCTGGCCGAGTCCATCGAGGACACGGTGCAGATCGTCGTCCAGGTGCTCGGCAAGGTCCGCGGCCGCATTGACGTGGCCCGCGATGCCTCCAACGAGGAGATGCAGGCTGCCGCCGAGGCCGCCGTCGCCAAGTGGCTCGAGGGCAAGACGATCGTCAAGGCCATCTGCGTGCCTGGCAAGCTGGTCAACCTGGTGGTCAAGTAAGCGCTGCGCGCTTAGCTGACGCATTAAAGACGAGGGACGATCCGGCTGGGTCGCCCCTCGTCTTGCGTGTGCCCGACCAAGTGCTTGCGGTCAATTGTCCTATTCTTGTGGAGAAGCTGTGCGCACGCTGACCTGCAGATTCGTACTGTGCTTGCACGTTTTCGCAGCTATTGGTATAGTTTGCTTGCAAATGAAGTTGTAATTGAAAGAAGTGGGGTTTCGGCCCCGCTTCTTTTTTGTATGGATGGAGGTGCCGCAATGGTCAAGACCAAGACCGAGCAGGCGATCATTGACGCGCTCGAGGCCGTCGCCCCCCAGCACGATGTCGACATCGTCGACGTCGAGCTCGTGGGCGCCACCAAGGCCCCCTGCGTGCGCGTGCGTATCGAGGGTGCCGAGGGTCAGAGCCTGTCTCTCAACGACGTCACGGCCAACACCAAGTGGGTCGGCGATGTGATTGAGGAACTCGACCCCATCTCTTCGAGCTATACGCTTGAGGTGTCGAGCCCGGGCATGGCGCGCCCGCTGCGCCGCCCGTGCGACTTTGCCCGCTTTGTTGGCGAGAACTGTGAGCTCACCTCCACCGCTACCGAGGGCCGTCGTAAGTACGCCGGCAAGATTGCCGCTGCGACCGAGACCGACGTGACCCTCGAGCTCGAGGACGGCGAGTCCGTCACCCTCGATTTCTCTGATGTTAAAAAGTGCAAGTTGAAGCCCACCTACGACTTCAAGCCCGCGAAGGAAGGAAAGTAAGATGCAGCATCCGACATGATGTCAGCCCTGATGGAGCTTTGCCAGGAGAAGCACATCGACCAGCTCTACCTGATCGACCGCCTGGAGCAGTCGCTCGCCAAGAGTTATGCCGAGATTCTGCATCTTGAGTGGGGCGCTAAGGTGACCATCGACCGCACCACCGGCAAGATTTACGTCTACCGCCTGGAGCCGATCGACGATTCCATGGACGAGGAGGGCAACTTCACCGAGTTCGAGGAGATCGACGTCACCCCCAAGAACACGAGCCGCATCGCCGCCCAGCACGCCAAGGCCGAGATCAACGCCATCGTGCGCAATTCCGCCCGCGAGCAGATCTACGAGGAGTTCTCCGGCCGCATCGGTGACCTCATCAGCGGCACCGTGCTGCAGTCCACGCCCGACTTCACGATCGTCAAGATTCGTGAGGGCGTCGAGGCCGAGCTGCCGCACTTCGATCAGCGCCGTTACGAGAACGAGCGCAACGAGCGCCCGATGGGTGAGCGCTACCTGCACAACCAGCATATCAAGGCCGTAATCATCGACGTTCGCGACCCCAACTCCAACCTGCAGCCGGTTCGTGGCGAGCACAGCCGTCCGCCGATTGTCATCTCCCGTACCCACCCCGAGCTCATGCGTCGTCTGTTTGAGCAGGAGGTGCCCGAGATCTATGAGGCACCGTCCAGATCAAGTCGATCGCCCGCGAGCCCGGCCAGCGCTCCAAGGTCGCCGTCCACTCGCTCGATGACCGTCTGGATCCCGTGGGCGCCTG
>ENA-OQEB01000326-OQEB01000326.1-human-gut-metagenome-genome-assembly--contig:-NODE-326-length-20276-cov-1.765299_pt1 | contig 20276 bp, 28 predicted proteins | sample MGYA00242787_ERZ504619 | MGnify/ENA primary metagenome ERZ504619 (study PRJEB26092, sample SAMD00036317) | human gut metagenome | host: Homo sapiens | study: EMG produced TPA metagenomics assembly of... | reverse complement strand
GTGACCTAATTGGCAACCATCCATTTCCACTTTTACGATAACTACATCCCCGATTGACATCCGTCTTTTTCTTCGTCAATGGACTTTGAGCTATAATTTCTTTAATCTTCAATCCATCGCCCGCATAAGCTTCATCATAGAATACACCCAAAGCAGCCGTAGGAAGTGCTGCGCCCGAAGCATAATAACGTGCTCCCGTATGAGAACCGTTCAATTCACCCAGCATCTCACTCAGCATTTCCGCAAAATCGTAGTTATTGTTGATATACGGCAAGAAGCGCTTATAGGTTTCTTTGTATCCGTTCCAGTCCGTACCCTGCAAGTCTGCCACATAGAACTTATCATTTACCTGCTGCCAGATGTGGTCGAAGATATATTCACGCTCACCGTAAGGACGGTAATCGAAGAAAGCCTCAAATTCAATTGGAGAAATCTTGCTGCCTTCAATCTCTATCTTCTTCATTCCGTCGCGGGCACAAAGGAAGATATTCTTCCTTCCTTGTCAGGCTGCAAAGCGCCTGCACCTACTTTCTTCAAAAGAACTTTTGTAACATTCTCTTTCAGATTGTGCTCCCAAAGATCGTACCCATCCTCAAAAACAGACAGATAATAGAGTTTATCCCCTTTAGCAGAAAGCATGGCATCTGCCATATGCGAGGAATTGACGGTCAGGCGTACAATACGGTCAAAGCGGTTTGCGAGATCGAACTTCAACGGCTCTACCTTTTTCTCCTTATCTTTGTCGGCATCCTCTTTTTTCTTCTTGGCATCCTTTTCGTCTTTCTTCCCGGCTTTTTCCTTCTCTGCCTTCTCCACTTCCTCAAGCAAAGTGGTTTCTTCCTTGTTCATCAAGAAACGGTCGTATGCTTCAGCATCAAAGAACATGATATAAGTATCGTCTTCGGCTCCCCAACTGCCGTGGCTGCGATACCCCGCACGGTCACTGGTCCAAATCATGGCTTTTCCACCCAATACCCATTTGGCATTGCCATCGTTGTATCCGCTCTCGGTCAGGTTCACCATTTCACCCTTGCCATCGGCATTCAGCAGCACAACATCTTTGTTGTTCCATCCACCTACACCGATATAGTCCGAAAGAATCCATTTGCTGTCCGGACTCCACTGAAACCACTGGTCACCGTCCGAATAAGAGTATTGATACTTGCCATCCATAACGGTACGCACATCCTTTGTCTTCAAATTGATGACACGGATGGTGCTGCGGTTTTCGAGAAAGGCAATCTCTTTACCGTCAGGGCTGTATTGGGGTTGGAAAGAAGCGGCATCCGAGTTTGTCAAGCGTTCTTCCTTCAGCTCTGTGGCATAGGTAAACAGCTTTTCATCCTTACGCACAATCGTCGAAGTGTAAAGTTGCCAAAGCCCGCCACGTTCGGAAGCATAAACCAGTGTCCGCCCATCGGGGGCAAAGTCTACGGTACGTTCCTGACAAGGAGTATTCGTTATCTGCTTCGTAGTCTTATATTCCACTGAAGTGACGTAGACATCGCCGCGCAAAACGAAAGCCACTTCCTTACCATCCGGAGACACTGCCATTTCCGTGGCACCGCTACTCTTAATCTGGCGGATAATATCCTTGTCGTTTCTGTCGGAAACAATGCTGATGTTCACCTTTTGCGCTTCTCCACCGGGAAGCAGGGTGTAAATCTCACCATCAAATCCATAGCACAACCTTCCGTCCGTAGCGGCACTGAGATAGCGTACCGGATTTTTGGTATAGTGCGTCAACTGCACGGCCTTCGCATCTCCGGGAGTACGTCGGTAGATATTGAAAGAGCCGTTTTCCTCACTCAGATAGTAGAATGTTTTTCCATCAGGAGCCCAAACCGGTTCACGGTCTTCTCCTCCGAAAGTGGTCAGCTGGCGGTACTGCGGTTCTTTTCCCGGAGTATACATCCAGATGTCACGGGCAATGGGCGATACGTGATGTTTACGCCAGTAGTCCTCGTAACCTTTCTTATCTTGATACAACATCGCTCCCTCCTTATTGATGGAGATGCACTCCATAGGCATGGACGAAATCATCGTCGGGCGCCCTCCCTCCACTGATACTCGATAGACCTGATTGAACTGCCCGTTAGAGGGAAAGACAACAGCTCGGCAGACGGCATGATGCCCGCAGAGAACAAGACATGTCCGGCATCTGTAAAAGCAAGCGGCGTTTCGCTTCCCGAGTGGGTAGTCAGCGTCGTGGTTCGCCTCCGTCTTTGGCCACAATGTAGACGTCCAGGCTTCCCATACGGTCCGAAGCAAAAGCAATCCGCTTACTGTCCGGACTCCATACCGGAGCCGTATCATATGCGGGATTGGTAGTTATCTGCATGGCACGTCCACCGGCAACCGGCACCGTATAGATGTCTCCTTATACGTAAAAGCAATGGTGGTCCCATCGGGAGAGATGACACTATGACGCATCCACAGCGGAGCATCCTGCGCAAAAGTAAAACCAGCCAGGCAAACGGCAGCAATACCTAATAGTAGTTTTTTCATAATGATTCTTGTTTTTGGAGAATAAAAAAAACCTCACGACTTTCCTTTCGGAAAAAGACCGTGAGGTTTGCTTATCATTTTAAGTTACCCTCAATTAGAGAGCACCTACTTCCTTCAAAGCGGCATTTGTCTTGTGAACGGCAGCAGCGCTGGCAGCAAATTTAGCTTTTTCGTCAGCAGTCAGTTCCAGTTCAACGATTTTCTCGATACCGTTCTTGCCAAGGATTACGGGAACACCGATACAGATGTCTGATTCACCGTATTCTCCTTCCAGATATACTGAACAAGGAATCATCTTCTTCTGGTTGTGGATGATAGACTCAACGACATAAGCGCCTGCCGCACCCGGAGCATACCATGCAGAAGTACCCAGCAACTTAGTCAGTGTAGCACCACCTACCATAGTAGAAGCTACCACTTCGTTCAGTTTTTCTTCGCTCAGCAGTGTGCTTACCGGCTGTCCTTTGTAAGTAGCCAGACGAGCCAACGGAATCATGGTAGTATCACCGTGACCACCGATAACCATGCCTTCCACTTCGTTGGCGTTGCAGCCCAAAGCCTGAGACAAGAAATATTTGAAACGAGAGCTATCCAAAGCACCACCCATACCGATGATACGGTTCTTCGGCAAGCCCAGAGACTTCAATGACAGATAAGTCATGGTATCCATCGGGTTGGAGATAACCACAAGGATAGCATTCGGAGAATATTTCAAGATGTTCTGTGCAACCGACTTAACGATACCTGCATTAACACCGATCAATTCTTCACGAGTCATACCCGGTTTACGGGGAATACCGGAAGTAATCACTACAACGTCGGAGTTGGCAGTCTTCTCATAATCGTTGGTACAACCTACAACAGTGGTGTCGAAGCCCAGCAGTTGAGCAGTCTGCATCATATCCATTGCCTTACCTTCTGAAACGCCTTCTTTCACGTCCAGCATTACCACTTCGTCAGCCACTTCATTAAAGGCTAACACATTAGCGCATGTAGCACCTACGTTACCTGCACCTACTACGGTTACTTTTGACATAATTTCTAAAGTTTTTTGTTTATAAGTGTTCTTTAAAGATGACGCAAAAGTACAGCGAACTTCGTAATTAGAGAAATATTTCCGTAATAATTTTAGTTAAATACACATTTAGCCAATGATTAGTGGACGATGATTAATGATTAATGATTAATTTTGCGGACGATTAATGAATGTAGACGAATAATCAGCCACCAACCATTAATCACTTAACCATTAATCATTATCAAAAATGGCAGTTAAGAAGAATACACTTCTCATCGTGGCAGGCAGCCTCCTTATCTTATTATTAATAGGAGTTACCATTCTGCTGATTTCCGAAAAGCAAACCAACAAGGAACTGGTGATGGAATTCAATCTGGATAAAGAAGACCTTTGAAAATCAATACACAGACTTCGCCAGACAATATGACGAACTGAAGTTGACAGTCTCCAACGACTCCCTCTCCGTACTCTTGGAGCAGGAACAATTGAAGACCCAACGTTTATTGGAAGAACTCCGCACCGTGAAGAGCAGCAATGCCACCGAGATACGCCGTCTGAAGAAGGAACTGGCTTCTCTCCGCAAAGTCATGATAGGCTATATCAACCAGATTGACTCGCTGAACCGCCTGACTGCCCAACAGAAGGAAATCATAGCAGATGTCACCAAGAAGTACAACGCCGCTTCCCGGCAAATCAGCAACTTGTCCGAAGAGAAGAAGAACCTGACCAAGACCGTGACACTTGCCGCCCAACTGGACGCCACCAACATCTCTGTGCAGCCCACAAACAAACGCGGCAAGACTGCCAAGAAGGTGAAAGACATCGTGAAGTTCAAAATAAACTTCTCCATCGTGAAAAACATCACTGCAGAGACCGGCGAACGTACCCTCTACATCCGCATCACCAAACCGGACAATGACGTGCTGACCAAAAGTTCCTCGAACACCTTCCCATACGAGAACCGGGAACTGGTATATTCCATCAAGAAGTATATAGAATACAACGGAGAAGAGCAAGCCGTCACCGTATATTGGGATGTAGAAGAATACCTCTATGCAGGCACCTACCGCGTAGACATTTTTGCTGACGGTACCCTTATCGGTTCGCAATCATTCAGCTTGAATTAATACAAAAAAATCTAAATTATTTTGCAATATCATTGAAAGCCTATACATTTGCATCGTTGTTTACTGCAATTATTGTTGCTGTATAAACAACAGATTCATCACCTTAATTAATGTATAGCCCAATGAAAAAGTTCTTCTGTTTCATCTGTTTGGCATACCTATCCTTCCCCATGAAGGCCCAGGAAGCATTAAGCTTGGATAGTTGCCGTGCATTGGCAATCTCCAACAACAAAGAACTGCTGATAAGCCAGGAAAAAATCAACGCTGCCCACTATCAAAGGAAAGCGGCATTTACTAATTACCTTCCCAACATTTCGGCCAGCGGCGGATATATGCGCAGTCAAAAAGAGTTGTCCATCCTCAGCGACGCTCAGAAAGGAGCCTTGTCCGGATTGGGTACAAGTCTCAGCGGACCGTTACAGCAGGCTGCCCAAGTCATCGTACAGCTTCATCCAGAACTGGCAGGCCAATTGCCGGCTTTAGGACAAAGCCTGGTAGGTGCCCTCGACGGTGCAGGCCAATCCTTGGTTGACGCCTTTCGTACAGACACCCGCAACATGTATGCGGGCGCACTGACCTTGACCCAACCCCTATATATGGGCGGCAAGATACGTGCCTACAACAAAATTACCAAATACGCCGAAGAGCTGGCCCGCCAGCAGCACAACACCGGTATGCAGGAAGTAATCCTGAGTACAGACCAGGCATATTGGCAGGTAGTGTCCCTTGCCCATAAAAAGAAGCTGGCAGAAGGTTATCTGAAACTACTGCAGAAGCTCGACAGCGACGTTGACAAAATGATTGCCGAAGCGTTGCCACCAAAGCAGACGGACTCTCCATCAAAGTAAAAGTGAATGAGGCCGAAATGACCCTGACCAAAGTAACCGATGGCCTGAGCCTTGCCCGGATGCTGCTGTGCCAATTGTGTGGTCTCGACCTTTCCACTCCCGTCATGCTCACAGACGAACAGAAGGAAGACCTGGCTCCCACTACTCCGGAAAACGGTGCCATCGACATCAACAATGTTTATGCTACCCGTCCCGAAGTACGTAGCCTGGAACTTGCCACGCAGATTTATAAGCAGAAAGTAAATGTCACCCGTTCGGAATATCTTCCTTCCATAGCACTAATGGGCAGCTATATGGCAACCAACCTTCCGTCTTCAACAGTTTCGAGAAAAAGTTCAAGGGGATGTGGAATGTGGGTGTCATGGTGTCGGTACCCATCTGGCACTGGGGCGAAGGCATCTATAAAGTAAAAGCAGCCAAATCGGAAGCACGCATCGCCCAATACCAGTTGGATGACGCCAAAGAAAAGATAGAGCTGCAGGTCAACCAGTCGGCTTTCCAAGTGAACGAAGCTGCCAAGAAACTGACCATGGCCGAAAAGAACCTGGAAAAAGCCAACGAGAACCTGAGATACGCCACACTTGGCTTTGAGGAAGGCGTTATACCTGCCAGCAATGTGCTCGAAGCGCACACCGCATGGCTTTCTGCCCAATCGGAAAAGATAGACGCACAGATTGACGTAAAACTGACGGAAATCTATCTGAGAAAGGCAACGGGGGAATTGACAATTGATAATTGATAGTTTCTTCAATCGTAAATAGTAAACAGTCAAATAGTAAATAATATGTTGGATACAAAATCACAAAACAGTAACATGTTGTTGGCATTCCTCACGCTGACGGGAGTGATTGCCATCGTTGCCCTTGTAGGTTTCTTCATGTTGCGTAAAGGGCCGGAAATTGTGCAAGGACAAGCAGAAGTAACGGAGTATCGAGTATCGAGCAAAGTGCCGGGACGTATTCTGGAATTTCGTGTAAAAGAGGGACAAAGCGTACAAGCCGGAGACACCCTTGCCATTTGGAGCTCCGGACGTGCAGGCCAAACTGGAACAAGCACGCGCCGCCGAATCGCAGCCCAAGCCCAGAACGAAAAAGCTCTGAAAGGCGCCCGTCGGGAACAGATACAAGCTGCCTATGAAATGTGGCAAAAGGCACTGGCCGGACTGGAGATTGCCGAAAAATCCTACACGCGTGTGAAGAACCTGCACGACCAAGGCGTGATGTCTACACAAAAGCTTGACGAAGTTACCGCCCAACGCAATGCAGCCCGGGCTACAGAGAAAGCTGCCAAAGCCCAGTATGATATGGCCAAGAACGGTGCGGAACGCGAAGACAAAGCCGCTGCCGCTGCCTTGGTGGAACGCGCCAAAGGAGCTGTGGCCGAAGTTGAATCGTACATCAAGGAAACTTACCTGATTGCACAGACTGCCGGTGAGGTATCCGAGATATTCCCAAAAGTAGGCGAGCTCGTGGGCACGGGTGCTCCCATTATGAACATCGCCATTCTGGACGATATGTGGGTAACCTTCAATGTACGCGAGGACTTGCTGCAAGGGTTGGGTATGAATACCGAATTCGAGGCGTTCATCCCTGCACTCGATAAGAATATCCGCCTGAAAGTGTACTATATGAAAGACCTCGGCACATATGCCGCCTGGAAAGCGACCAAGACTACCGGCCAGTTCGACCTGAAAACATTCGAAGTAAAAGCCGCTCCGCAAGAGAAGGTGGAAGGACTGCGTCCGGGAATGAGTGTTGTATTGAAGAAGTAAAGGAGTTATGAGTTATTGGAGAGGATGATGGAAAGAAATAAGAAACATACGGCTTTGTGGAATGTAGCAAGACGCGAATGCCGCCGTCTTGTTTCCCGCCCGCTCTATCTGTTCTGTATGGTGATAGCACCGTTGTTCTGCTACATATTCTTCACCACGCTGATGGACTCCGGGCTTCCTACGGACATGCCCGTAGGTGTGGTAGACCAGGACATGAGTGCCACTTCACGCCAGCTGATACGTAACTTGGACGCTTTTGAGCAGACAGCCGTCGTGGCTCGCTATCCCAATATCAACGAAGCCCGCACCGCCATGCAGCGCGGAGAGATTTACGGCTTCTTCTATATACCCGAAGGCACCTCCGCCAAGCGCAGGCGCAACGGCAGCCCAAACTCTCGTTCTACACCAACAACACACTACTCATTGCCGGCTCACTGCTCTTCAAAGATATGAAGATGATGAGCGAACTGGCATCGGGGGCCGCCGCCCGCACCGCCCTCTATGCCAAAGGCGCTACCGAGGAGCAAGCGATGGCCTTCCTCCAGCCCATCGTCATAGATACGCATCCACTCAATAACCCGTGGCTGAACTACTCCGTATATCTGTGCAACACCTTTGCACCGGGTGTATTGATGCTGCTTATCTTCATGGTGACCGTCTATTCCATCGGAGTTGAGATAAAAGACCGCACCGCCCGCGAATGGCTGCGCATGGGCAACAACTCCATCTGGATTTCCCTTGCCGGCAAACTGCTGCCGCATACCGCCATCTTCTTCCTGATGGGAATATTATATAATGTATACCTCTACGGTTTCCTCCATTTTCCCTGCAACAGCGGCATCCTGCCGATGCTGCTTGCCACCCTTTGCCTGGTGCTGGCATCGCAAGGCATGGGAATATTGATGATAGGAACCCTGCCTACCTGCGTCTGGGACTCAGTTTCGCTTCCCTATGGGGCGTACTCTCTTTCTCCATGTGCGGATTGTCATTCCCTGCCATGGGCATGCACCCCGTATTGCAGGCATTGGCAAATCTGTTCCCCCTGCGCCACTATTTCCTGATTTATGTGGACCAGGCACTGAATGGATACCCCATGATTTACTCGTGGGTCAACTACGTAGCGCTGCTTATTTTCATGATGCTCCCGTTCCTTATAGCCCATAGGCTGAAAGGAGCGTTGGTTTACTATAAATACATGCCCTAATGAAAGACCTGACGTTCAGACAGAAAGTGATACAAGGCATTCATGACTTGTTCTATATATGGAAACGGGAATTCGGCACCACCTTCCGCGACCAGGGCGTGCTCATCTTCTTCGTGCTCGTTCCGTTGGTCTATCCGTTGATATACGCTTTCATCTATACCAACGAAACTATCCACGAAGTGCCCACTGTCGTGGTGGATGACTCACGCTCCTCGTTGAGCCGCGAATACCTGCGGAAAGTGGACTCCAGTCCCGAAGTGAGCCTCGTGAGCTACTGCGCTGATATGGAAGAAGCCAAACTGATGTTGAAGGACCGCAGGGCATACGGTATTATCTACATCCCCTCCACCTTCAGCGACGACATTGTACGCGGTAAGCAGACGCAGGTCAGCATCTTCTGCGACATGAGCGGACTGCTGTATTACAAAGCCTTGCTGACTGCCAACACCAACGTGTCGCTCGCCATGAACGCAGACATCAAAGTGGAGCGAAGCGCCAATACCACCGACCGCCAGGACGAAATTACCGCCTACCCGATAGAGTATGAGGATGTCGCCCTCTATAATCCGACCAACGGATTTGCCGCTTTCCTGATTCCGGCAGTATTGGTATTGATTATCCAGCAAACGCTGCTACTCGGCATCGGCTTGTCTGCCGGGACGGCACGCGAGCAGAACCGCTTCCGCGACCTGGTGCCTATCAACCGCCACTACAACGGCACACTACGCATTGTGATGGGAAAAGGGCTGAGCTACTTCATGGTATATTCACTGGTATCGGTATATATACTGTGTGTGGTTCCATGGCTTTTCAGCCTCAACCAAATAGCGATACCCGGTGTCCTGACTCTGTTCACCCTGCCCTACCTGGCCGCTTGTATTTTCTTTGCCATGACAGCATCCATTGCCATCCGCAACCGCGAAACGTGCATGCTGCTGTTCGTGTTCACCTCCGTGCCGCTGCTGTTCCTCTCCGGCATTTCATGGCCGGGAGCTGCTATGCCCGCTTTCTGGAAGTACTTCTCGTACATCTTCCTTCTACCTTCGGCATCAACGGCTACGTACGCATCAACAGCATGGGAGCCACACTCAATGAAGTCTCTTTCGAGTACCAAGCACTATGGATACAAACGGGCTTCTACTTCATCACCACGTGCCTGGTATATCGCTGGCAGATATTGCAGAGCAGGAAACATGTGATTGAAGAGTATAAGAAGCATAAGAGTATAGAAGCGTAACACATTGTTCCAAGCCTACGAAACAAAGTGTTCACATGCGTTTGAACACTTTGTTTCAGCGTATCAGACAATTTGTTCCAATATATAAAAACAGTTTGTTCGCCATATTGAAACAGTCTGTTCCCTTATAGGAAACAGACTGTTTTGTTAAAGGAAACAAATAGTTGCCCTACAGCATCGGCAAGGCAGCAAACAGACAAACGGTTGTAATACCTAATTACGGTCGCATGTGTTTCTCCAATATCGGGTAAAGTATCTCAGCATACCTCATAAAGCCCAAATCGGTAAAATGAATGCCGTCTACTGTAGCCTCCCCGTCGTGGCCGATGATGTCACGGGAAGCAAGGAAATAGATGTTTTTCTCTCCACGTTGCTTCAAAGAACGGAAAAAGGCATTCAATGTCTCATTCTTGTCCTTTACCTCCTTGGCAATCCTGGTGTCAAAAGGAGAGTGGGTAAAGAGAGGGTCTTCCACGAAAAGGACAGGCGTATCGGGATGCTTGCTGCGGATAGTGGTATAGAATTTATCGGCACGCTCTCTCATTTGCTCCACGGTAGCATTGGGCACAAAGTCGAGGACAAACATAGAAGCGTCCACACCGGCTATGACATCGGCAATCTCCAGGTCGAGCAAGGCATTGCCGCTAAATCCCAGATTGATGCACTCACGATTGAGCCAACGTTCCAGAATATTGGTATGCACCATGCCGGGACGGGAAGCGCAGCCTCCCTGCAAGATGCTGGTACCATAGAATACCACCGGCTTCTCACGTTTCGGCAAGTCTACTGCCGGCGGGGTAATGGCGGATAAAGAATCCACGCCGATGGAAAGCGAGGTAACCCCATCATATAAAGAAAGGTACAAAAGGTATTCGCGCTCCTCGGGCAACATATTGCTTACGATAGTCGCCTTATTGATTTTGCCCTGCGGACGTCCGCTACCGGCAAATATCCACTTGCCGTCTTGCAAGCAGTAGAGGTCGAGGCCTTTAATGCCGGTCGGTGTCATGTGGTTCATACTCATATTGTTCCTTACTTCCCATTTGGCAGAAATGCTTGTAGAGTTGGAACGGAAGCGCACGGCGAGTCCGGCACTGTTGCGGCCTAAGTCCCACAACGGCTTGCGGGAGATGTTCTGCAGAGAGTCCGGCAGACGCTCATAGCGGGTAAGGGTAGATTCTGTTGCTTTGCCCAGAAGGGGGAAGGCGGAAGCATCATGATAGATAGTCTGGGCATTGGCAACAGCGGCCAACAACAAGCCCATCAAAAGAATTCTGGTTCTCATATGACAAGATATTAAGTGTTAAGTATTACCGGCAAAGATACAAGGTTTCTTTGAAAAACGAAGAAATGGAAGTATTTTACATCAATTAACTCCCACATGCTTGTTTCTTTACGAAACATTCGTATTTTCGCAGAAAACAATTCATATGAGACACATCCATTTCCTCTTAGCAGGCTTCCTACTGTGCATCTGCTGTACCCTGCAAGCCAAAAACCGTGTGATTGACCAACCACCGTTTATCGTAAGAAACACGACTTCCATCGAAGTGAGTAAAGTAGTCATCAGTGACACGGCAACCGTGCTCCATATCTATGCCAAGTATCGTCCCAAGTACTGGATACAGATTGCACCCGACAGCTACCTGACAGACAATAACGGAGAAACCTACCAACTGCGTTCCGGTATAGGCATCATACCAGGTAAAGAATTTTGGATGCCCGAATCGGGCGAAGCGGAATTCCAGTTGGTCTTTCCTCCCCTATCCGACAATGCTACCTCCTTCGACTTCACCGAAGGCGAAAAGGTGGAAAACGGATTCAGCATCTGGGGAATACAACTGAAAAGCAAGAAACTGCCGGAACTGGCACTTCCCCAGAACGCCGTAGTACACAAAGCCGACCCTAATGCCGAACTTCCCGAACCGGTCATCCAATACGGAAAAGCCATGCTGAAAGGAAAACTCCTGGATTCACGCCCCAATATGGGAATGCCAATCAGTATTGCCGTGTGGGAGAATATCAAAGGAGACATCACGGACATACCACTCGACATCCAGCCTGACGGCAGTTTCACCAAAGAAGTAACATTGCCCGGCACTACCCCATGTACCATATATTTGGTAGAGAGCATATGCTCCAGTTCTTCATGGAACCCGGCAAGACAACAGAAATATACGTCAATCTACGCGAAGCTTCCCGGCGCAAGTCTAAATTCCACAGCGAAGGGAAACCCTATGGAGAAATGGTATATATCAACGGACCGCTGGAAACCGTGGCACAAGAGTTGAACGGAAACCACCTCAGCATCGACATGCAAGACAAGCTCTATCAAAACATAGCTGCACTGGCTGGCAAGGATATTGATGCAGCCAAAGCATACGTACTTCAAATATCCGACGAAACACAAGAAGCAATAGACAAGTTGCCTTATAGTGCTTCTACCCGACAACTTTTGACTATCAATAACAAACTGATTACAAATGCCATGCTGTCTTCCGTTGCCAGCATCTTGACATCGGCTGCCCTACACGCCAATCTCATCAAACGGGAGGAAGCAAACAACTACTATCAGGAACTTGCCCGGAAAGTACCCGCCAACTACGTGTCCGACGAAGATATGAGTATATTGAATGTGCGCAGGCAGTCTTGTCCAACCAGTATGTACAAATGGCTTCAAGGAATGTCGAACGGAGTGGAGAATTGGCCAAAGCTGGGGAACCGACAAAGGTATCTTCTTCGATATAGCCCGTAATGTCACCCTCTACCGGGGTATCAAGAACTTCACCCCGCTCACCGACGAGCAAAAGGCCACCGTTGCCGCCATGCCCGCCGCATACCGTGAAATGCTGACTGCCGCCAATGACGAACTGCTGGCACAACTCGAAGCCAACAAGAAAAAGACGGGCTACACCATCAACCAAGTGGACACCAACGTCAGCAACGAAGATTTGTTCACTTCTATCATCAGCAAATTCAAAGGAAAAGTATTGTTAGTAGATTTCTGGGCCACTTGGTGCGGTCCATGCCGTATGGCAAACAAGACGATGACCCCCATGAAGGAGGAACTGAAAGACAAGGATATCCTATATCTGTACATCACCGGCGAAACCTCCCCCTTGAAGACCTGGGAGAATATGATTCCCGACATCCACGGCGAACATTTCCGTCTGACAGATGCCCAATGGAAATACCTATCGGATGCATTCAAGATAGAAGGGGTACCGACTTATCTGATTGTAGACCGCGAAGGAAACACCACGTTCAGACAAACCGGCTTTCCGGGAGTAGAGAAGATGAAGGAAGAGTTGCTGAAAGTGACTAAATGACAAACTGATAAAACAAAAACAAGCAGGCTTATCACCTGCTGTTTTTTTGTTTTATCAGTATACCGCTATTACTTTTCAGCATTCCTTGGCTCCCTGCTCTTTCAGTTTAGCAGTAAATGCCTTTGCCTTCTCCATAGCAGCCGCTTCCTCTTCCGGAGTTGCATATGCATGCTTGTAGCCCTTCACCACATTCCATTCACCACGGGTGAAATCGGGGAATGCCACAGCCGCACAACCGTTGTCCATAGAAAGTTCTCCCAATTCTGCAAGGCAGCACCACTCAGCAAGGTCGTATACATCCATATCCAAAGGAAGACCGTTTTGCAGGCAATATACCAGACGGCTGTCCATCACGAAGTCCATGCCACCATGACCTCCTACTTCCTTCGCCATCTCACCGTACTTCTTCAAAATGGGATGCTGGTATTTCTCCACGAGTGTCTCCATCTCCGTCTCCGGCAGGAAACCATGTGAATTCAAATCATCCACTTTGGCTGAACGCCCGATGCACTCAGCTGGTCAGCGTCAAGCGCATACCCTTCTACCGGATATTTGTTGGCGAATCCCTTGATACCCGTAAGCTGATACAAACGGTTATAAGGCTGTGGTGTCATTACATTGTGCTGAATCTCAATCACCTTTCCATTGGCTGTACGAATCATGGTCGTGGTATGGTCACCGTTACGGAATTCCTTGCACTCCTCGCCGGTTCTTTTTTCTACCAGCTCCTTGCCCACTACAGACTTGGTATCCATGGCTACCAACGTTTCCATACGGTCACCACGGTGAATATCCAGTGCTTGCGCCACCGGGCCAAGGCCATGGGTGGCATACACGTCACCACGATGCTTCATGTTGTAGTCCAAACGCCAGCCCAGCTTGTCATTTTCTCCATTCTTCCAATAATGGTCCCAAAACGGGCTCAAATTATGTATATAAGCACCTTGTGCACGGATAACCTCACCGAATACGCCATGCTGCGCCATGTTCAGCGTATTCATCTCGAACCAGTCATAACAGCAGTTCTCCAAGATGAAGCAATGCTTGCGGGTAGACTCACTCAGGTTAATCAAATCCCAGCATTCCTGCAGGTTCATGGCCGAAGGTACTTCTATCGCTACATTCTTTCCGTTCTCCAGCGCACACTTGGCAACGGGGAAGTGATGCAGCCAGTCCGCAGCAATATAAACCAAGTCTATGTCATCACGTTTGCAGAGTTCCTCGTATCCCTTATCACCGGAATAGACGGCGGCTTTGGGCATGGATGCCTTCTTCAAGAGCTCCTGACATTTATCTGCACGGGCCTCTTCATAATCACAAAGAGCCACTACCTGCGTACCGGAATATAAGTGAAACGTTCCACTGCTCCGGGACCACGCATACCCAGACCAACAAAACCCACACGGACTGCCTCCAGCTTCGGAGTAGTCAGTCCCAATACACTCTTTTGTCCTGCCGGACGCTCGGGAGTCTTGACAACAATGGTACCATTCTGCCATTCCCATTGAGTTCCCTTCTCTGTGGTTTGCACAGTAGAAGTCTGGCTTGTGCATGCACCCAATACGAAGCACATTCCCAGCAACAACGATTTAACTGTTCCCATATTTCTGCTTTATTTAAGGTAAAAGAATTCATTGCAACAAAGACAGCGCAAACCGAATGCAGAATAAAATGAACCCGTTCATTTTTTATGCTGAGTGCCGCCAGTCTTCGCTTCTTCTGCAAAGATAGATAATCTTAACCAAAAGAAGATTATCAACAGCCATGTTCTTTTCAATCAGACAAAAGAATATACATACAGTAAACGCATTTAGATTAATTAACTCACTGTTTGATGCTACTTTACGAAATATTCGTAGATTTGCATTGAATTCATTTAAATACTTTATCCATGGAAAAGTTAACGATACAAGAAGAAGAAGCAATGTTGTACATTTGGGAACTGGGCAGTTGCTTCGTAAAAGACATTGTTGCCAAATACCCCAAACCGGCGCTCCCTACACAACAGTAGCATCTATTGTGAAAAACCTGGAGCGCAAGCAGTATATCCGTGCCGCACGTGTAGGCAACACCTACCAGTATACTCCGCTTATACGCGAAAGCGAATACAAACGTACCTTTATGAGCGGTTTTGTGCGCAACTACTTTGAAAATTCTTATAAGGAAATGGTTTCGTTCTTCGCCAAAGACCAGAAGATTTCGGCCAATGACCTGAAAGACATTATAGATATGATAGAGAAAGGAAAGGAGTAAACATGTTAGCCTATTTTCTGAAAGTGAACGTAGCGATAGTACTGTTTTATGCATTCTATCGGCTATTCTTCTACAAAGACACGTTTTTCGGCTGGCGCAGAACCGCACTGCTCTGTTTCTTTGCCGTTTCCGCCGCCGTACCTTTGCTGAACATACAAACGTGGATTACGGAGCAGGAACCGATGGTAGCATGGCAGACCTCTATGCCAGCGTTGTACTGCCGGAACTCACAGTAGGCACCGAAGCGGCTCCGACCGACTGGAAAAGCATCCTTTCAGAATATGCCAATATCGCCTATTGGGGAATAGCGGCATTGCTGATGATACGCCTCGTCGTGCAACTGGCAGGCATCATTCGCCTGGCATGCCGATGCCGCAAGATACAAATAGGCAACACAAGTATACATCTGCTTCCCAAGCAGACGGGCCTTTCTCTTTTTTCCACTGGATTTTTATCCATCCGTCCTCGCATACGGAAGAGGAGTTCAACGAAATATTGACCCATGAGCAGACACACGCCCGGCAATGGCACTCCATTGATGTCATCATCAGTGAACTGGTGTGCATTTTCTGCTGGTACAATCCCTTTGCCTGGCTCATGAAACGGGAAATCCGTACCAATCTGGAATATATGGCCGACGCCCGCGTATTGGAAAACGGCTATGACTCCAAAACCTACCAGTACCATTTGTTAGGATTGTCACATCAAAAGGCTGCAGCAAATATCTATAACAGTTTCAATGTTTTACCTCTAAAAAAACGCATCAAGATGATGAACAAAAAGAGAACAAAAGAAATAGGAAGAACCAAATATTTGATGTTCCTTCCTTTAGCGGCCTTACTTATGATTGTCAGCAATATCGAAACCGTGGCACGGACTTCCGAGATATGGATGCCCACCCTAACGGCAATAGAAGAGCTGCCCCTCAGTATTATAAATCTTGAACAGAAAGGCGAAACGACCTTCCACGTCACCATAATAGACAAGCAAGGGAAAGTTGTGCCGAACGTAAAAATCCAAACCACGCTGGCGGGAAAGCAACTGAACTTCAAGACCGGAGGAGATGGAAAGACCGACATCACCTTAGACATGAACGGACTGAAACATGCCACGATGTATGCCACCTCCCAAACCGGGAACAACTTCATTTTTGTTCTCTCTCAAGGAGAAACCACACGCACCATCAACATGGATGAGCATCAGTACACCCCACCTACACTCGCCCCCGATGCGAATGGTATTTTCGAGGTAGTAGAACACATGCCCGAATTCCCCGACGGAGGAATGTCAGCACTGATGGAATATTTGAAAAAGAACATCAAGTATCCGGAAGCAGCCATGAAGAAAGGTACACAAGCGGGTAACCGTACAATTCGTGGTGGAAAAAGACGGTAGCATCGCCAATGCGAAAGTGCTTCGTGGTGTTGACCCTGAGTTGGACAAAGAAGCCGTGCGCGTAGTCAGTGTCATGCCCAAATGGAAACCCGGTACACAAAAAGGAGAAGCCGTACGAGTAAAATATACAGTTCCCGTGATGTTCCGTCTGACAGAAGACAATACACAAGTTAAGTATGCTCCCATTGAAAACAAGATAGATGAAATGGTAGTAGTGGGTTACGCTCCCGAAGAGACAACCTACCCGGAGGAAGTAACCGTTTTCGAAGTCGTAGAAAAAATGCCGGAATATCCCGGCGGCATGTCTGCAATGATGGCATTCATCAGTAAAAACATCAAATATCCGGTAGCTGCACAAAAAGCTAAGATTCAGGGAAGAGTGGTCATACAGTTTATAGTGGATAAAGAAGGGAACATCATATGCCCCAGAGTAATCCGTGGTGCCGACCCACTGCTGGACGCTGAAGCAATCCGTCTGACTACCATCATGCCCAAGTGGAAGCCCGGCATGCAAAGAGGACAAGCTGTAAACGTAAAATATACAGTCCCCATCATGTTCCGTCTGCAAGAACCGGAGAAAAACCCTGCTGTCCAGAATGCCACTGTTACTCCAACTAAATAAACTAATTTTCTCTCTAAACAAGTTTAAATGAAAAAGGAGCAGTTACCCGGCGACGGGCAATTGCTCCTTTTTCATAAGGAAAATATCCATGTTTATTTATGCACTTCCACAATCCGTGTCGGCGCCATTTCCATATTTCTGCGGTCTACCTGACGGACTACGGCAGCAGCCAGTTGCAGGAACGCACGCCCGGTCACTGTATTCTCATCCAAAGCAACCGGAGTGCCCTTATCACCACTCTCACAGATGCTCTGTACAATAGGTATCTGCCCCAGCAACGGTACATTCATCTCTTCCGCCAACCTCTTGGCTCCTTCTTTACCGAAAATATAGTATTTATTCTCCGGCAGTTCGGCAGGTGTAAACCAAGCCATATTCTCTACCAAACCGAGGATAGGCACATTCACTTTGTCATTGGTGAACATATTGATGCCTTTGCGTGCATCTGCCAGTGCCACAGCCTGCGGTGTGCTGACAACGATAGCCCCCGTCAGCGCCAAGGTCTGCACCACGGTCAAGTGAATGTCACTCGTTCCGGGAGGAAGGTCAATAAGGAAATAATCCAGTTCTCCCCAGTCGGCATCACCAATCAGTTGCTTTAAAGCATTGCTTGCCATGCTCCACGCCACAAGGTGGCCTGATCGGGGTCGACAAAGAAACCGATGGAAAGCAGCTTGATGCCATACTTCTCTATCGGAACAATTAAATCACGTCCACCAATGTTCTCCGCCACAGGACGGGCATCTTCCACTTGGAACATCTTAGGAACGGAAGGCCCGAAAATATCTGCATCCAGCAGCCCTACCTTGTAACCCAACTTTGCCAAAGATACAGCAAGGTTGGCAGCAACCGTAGACTTGCCCACACCACCTTTTCCGGAAGACACTCCGATAACATTCTTCACTTGAGGCAAAAGTTTGCCTACTTCCGGTCGCGCCGCCTGGCGGCTCTCTGTGGTAATCACAACCTCCACTTCGGGAGAGACATATGTGTGTATAGCTGTCTTCGGCAGCTTTCACCATCGACTTCATGAAGGATCGGTCGGTTTCTCAAACGTCAGCGAGAAGCTGACTTCATCCCGTCAATTCGCATATTATCGGCTACCATCTCTGCCTCGACAAGGTTCTTTCCGGTGCCGGGATAACGCACTGTTGCCAATGCATCAAGGATTAAATTTTGGATATAATGCCATTGCATTTACTATTTGACAATTTACTATTTACTATTTTTATGCGAATCAGTGGCTTAAACTACTACTGATTCGCATCACTTGCTGGTTTGCAGTCCGCTACGCTTGCTACGGTTATAACTGCGGTACTCATCCAGTTCTATCTCACATCCGGCTCCTGCAACTCGCCTGCTTGCGGAAGATGGAACTTGATGTACTTGATATTCAAACCACGATCCAGCCATTGTTGTTCATAATAGGTCTTGATGCTGAGTATTTCATCAGCCATGCCGGAATGGTATAAGTCTTCCGTCATCACATCCACCGGCAACCGGTTTCTTTCAATCATGTACCGGGTATAGGTAAACATGAAGTTGCTGTCCGTCTTCAGATGGACTATGCCGTCATTCTTCAGAAACTTGCGGTAGCGCTCCATGAAATAAGTGGAAGTAAGCCTTTTGGTAGCCTTCTTCATCTGCGGATCCGAGAAAGTAAGCCAGATTTCACTCACTTCATCCGAAGCAAAAAAACGGTCGATGATTTCGATATTCGTACGCAGAAAGGCCACATTCTTCATTTCCGATTGCAGCGACTCGGTAGCTCCCGTCCACATACGGGCTCCCTTTATATCCACTCCGATGAAGTTCTTGTCGGGAAACATGCGTCCCAATCCGACAGTATATTCTCCCCTACCACAGCCCAGTTCCAGGACAATAGGATGGTCGTTCTTGAAAAATTGCCCGTGCCAGTTCCCTTTCATGTCAAACGGTACATCATCTACCGCAGAATACGGATATTCGAAAACATGCGGATAACTCGCCATATCAGCAAACTTCTCTAACTTGTTTTTTCCCATAATTACTTGGTCCTATATATATATATGCTATGCCCCGAAAACAGAAGTGCACACAGATGACACAGATTAGACAGATTTTCACAGATTATTTTTTTTCTCTTATCTGTGGTCATCCGTTTAATCTGTGTCATCTGTGTGCCATCTTGGTTTCGGGAAACTTTCACGACACAAGAGAATCTCTAATTATTCAACGATAGTCACCCAGCCATGAGTATCCGGCTCATCGCCATACTGGATAGCACGCAGCTTGTTGTAGAGCTTCGTACATACCGGTCCTGGTTTTCCATCTTTGGAAATAACGTATGACTTACCGTTCTCTACGTCGTCAATACGTTCGATGGGGCTGATAACGGCAGCCGTACCGCAGGCACCCGCTTCCTCGAAAGTCAGCAACTCTTCTTCAGGAACCGGACGACGCTCTACCTTCATACCCATGTCCTCTGCCAACTGCATCAGGCTCTTGTTGGTGATGGAGGGCAGGATGGAAGTGGATTTCGGAGTGATATACGTATTGTCCTTGATACCGAAGAAGTTGGCAGCACCACACTCGTCCATGTATTTCTTTTCTTTGGCATCCAGATAGAACTCGCAGGCATAACCCAAATCGTGCGCTTTCTTATTGGCACGCAAGCTGGCTGCATAGTTACCACCTACCTTATAAGTACCGGTACCCAACGGTGCAGCACGGTCGAATTCGCGGATAATGACATACGGATTGGTTGAGAATCCACCCTTAAAGTAAGGACCTACCGGGGTCACGAACACCACAAACAGATATTCGCTGGCAGGATGTACACCTACTTGTGCACCGGTACCCACCAGCAACGGACGAATATACAGAGAAGCACCCGATTCATAAGGCGGAATGAAACGCTCGTTCAGCTTCACCAACCTTCAAAATTGGCTTCCTTGAAACGGCTCCGTAGAAACGCTCCGGGCA
>ENA-OQEB01000325-OQEB01000325.1-human-gut-metagenome-genome-assembly--contig:-NODE-325-length-20278-cov-2.505831_pt1 | contig 20278 bp, 25 predicted proteins | sample MGYA00242787_ERZ504619 | MGnify/ENA primary metagenome ERZ504619 (study PRJEB26092, sample SAMD00036317) | human gut metagenome | host: Homo sapiens | study: EMG produced TPA metagenomics assembly of... | reverse complement strand
TAAGATATGCAGATGACATCGTGCTTCTTGCAAAGAGCAAGCGAGCATCAGAGAGACTCTTGGAAAGCAGTACAAAATATCTTGAGGAGAGGCTGAAACTTACAGTCAACCGAGAAAAGAGCCGTACAGTCAGCGTGTTTGCAATCCGAAATTTTAAATTCCTTGGCTTTGCATTGGGAAGGAACGGAAAAGGCATATATGTCCGAGTTCATCCGAAGTCATGGAAGAAGTTTAAGTCCAGACTGAAGGAGTTATCTTCCCGTAAGCGATGTCAGTCAATCAAGCCAAGCCTTGAGAAAATCAAGGTGTATGCAAGGGGATGGCTTAACTACTACGGAATTGCAAGTATGAAGAGCAACATAGATGACATCAACGGATGGCTCTATCACAGAATACGCATGTGTATATGGAAACAGTGGAAGAAACCTAGAACGAAATATAAAAATCTAGTCAAACTTGGAATCCCAGAACACTATGCGTCAACAATAGCAAACAGTCGCAGAAAGTATTGGTATATCAGCAATAACAAAGCTGTGATTTGGGCGCTGAATAAAGAAAGACTGATAAACAGTGGCTTTTATGATTTAGCCACAGCCTATCAGTCTGTGCACGTTAACTATTGAAAGCGCCGTATACCGAACGGTACGTACGGTGCTGTGAGAGGACGGCGGTTAGTCACCGCCTCCTACTCGATTTTATAGGTTTATTATTTTAAAGGAGAATTTATAAATAATCGTGACGGGCAAGCACGTTTAAGATATTTCTACCTTCCTCTGTACCCTCAATGATTCTGCGGGCACGCTTGCTGTCTCCGATATTTACGATTTCAACATTGGTATTACTGAAGGCATCATCAATCTCTGAAAGAACAGGTGTGTTGGCTCTCATACCAAGGCAGATGAATCCGTAATCAAATGGGATTTCCTCAATCTCACCCTCTGGATTCTTTACGATGAAACGGTCATTCTTAACCTCCTGCAGGGCAGTGTTGGTCATCTGTTTTACACCGTATTTTGCCATTTTTGCGTTTGTTGTCACACTTTGTGACAGGGTCAAGTCCGTTTCCAATCATTGGAAGCATCTCAACCATTGTTACCTCTGCGCCTCTTTCTGTGAAGAATTCCATCACGTCAAGACCTACGGCACCACCGCCGATGATGGCGATTTTCTGTCCCTTCATATCCTCAGGATATTCATTGATGCGCTCAATCATTTTAAGGACTGTTGCAACATTTGTGCCATCCTTGTCAACGAGATCGTGAAGACCTGTGATAGGTGGGAGAGTAGGTACAGAGCCTGTTGCGTTTACTATGATATCAGGGTTTAAGGCCTTTACCATATCAACTGTTGCTGCTGTATTTTTGAAAACAAACAGGTTGTGAAGCTTGCTTGCACGGTGAATCATGTAGTTAGGGAAGTCTGCAAGACGCTTCTTGTCAGGAATCTTGGAGATAACTGATGCAAGTCCGCCAAGCTCTGCCTTCTTCTCAATGAGGAAGGTTGTACATCCAACCTCTGCTGCTGTGCAGGCTGCCTCAAGACCGGCAGTACCACCACCGATTACAACCACGTTGCAAGGCTTGTTTACCTTTGTCTTCATGTAATCCTCACCGCTGTTTACGGCAGGGTTTACTGTACAGCGGATTGGCTGGTTGAGACCGATTCTGTGTCCGGCGCATCCGATGTTACATGAGATACATTTTCTGATATCGCACACATTTCCGAACTCTACCTTATTCACCCACTCAGGGTCAGCGATAAGTCCACGGCCCATACCGATGAAATCAGCATCGCCTCCTGCAAGGATATCCTCGGCTACCTGTGGGTCACGGATATTTCCTACTGTGATACATGGCTTGTTGTATTTCTCTTTTACAGCCTTTGCCATGAATGAGCGCCAGCCGTCAGGTAAGTAGTTTGCATCAATCTGGTACTGGATAGATCCGTTAAGACCACATGATACGTCGAATACATCTACTTCCTTCTCAAAATACTTTAAGTACTCAAGTGTATCCTCAAGTGTGTTTCCACCCTCCATGAGCTCGTCTGCACTGATACGGACGAAGATAGGGAAGAAAGGTCCAACCTGCTTACGAACCTCCTCGATAACCAGCTTTGCAAATCTTGCACGGTTCTCGGCTGAGCCGCCGAACTCGTCAGTTCTCTTGTTTGTGATAGGTGAAAGGAACTGACTGATAAGGTAAGAGTGTCCTGCATGGATTTCAACAGCGTCGAAGCCACAGATCTGGCACGCTTGGCTGCCTCACCGTATTTCTTTACGATATGCATGATTTCATCCTTCTCGAGAGGTCTTGGGATTTCCCCGCCTGCCTTTGAAGGTATGTCTGATGCTGATACAGGCTGCATTCCGATACGTGAGCTCATTGCAGAAGCACCGGCGTGATTTAACTGTATTGCGATACATGCACCATGCTTGTGAACACTCTCGCAGAGCTTGAAAAGTCTTGGGATGTAGTTGTCCAAATCAATACGAAGCTGTGTAGTTCCGTTTGAACCCTGCGGAGAGTCGACGCTTGCATTCTCAACGATGATGAGACCAGTGCCGCCCTTTGCTCTCTGCTCATAGTAGTTGATGTGGAGAAAGCTCATTTCTCCGTTCTGCTCACCGTAGTTAGTTCCCATTGGAGTCATGACGATACGGTTCTTTACTGTCATTCTGCGTACTGTAATTGGCTCAAAAATATGTGGATATTTGTTTTTCATAGTATTTTTTCTCCTTAATCTGCTAACCGGGTGGGCACGCGGTAGTGTAAATTGCTCTCATTACATTATAGTTTTGTTTCATTAAACTGATTGTCAATATTTGTTATCAAAGGCTGCGATATACAAAGTATGTGATTTTTTTAACAATCAAAAAGTGCAATGCGCTCTTGTTACATTCAAGGTACAGCAAAAATGTATAAATGTCCAATGCATCTTTTATACGAAATCTATAGTTTTTGTCTATCAAATGGTGTATATTATTTTTAGACTTTGTTGTGAGCATTTGCCGGATGTCCGCTTGCCCTGCGCTGCACACCGGTGGTATATGCTCTCATAATTCCTTAGTCTAGTGGGAGTAAATGCCGCCTCAAACAGAGTTTATTAGGCGCGAAAAATCAAACGCGCTTTTTACTTTATTGGTATACTAAAGGCTGTGTTGCTTGAACGAGTATTTTCCGCGCCACTTTTGCTTGAGGCGGCATATAACTCCCACACGACACGTCATAAATCAAGCATATACCACCGGTGTGCAGCGCAGGGCAAGCGGACATCCGGCGAATAAATATATTAAATACACAGGGGGTGTACTATGAATCTTAGTCAATTGCAGTACTTCAAGGTACTGGCGCAGGAAGAACATTATACGAGGGCGGCACAGATGCTGTCGATTACGCAGCCGTCTTTAAGCCATGCAATCTCACAGCTAGAGCAGGAGCTTGGCACGCGTTTGTTTGAGAAAAAGGGAAGGAATGTCGTGCTGACCAGATATGGGAAGATGTTTCTGCCGTATGTTGAGGAATCATTAAAGGTGCTTAATGAGGGTGTGCAGCGCATTCAGGAGGTCAATGGCAGCAGGCATGGAATTATACATCTGGCATATATATATACGATGGGAAGTGAGTTCGCGCCAAAGCTGGTGCGTAAATTTCTCGATGCATACCCGGATTATGATATAGAATTTCATTTTACGGTTGGAACAACCGGAGAGATTATAGATGGACTAAAGGATGACAAATATGACATAGTTTTCTCTTCTTATAAGGATGGGGAACAGGATATAGATTTTAAGAAGATCGCGAATCAGAAGCTTGTGCTTGCAGTGCCCATGGACCATCCGCTTTCCATAAAGGACAGTGTGGATTTGCGCGATACAATAGAGTATCCGCAGATTTATTTTGAGAAGGGCAGCGGTCTGCGTCCGGTCATTGATCAGATGTTTGAGGAGATAGGACAGTTTCCGAAGGTAGCCTTCGAGATGGAGGAGGATTCGAGTATGGCGGGTCTCGTGGCGCAGGGCTTTGGAATAGCTGTGATGCCTGATATTCCAATACTTCGGTCACTTTCTGTAAAGACGCTTGATATATACAATCCTCCTTATGAGAGAGCGGTGTATCTGGCAACGCTTAAGCAGAGATATTTATCACCGGTTGCGAAGGCATTTATCAGGTTTGTGATCGAGGAGACTGCCTAGCTGCAGCTTTCCCGCACAAACTCTATGAAGCGCTTGATAGCCGGAAGCTGGTATTTGCCTGTCATGTAGCCCATGTATACAGTGTGTGAGAATGACTCATGCGAAACGAGGTGGCGTATGCAGATGTCATCGCGGTGAATTGCATCGACATCTGCGACAAGCGCAATGCCAAAGCCCTGCGCCACGAGGGAGGCGATGCCGTTCTCATCGGGTGATTCACATATGAAGTTTGGCGATACATCATGCTTCTTGAAAAAGCTTCTGGTGTACTTGCCAAGGCCTGAGTGTCTGGCATAGCCGAGCACAGGATAGTCAGCGAAATCAGTGGCTTCCATGGTATCCTTAAGTGTCAGTGGGTGGCCGGGAGGCAGTATGGCAACTATTTCCTGCCTTATAATAGGAACAAAATCAATACCATTTTCATCAGGCGAGTATGAACCGAAAATTATGTCATACCTGCCTTTTTTTAATCCCTCAATATTCACAGAGGTGATGTCCTGAAAGAAATTGAATGTGATATTTTTATTTTCCTTTTCGGTGAGGAAAGAGCGCACGATAGTTGGGATAAACACCTTTGCAAGAGGTGATACGTAGGCGATATCGATGTGACCGCCGTCGGTTGCAATCTGGTGCATTTTGTTCTCGGCTCTCTTTACATCGTCCAGAATCGTAGACACGTGTTCTAAAAAAATCTCCCCGGCCTTGGTCAGTATTACATTCCTGCCTCTCTTTTCAAATAAAGTGACGCCAAGCTCGTCCTCTAAAGCTGCTATCGAACGGCTGAGGCTTGGTTCTGTGATATTCATTTTTTCGGCAGCCTGATTGAAGTGTTCCAGAACTGCCGCTTGGTAAAAATAACTTAATTGATTGAGTGTCATGTATAAATCTCCGTAAAATAATAGATACAGTCTATGAATTACAAATATTATAGCCTAAATTTGTGCATATTATAACATGATTAGTACAGTAATGCTATTAAAAAATAACAAAATAAGCATTGGAAGTACCAAAAATAATGCGTTATAATATCATTATCAAAGGTTGTTAAGTTTTTAACGAAGTGGGCATCGTTGAAAACATAGCTAAGTAAAATACGAATAATCAATATTATCACATTTAAAAATGAAGGAGATTTAATCATGGCAGAGAGAATCACAGGACACACAGAACTCATCGGACTTATGGCTTACCCAATCAGACATTCAAGCTCACCGGCAATGCACAATGAGGCATTTGCATATCTTGGACTTGACTACGCTTATCTGGCATTTGAGGTTGATAACAACACTCTCGAGGATGCGGTTAAGGGAATCAGAGCATTAAAGCTTGTAGGCTCTAATGTATCAATGCCAAACAAGACAGTTGTAGGACAGTACTTAGACAAGCTTTCACCTGCAGCAGAGCTTTGCGGAGCTGTAAATACAATAGTAAACGAGAACGGAGTACTCACAGGACACATCACAGACGGTATCGGCTTCATGCAGGCGCTCAAGGATAACGACATCGATGTTATCGGAAAGAAGATGACAATCGCAGGAGCAGGCGGAGCTGCTACAGCTATCGAGATTCAGGCAGCACTTGACGGTGTCAAGGAAATCTCAATCTTCAATATCCATGACAAGTTCTGGGCAAACGCTGAAGAGACAGTTAGAAAGATCAACGAGAAGACAGACTGCAAGGCTACTCTTTACGACCTTGATGACAAGGAGAAGTTAAGAGAAGAGATGCTGATTCCTACATCTTCGTAAACGGAACAGGTGTTGGCATGAAGCCACTCGAGGGAATGTCTGTAGTACCTGACAAATCATTCTTCCGTCCTGAGCTTATCGTAATTGACGTACCTTACTCTCCACTTGAGACAAAGATGCGTTCTATGGCAAAAGAGGTGGGCTGCAAGACAATGAACGGTCTTGGAATGATGCTTTTCCAGGGAGCAGCAGCCTTCAAGCTCTGGACAGGAAAAGATATGCCAATCGAGCATATGAAGGAAGTATTAAACATCAGATATGATGATTAATCAGACACAGAAATTAAATCACATTGAATTATTTTGACAGAAATTAAGGAGAACACTGATGAATAAAAAATATTTACCTAGCGCATTAATCCTTTACTTAAACTACTTTATACACGGAGTGGGCTGCTCTATCCTCGGACAGGCAGTCATCAAGGAGGCTCTCGCAGCTTCATGGGGAGTGCAGGTTATGGCTATTACAGCTATTTCAGCAGCCCTGGGACTTGGACGTCTTATCGCACTTCCGTTTGCAGGACCTTTATCAGATAAGCTCGGACGCCGTATCTCAACAGCAATCGGAAGCGGCTCTTATGCTATCTACCTGATCGGACTTGCTCTTGCATTCAATGCAGGAACACATGGTGGATACCAGATTGCTTATATCTGTGCTATCATTGGCGGTATTGCAAACTCATTCCTTGATACAGGAATTTACCCTGCAGTATCAGAAATCATCTACAAAGCACCGGGTGTTGCGACAATGGGAATCAAATTCTTCATCGCTATCGCACGGATGCTTTTACCATTCGTACTTGGTATGACAGTTGCTACAACAGCAGCAGGACTTACATCATACAACACACTGTTCTTTGGATGTGGAATCATCTACATTGTACTTTTAGTATTAGTAATGATCTTCCGCTTCCTGATAGCGATGCAAAGGCAGAGGGAAAGAAAGAAGGACTTATCGCAAGCTTAAAGCACACACATTTTTCTGTTGAGTCAATCGCAATGATTATCATTGGATTTACATGTACAGGAACCTTCCAGTTATGGCTCAACTGTGCACAGAACTTTGCAAAAGAGAACGTAGGCTGGGCTGATCCGTCAGTTATGCAGTCATACTACTCAGCAGGAACCATGATAGCTCTTATCGTAACTGCACTTTTAACAAGAAAAATCAAGGACGTCAGATTTATCCTTGTTTACCCTGTAATCTGCCTTGCAACAATGGTAGTAGTGTTAGTCGGACAGACAAAGCCACTCATGATCGCAGGTGCATTCATCATCGGATGGGCAGGAGCAGGCGGACTTTTACAGATCGTAACATCTGTATGCAACATGCTCTTCCCTAAGATCAAGGGAACAGTAACAGCGCTTGTAATGATCGCTTCATCACTTTGTAACTACACAATCCTTACAGCAGCATCAAAGATGCAGCCATCACAGGTTATGGTAATGAACATCGTGCTCACAGCAATCGGCGTGGTACTTGGATTATTCGTAAACCTGCGCTATACTAAGATGGTAGAGCTGTCTAAAGAGGATTAATACGTTACATTATACTGGGGAGTATAATTATCATACAGTTAAAGTAAGAAAGGAAAAAATCATGAACACCATTAAGGTTAGAGATATTGAAATCGGTGCAGGCGCACCTAAAATCATCGTTCCTATCGTAGGCGTTACAAAAGACGACATCATCGCAGAGGCAAAGACATTTGACTCTACCTGTTGATATGGTTGAGTGGCGTGTTGACTGGTTCGAGAATGTATTCGAGTTTGACAAGGTTGAGGAGGTATTAAAGGAGCTTCGTGATGCTCTCGGAAATATTCCAATCCTTATGACATTCCGTACTTCAAAAGAGGGCGGAGAGAAAGCAATCGAGCCTGAGGCTTATGCCAGGCTTAATGTCAAGGCTGCACAGACAGGATACGTTGATTTTGTAGATGTAGAGATTTTTACAGGCGATGAGATTGTAAAGAAAATCATCGACGGCGTACATGCTGCAGGTGCAAGAGTTATCGCTTCAAACCATGATTTCTTCAAGACTCCTGCACAGTCTGATATTGTTTACAGACTTCGCAAGATGCAGGATATGGGAGCTGATATCCCTAAGATTGCAGTTATGCCACAGAATAAGCGAGACGTACTCACACTTCTTTCAGCTACAGAGGAAATGGTTACAGATTACGCTGACAGACCAATCATCACAATGTCAATGGCAGGCACAGGTGTTATAAGCCGTCTCTGCGGTGAGGTATTCGGATCTTCAATGACATTCGGTGCCGCAAAGAAAGCATCTGCACCCGGACAGATGGGAGTAGAGGATCTGTCTACGGTACTTGGATTACTTCATAAGAGCATGTAAGAAAAGCTTGTATAAAACCATGCAATAAAATAAAATGGCGCCTCGGCATCTGTAAACTATGTGCTGTGACGCCATTTTTGAAGATGATAACAAATAGTAATATATAAAATTGTGAATATTTACGTGGGAAAACAGCAATAATTCAGTTAAAATAATACGTATAATTATTCACGGAAAGGGGATATTTCATGAAGAAAATACTGCACTATCTGGATGAATATCTTGAAGAATTTTTAATGGTCATTTTCCTGATTGCGATGACTCTTATCATGGGTATTCAGGTGTTTTCAAGATATATTCTTGCATGTCGCTTTCATGGTCTGAGGAAATCACAAGATACCTGTTTATCTGGTCGGCATTTTTGAGTGTCAGCCTTTGCACACGTAAATGCATATCAATAAAGATAGACCAGTTTATACAGCTTTTTCCACGAAGAGGAAAATCACTCTGGAAGGTATTAAATCTGACAGTTGAGTTTGTGTTTTTCGTATATCTGATACCGTATTCATTCATATATCTGAAAAATACAATAGAAAGCGGTCAGGTAAGTCCTGCCTGCGGTATCCCTATGTACTATGTGCAGGCTGCACCGTTTGTATGCTTTATAATCACAGCCTTCCGCATCGCGCAGAGATGGTTTGGCGAGTGGAAAATTGTCCTGAAAAAAGATGAAAAGCCTCTTGAGGAGGGCAGTATTGCCTCGGTTATAGAGGAAGCCGTTGTCGAAGATACTTACCGCGAGAAAGAGCTTGTGGAGGATATTGAAGCAATTCATAGTAAAGCTGAAAAGAGAAAGGAGAAATAGATGTCAGCAGCAGTAGTTTTTATATTATTTGTGATATGTCTGGTCATTGCTATTCCGGTATCTATTTCCCTGGGAATAGTGGCAGTGCTGCCGGGCGCGTTTGACTCATCTTTTACAGCCAGTGCCAGCTATGTTATCCGCTCTATGCTCGGTGGTATAGACAGCTTCCCGCTTTTAGCGGTGCCTATGTTTGTGCTTGCCGGAATCGTCATGGCACACGGCAAAATCTCACAAAAATTGTTTGATGTTTTTGTGTATTTTATAGGAAAAAGAACCGCAGGAATCCCATGTGCGGTTATCATCACCTGCTTGTTCTATGGAGCGATTTCCGGCTCTGCGCCTGCAACTGTTGCGGCTGTCGGAAGTATGACCATTCCGCTTCTTATGGAGCTGGGCTACAAAAAGGATTTTTCAACGGCAATTGTTGCGGTTGCGGGAGGACTCGGAGTCATCATACCGCCAAGCATACCTTTTATCATGTATGCGATGGCAACCGGTGAGTCGGTCAGTGATCTCTTTCTTGCAGGAATCATTCCGGGACTTTTGATAGGAGCGCTTCTTATGTTTTATGCATATTATCACTGCAAGCGCTATGGAGAGGACAAGGAAAAGATAAATGCAAAGGTCTCTGAGCTTAGAAGCAAGGGTCTTTTTAGTATATTGAAGGACAGTATATGGCACTTTTGAGCCGGTTATAGTACTTGGATGCATTTACGCCGGTATAGCTTCGCCTACAGAGCTGCGGTGATTTCAGTATTTTATGCGCTTTTTGTAAGTCTTTTTTATTTACAAATCCATAAAGGTAAAAGAGATATGGGGCATCATGGTGGAGGCGATGAAGACATACGCACCTATATTGTTTATACTTGCCGCATCGACCGCGTTTTCACGCGTGCTCACACTCATGCAGGTGCCACAGACAGTCAGCGCATGGATACTCGCACATTTTACAAATGAGATAGTGCTTCTTATTGTGATAAATGTGTTCCTGCTCATTGTTGGAATGGTTATGGATACCACACCGGCTATACTTATTTTAAGCCCAATTCTGCTTCCTATCGTGCAGAGCATCGGAATGAACCCGATCCACTTTGGTGTGGTCATGATCGTAAACCTTGCAATCGGATTTGTTACACCGCCTATAGGAGTAAATCTGTTTGTGGCAAGCTCACTGACGGATGTTCCGGTCATGCGGATAGCAAAGAAGGCGGCGCCTATGATAGGATATTTCCTGCTGGCACTTCTGCTGCTTACATTTATTCCGGTAATCAGTCTGTGCTTATTATAGAGAAATATTAACTATTCGGTACAGAAATATGTAATAACAGGTATAAGCAGATTTAATGATGATTGTAGGATATTTAGGCACACAGTTGTAATTGGAGAAAAATATGAGTAGATTTGGCTTGTTTTTATGTAAAAAAGCTGGTAAATATAATAAACCGCGTAAATCGTATAGCAAATATAGATTGTGGCGAAGAGCAGCCGCCGTCATGATGATACTTTCGCTTACAGCAGGACTTGCCGCGTGCGGTGGCTCTGCTGGTGAAGGCTCGCAGGCTGCAGCTAAGGCTGCCGGGGTACAGCGTTACGCATGGCCTCTCGGCAGTTCAAGTCCTGAGGACACCGTGACACAGATATATGCAGAGAAATTTGCCGATGAAGTGGACAGATTAAGCGATGGCAAGATGAAAATCAGTGTGTATCCAAACAGTGTACTGGGCGGAGACAGAGAGCTTCTCGAGTCATGCAAGGATGGAGATATACCTTTTGTAGTGCAGAACACTGCGCCGCAGGTAACTTTCATGAAGGATACTGCAGTATTTGATATGCCGGCACTCTTTGATAGCATTGATGAGGTGCGTGAGCATGTGGACAATCCAAAGTTTATGAAGCTTATGCAGCAGGTCTACAATGACGGCGGCTACGAGCTTTTGGGATATGCAGACCAGGGCTTCCGTGTCATGACAACAAACAAAAAGATAGAAAGCCTTGCTGATTTTAAGGGGCAGAAAATCCGTACCATGGAAAACTCTTACCATATGGCATACTGGAAGGTACTCGGAGCAAGCCCGACACCTATGACCTTCTCGGAGGTGTATATCGGCTTACAGCAGGGCACCATAGATGCGCAGGAAAACCCATACGAGGTAATCGTATCCAATAAGCTCTATGAGCAGCAGGATTATGTAGTGGAGACAAATCATCTGCCACATCTGATATCGCTCATAGTAAGCGAGGAGTTCATGAAAGGACTGACAGATGAGCAGCAGCAGATTATCCGTGAGGCAGCCGAGACAGCGAAACAGTACGCCAGAGAGCAGTCTGACGAGCGTATTGCCTCAAAGATAAAGACTATCGAGGACAGTGGCACACAAATCATCACTTAAGCGATGAAGTGCATGAGCAGATTCGCAAGGAGTGTCAGCCGATATATGAATCGATTGAGAAAAATGTGTCGTCTGATATTGTGGATGCATATCTGACACAATAACACTTAAAGCATTAAAATATTTTGCTTGATAAATTGGTAAAGTCTTGTTATACTATGACTAAGAAATTTGTGGTTATCAAAAATGCGAAATACTATAACGTGAAGTTATAATAATTATAATTTGACGATATTTAGATTAAATATCAAAATCCAATATGAAAACCACACATAAGTAAGGAGACACACCATGGACAAAATCGAGGAAATCCGCGCAAAGATTGGAGAATGTGACGATATAATAATTAAGCAGCTTGCGGTCAGAATGTCACACATTCAGGAGATTATATCATATAAGAAGGCAACAGGAATCCCAATCTTACAGCCGGAGCAGGAGAAAAAGCAGACAGATGCACTTGCGGCAAAGCTTGGCGACAATGAATTTGAGGAAGAGATACTTGATATTTTCAAGTATATCATGAAGAACAGTCGTCGTATCCAGCAAAGAGCCTTTTCGATTACAATATCTTCCTGATCGGTTTCATGGGGGCAGGAAAAAGCACTGTAGCAGGAGAATTAAAGGATAAGCTCGAGATGGACCGTGTCGAGATGGATCAGATGATTGTTGAGAATCGTGGCATGTCAATCTCAGAAATATTTGATGAGTTCGGTGAGGCATATTTCAGAAACTTAGAGAGCAACACACTTATAGAGCTTCAGAAGAGAAAGCAGACCATCGTTTCCTGTGGTGGTGGTGTTGTCATGAGAGAGGAAAACGCAGATCATATGAAGAAAAACGGCCGTGTAGTTCTTCTTACAGCAAAGCCTGAGACTATCTACGAGCGAGTAAAGGATAGTGACGAGCGCCCTATACTAAACGGCAACATGAATGTTGAGTATATCAGTGGCCTTATGGAAAAGCGAAAGGAGCGCTATGAGGCAGTGGCAGATGTAACAGTTGCTACAGATGGCAAGAATGTTACACAGATATGCGAGGAAATCATTGCAAAGCTTATCGCACTTGATAATGAGCAGGACAATAAACAGGCATAATACAGGAATAGCACAGCACTTATTAAGGCAGCAGCCGGATATCAGACCGGCTGTTGCTTTTTGTTCAAATACTTCAGGGGCGTGTGGCTTGAAATAATTGCAAATATGATGTATAGTACTCTACAATTTAAGAGATACTGATTAAGTATGGCAGCATAACAAGGAGGTCATAATTATGTGTACAGCAGCAACTTATAAAACAAAGGATTTCTATTTTGGAAGAACACTCGACTACGAATTTTCATATGGAGATGAGATTGCGGTAACACCACGAAACTATGTGTTTGATTTCAGGCATTCGGGAAAGCTTGAAAACCATTATGCAATCATTGGAATGGCACATGTGGCAGGTGACTATCCTCTTTACTATGATGCTATAAATGAAAAGGGACTCGGTATGGCAGGACTGAATTTCGTGGGAAATGCAGCGTATGCGGCAGCAGACGAAAACAGCTCATGCGAGAATGGCATATGCGGCATTGCAAAGACAAAGGTGGCACAGTTTGAGTTTATACCGTGGATACTGTCACTATGCGCTACGGTAGCGGATGCAAAGGAAAAATTAAATCGTATTTTACTGGTAGATACACCATTTAGCAGTCAGCTTCCGGTTGCACAGCTTCACTGGATTATAGCCGACAAAAATGAGTGCATTGTGGTGGAGTCGATGGCAGACGGTATGCATGTTTACGACAATCCGGTAGGTGTGCTCACAAATAATCCGCCATTCCCATATCAGATGGCTGCACTCAATAATTACAGAGCTTATCCACAAAGCAGCCTGAAAATACATTTGCACCGGGAGTGGAGCTTAGTGCATACAGCCGCGGAATGGGAGGCCTGGGACTGCCGGGAGATTTATCATCGCAGTCACGCTTTGTACGCGTGGCATTCACAAAGCAAAACTCCAAATCGGATGACAGTGAGAATGCAAGTGTGAGTCAGTTCTTCCACATATTAGGCTCTGTGGACCAGCAGAGAGGTCTGTGCGAGGTAACAGATGGCAAATATGAGATTACGCTCTACACCTCATGCTGCAACTGCGACAAGGGAATCTACTATTACACCACATATGACAATAGCCAGATCACAGCGGTAGACATGAACAGGGAGAATCTTGATGAGAAGCTGCTTATCAGATATCCTGTTATTACGGAGGGAAAGATTTGTTGGCAGAATTAGAGAATCTGTTTGCGCTGCAGGATAAAAATTACAGGGAATTTCATGCGAGGCTTATGCCCAATATTGAAAAAGAACGCATAATAGGAATAAGAGTCCCGGTGCTTAGAAAGTACGCAAAGGAGCTTGCTCATGGCAGCAGGCTCTTTTTGTCGGTTCAAAAAGAGAAACGGGTCTGTAATACAGTGAGGGAAAATGACTGTGACAATGTGGAAAAGTTTCTAAATACTCTGCCACATTACTACTATGAGGAAAATAACCTGCATATGTTTCTGATTATGCAGATGAAGGATTATGATACGGCATTGGCTTATCTGGAAGCATTCCTGCCATACATAGACAACTGGGCGACCTGCGACAGTGGCGTACCGGCTGTGTTCAAAAAGCACAAAAAGGAACTTCTATTGCATGTATATGAGTGGCTGGATTCGGATAAGCCTACACCGTCAGGTATGGCATTGGCACTTTGATGCGCCTATATCTTGATGAGGATTTTGATATAAAATATGCTTTAGATGTGGCAAAAATCCGTTCCAAGGAGTATTATGTAAACATGATGAAGGCGTGGTATATCGCTACGGCACTTGCAAAGCAGTATGATGCAGTGCTGCCGATACTGCAGGAAAGCTTATGGATAGCTGGAGCCACAACAAGGCGATACAAAAGGCGCGTGAGAGCTATCGCATTACGCCACAGCAGAAGGAGTATCTAAGCACATTAAAGGTTTAATGAAAAGAGACAAAAATTTATGAAAATAAAAAGCTTATTTGAATCGAAATTTATAAAGGTGTTTGACCTTCAGTACCAAGAGGGCAGGCATTATTATAATGCCACAAGGAGAGATGAAGAAGACCTTGTAGCCGCCAAATCCACAGAGGAGTTCAAGAAAATGCTTCCGGATGCGGTGAGCTGCGTGGTGATATGGAATCCGTCAGATGATGACGAGAAATCAGGTCATGAGCATGTCTGTTAATGAACCGCGAGTTTCGATATCCGACAGGTCAGTACCTGCTCAGCGTACCTGCAGGACTTATTGATCCGGAGGATTGTACCGGGGATAATGATAATACAGCGCCACTTATAAAAACTGCCATGCGTGAGCTTCATGAGGAAACAGGCCTTAAAGTGACAGAAAAAGACACGGTTTCTGTAATCAATCCATGTCTTTTCAGTACACCGGGCATGACAGATGAAAGCAATGCCCTTGTAAAGATTGTACTTAACCGCGATAGCCTTAATGGAATGTCGCAGGAGGGCGCAGTGGGCGGCGAGCTCTTTGACGGATTCGACCTTCTGACTAAGGCGCAGGCGAAGAAGATACTTGAGGATGGAGTGGACGAGCACGGCATATACTATTCTGTGTATACATGGGCGGCACTCACGTATTTCGTAGAAGATTTGTGGAGGTAGATACAGAATGTAGCGTGGTTAGCCCGGGAGGCGGCTATATGCTCTCGTAGAGCGACTAGCGAAGCTGTTTAGAGTCTGTAGAATTATGCCATGATAACCAGAAATGCACCGGCATGGACGCCGGGGCAAGGCGTATGTGCCATGGACGGCACATAAAAGCCGGTTTCGTCGAGCATAGAAAAACTATGAGCATAATTCGTACAGCCTCTTAACAGCGTAGCGTTAGCTCTTAGAGAGCATATGGCCGCATGCCGGGTTAACCACGCAGTGGCATTTAAAATACGGAGGAATAACATGAACGATAAAAAATACTCGCTGCGCCCATATCTGCTTGCATATAAATGGCACTATGCAATAGGCATTTTTGTGCTTCTTGCAGTAGACCTTGCAAATCTGTACATTCCGCAGTTTATTGGGGAGATAATCGACGGAATCACTGCAGGAAAGCTTGATATGGCGGGCGTGGGTGGCATTATATTTAAGATACTGATAACAGGCCTGATAATCATGGCGGGGCGCTTTGGATGGAGATATTTCATCATAGGAGCATCAAGAGGAATAGAATACAGACTGCGCGATGATATGTTTTCGCATATGGAGACACTCTCGGCGCGCTATTACAACAGCCATAAGACAGGAGATCTTATGGCATATTTCACTAACGATTTGCAGGCTGTCAGGATGGGAACCGGAATGGCTGTCATCACCGTGTTTGACGCGGTGATCATGACGGTGATGGTGCTTGTCAAAATGGTAGTATACGTGGATTTTAAGCTGACATTATTTGCTTTTATTCCACTTATTTTTATTGCAATCGGCTGCTATTTTTATGGAATAGAGTCAAAGAAACGTCAGGTAAAAAGGCAGGATGCTTTCTCATATCTGTCTGACAAGGTGCAGGAGAGCATTGCCGGTATCCGCGTGGTCAAGGCATTTGCGCAGGAGGAAGAGGACTTTAAGCAGTTTGAAAAGGCTTGCGAGAACAGCAGGGAGAAAAATCTTGCCGTGGTAAAGCTTCGCGCTGTCTTTGGTCCGGCGCTGGATGCCGTAATCGGAATAAGCGTGATAGTGACACTACTTGCAGGTGGCAGGATGGTGCTTGACGGACAGGTTTCGATAGGCCAGTTCGTGGCATTCAACTCATACATCGATATGCTTGTGTGGCCTATGATTGCGGCAGGCGACTGTATCAACACATTTTCCCAGGCGGCTGCGGCATGGGCAGAATCCGGACTATTTTCGAGGAAAAACCTGATATTGTCGATATGGTGCCACCGGAAAATGTAATAGAAAATGATGGCATCGCAGGCAGCAATACAGATAATTTAGCTGAGGGTATTTATGATAAAATACAAATACATGGTGATATACAGCTTAGCCACCTCAGCTTCACATACCCTGACGGCTCCAAGCCGGTGCTTTCAGACGTGAGTATACATGTGAAGCAGGGCGAGATGCTTGGTATCTTAGGACGTACCGGAAGCGGAAAATCATCACTTGCCGACCTTTTGCTTAGAGTCTATGATTGTGAAAACGGCATGATACTTTTGGATGGACGCCCGATAACAGACTATCCGCTGGCGGTTTTACACCGTGATATCTCATATGTGCCACAGGAGAATTTCCTGTTTTCCGACACACTCGAGGAGAATATAGCATTTGGTCTGGAGGACAGGATTGCCGACAACCCGGCAATTCTTGATGCGGTAAAACAGGCTGCAAAGGACGCGTGTATACACGATAATATCATGGGCTTTCCGGATGAGTACAAGACCATGGTTGGAGAGCGCGGAGTGACAATTTCGGGAGGCCAGAAGCAGCGAAGCTCGATAGCCAGAGCACTTTTAAAGGATTCTGCAATCCTTATACTGGATGATTCACTTTCTGCTGTCGATACCGATACTGAGGAGCAGATACTTGAAAACCTCATGGAAACCAGGCAGGGCAAGACAACCATAGTGATTGCCCACAGGATTTCCACACTGCAGAAGGCTGACCATGTGGCAGTGCTTTCTGACGGAAAACTGACAGAGTATGGTACTCCTGAAGAGCTGCTTGAGCTTGGCGGTTTTTACGCTGATATCAGTCATAAGCAGCAGCTTTGAGAGTGAGCTTGGCAGTTAAAGTGCTTGAAAAGCGTTGCTATGCAGATTTGACGATGAATAGTTACGAAATAACAGAGAAGATTATAGTATGAATTCGAGTAAAAATATAAGTAAAAAAGAAATGAATAAAAAAAGCTCCACAATGCGCCTCATAGCTACATGAAGCCGTATGCCCACTGGGTGATTTTTGCCCTTCTGCTGGTGCTGGGACTGACTGCCTTTGACCTTTACAGGCCGATGCTGGTGGGAGATGCAATTGATACTTTTGGAGCAAATGGGGATTATGATGTAATAATTGCTACAGCTATCAAATATGCGGTTGTACTTGCCTTAAGCTTTGCATTCAACGTCGCTCAGACTGGATACTGCAGAAAACAGGCCAGAATATCATTCTTCAGATGAGAAAGGACCTATACAGACATATTCAGTCTCTTGGCAGCAGGTATTTTGATATCACGCCGGTTGGAAAGCTTGTAACCCGTGTGACAAATGATGTTGAGGCTCTCAATGAGATGTATTCGGGCATTCTCGTACAGCTTTTCAGAAATATTGTAAAAATAGTGGGACTTGCAGGCGTTATGCTCGTGCTTGATGTTAGGCTTGCTGCGATATCATTTGTGCTGATGCCGCTTGTAATTGGTCTTACAGTGCTGTGCCAGAAAATTGCCAGAAATATTTACAGGCTTTACCGTACGCGCCTGACGGACATCAATACATTTTTGTCCGAGCATCTTTCGGGAATGAAAATTATACAGATATTTGGCAGGCAGGAGCGCAAGTTTGAGGAATTTCATGATAAAAATACAAAGCTCTACAAGGCTTTTTACAGGGAGATGCTCATGTATGCGGTATTCCGTCCGCTTATCTATATTCTGAGCATTTTGTCACTGATGATAGTGCTGTGGTTCGGAAGCAGTAATGTGTTTGATGAGATTATTTCGGTCGGCACTCTGTATATTTTCTCGAATTACATCAGGTCATTTTTCGACCCGATACAGGAACTTGCAGAGCAGTTTTCGACACTGCAGTCATCAATTGCATCAGCAGAGAAGATATTTACGGTTATGGATGAGGATGAATTTATTCCTGAGGTCGAAAATCCAAAGCAGCCGGATAAAATCACCGGAAAAATTGAATTTGACCATGTCTGGTTTGCCTACGACGGCGAAAACTATGTGCTTAAAGATGTCTCATTTGTCATTAATCCGGGTGAGAAGGTGGCCTTTGTCGGCGCAACCGGAGCAGGAAAATCATCCATTTTAAATCTTATAGGCAGGTATTATGATATACAAAAGGGACATATCTACATTGATGGCATCGATATCAGACAGCTTAGCAAAAAGCAGCTTCGCAGTGCAATCGGTCAGATGCAGCAGGATGTGTTTATATTCGAGGGGGATGTGGCGTACAATATCCGCCTGAATGATGACGATATCACGGATGCGCAGGTGAAGGCGGCAGCAGAATATGTAAATGCCTCACACTTTATCGAAAAGCTCCCACAGGCTATCACGAGCCGGTTACGGAGCGTGGTGCAACATTCTCGGCAGGAGAGCGTCAGCTATTGTCCTTTGCAAGGACACTCGCCACAATCCGAGCATACTGGTCATGGACGAGGCAACCGCCAACATAGATACAGAGACAGAAATTCTCATACAGGAGGCACTCGAAAAGCTCATGGATGGCAGGACAACAATCATGGTTGCGCACCGTCTCTCCACTATCCAGCATGCCGACTGCATCATGGTCATGCACAAGGGACGTATATGTGAGCGCGGTACGCACAGGGAGCTTTTAGAGCAGGATGGCATATACAGGAAGCTGTATGAGCTGCAGATATCGTAGGGATAATTAGCATAAGCTGCAGATATCATATTGGTAATTTATAATACTAGTTGTATTTTGATGAAGGCAGGGGAAGGTTGGAGTTATAGAAAGGTGACTTGGATGGTATGGAAAATAAACAATAACTGTCAGATTTTTATAGAAAAAACGGATTCCATCGCAGGCCGGCAGAAGGAGATAATTCCACATGTGTCTGCCTATTATGTGGATAAATACACAACTATTTCAGAAAAAGGTGTAAAAACAGGCAGCAACAGGCTGTGTGGCACAGCAAATCAGGAGCTTTTGGCGGGATACATGCTCTACAAATATCTGGGGATATCATCGGATGAACAGCTTGTCAGAAATGAGCATGGCAAGCCGGAAATAGCAGCAGGATATAAGAATGAGAGCGCAGCTTTTTTTAATCTGGCACACAGCGGCCCATATGTGGTGCTTGCAATATCAGACAGACCCGTTGGCGTGGACATAGAGCAGACAAAACGCATGAGCTTCAAGGTGGCAAAGCGTATAATGCGAAAGGAGCAGCTTGACAGACTCGAAGGCTTTGAGAATGAATCTGAAGCATTTCAGATTGAGCTTGCAAAATACTGGACACAGTATGAGGCTATAATGAAGCTTGTCGGTACAGGCTTTTCGGGGGAGCTGGATGATAGGACGATGGAGGCTTATGAAAAAAGGGTAGTGTTTCGTGAGCTAGAGGATTATGTTATTGCAGTGGTGACAAAGTAGGGATTGAAAAAATTCTTGGTTTTTGTTAGCATATAAGCGTGGATTGCGTCTATATAAGTGAAGGAAACTATTTATGGAAACATAATGATGCAGTTATATATTTAAGGGGGATTTGCCATGAAGAAAATTCAATTATTTTTAAAGTACTTAGTTTTAATGTTGTTTTTAACAGTATGGATTATTATAATGTTTTTCACCGATTATATGAATTCACAGTCGGTTAAGCTATATTGCATGTTTGTAGTGGGGTGTGGATGTGCATACTCAATCTGGGAGAAAACTTATGTACCGGATGCAAGGTCATATATTGCAGAAAAAGCAATAGCATTAATACTTATAGTAACTGTTTTCATCAGATTATTATGTTTTTAATAAAAAAGTCAAAATACGTAACAGGCTTTTCTGTTGCGTATTTT
>ENA-OQEB01000324-OQEB01000324.1-human-gut-metagenome-genome-assembly--contig:-NODE-324-length-20304-cov-5.789414_pt1 | contig 20304 bp, 20 predicted proteins | sample MGYA00242787_ERZ504619 | MGnify/ENA primary metagenome ERZ504619 (study PRJEB26092, sample SAMD00036317) | human gut metagenome | host: Homo sapiens | study: EMG produced TPA metagenomics assembly of... | reverse complement strand
ATATTTTGCCCGAGTGTTGCTTTTAAATTGAAGTTGAAAATTGAAAATGGAAAATTACGGTCGGCGGTAAGCACCGTTGTCGGTTCGTGAAGACAGTTTGCAATATGCAAAACATATTTGCCCGAGCGTTACTTTTAGATTGTAAATAAAAACGAGAAATAAAAAAACGGTGTGCAACGAAGCGGCACACCGAAAAATGATTGACATATTAATGTTAGATGTTAATATATAGATAAGGAAACGGCTTTAGCTGTTCCGCTTTTAAGACAAATTATTTTTGGTAACCGCCTTGTATTCGCAGTACAGGGCGGTTATTTCTTTATGGTAAACACAATAAAAAAAGTTCATTACGATTTTTTGTGGGATGGTGAACGGACAGAAGGAATAGAAAGATAGCGAATCAAGGTGAAGAAAAAGTCGTCATCACGGTAACCGTAGCCGATTCGTTTAGCGACCTTGATATTGTTGTTGAAGCCTTCGAGCTTGCCGGTGCTGATTGAGTAGATGGCATGGGCAGCTAAACCGGGGAGCCGTTTTTCTTTTTGAACTGCAAACCGTACCAATGCGGGAATCTCACTTTCTTTCGCCGCCTGAAACCATTTTGTCCATCGCTACATCCGCAATAAGGGCACCGGACTGTCTGCGTTGACCTTACGCTCTCCGGAAACAGTACGCTTTTATCTTTATTGGGCTGATTCCTATATGTGTTCCTTTAAATCCTTAACTTTCAAATTCAACTTTGATATCATCTAAATAGATCATAGGTTTCTCTCCTTCATTGTTTGTCTTGTCAACTACAATTTTGGAGCTTCCTATGCTCTTTTTCAATATTTACTTTTGATTATCCCACATTTTTTCGTGATGAGGGAAAAACAAAAAATGCCCCTCACATTTTGTGAGGGGCATTCCTTACTATATCACTAACGGAACGATATGTCAATTGCTTTAAAACTTATTAAAATTTGCTGATGAGGTTTACAACAAACTTCTGAATAGTAGTAGCATCCTTAACTGTGATTATGCCGTTATGGTCAACATCGGCAGCAGTAAACTGGTCGTTTGTGAATGCAACGATATTAGCAACATACTTCTGAACTTCGGTTGCATCTAAAACTGTGATGTCGCCGTCCATGTTAACATCACCAAGGGTTACATCGCCGACAAATGCCGTTGATGCGTTTACTGATACTTTTTCAAAGCCTGCAATGCCTGTTACATCGCAAACCTTGCTGTTATTTACAACAGATGCCTGATTAAGCTTGTTGCCCTTTACATAACCTAATGTAAGGTACTGTGTGTCAAGATATACGCTTGCAGTACCTGAACCGATAACCTCAAATGTGAGTGAGATAAATGTATCTCCGTTGTACTGAGTAGGCTCCTGTGGGTTAGTAAATACACCCTTAATTACATTGCTGTAAGCATTGTGAATAAGGTTTGACTGTGAAGGCATGATTGTCTGCTTGCCGTCTGCCTTGTTATCAGCCATGTTGAATTTGAGCTTGCTTGAATCATACTTAACAGCCCACTGTCCGTCAACAACGCCCATGTTTGAGTTGAGCTTGTAGAGAACAGTTACCTTCTTGCCGTCAGTGCTTACTGTCTTTGATGCAGAACCAAAGTAATTTGAAGTAGCGTTTACTGTGAGCTTCTGAGCAGGAGCAGTAGTCGGCTCTGTAGCTGTTGTAGGCTGTGTAGGTGCAGTCGGCTGAGTAGCTGTTGTTGGCTGAGTTGAAGTAGTAGGCTGTGTCGGAAGTGTAGGAGATGTAGGAACAAATCCGCTTTCAATGTTGCCGTTCTTCATAGCATATGAATATGTGCCGTTTACACCGTTTCTTGTTGCGTCAACCTTGATTGTGCTTGTTCCCTTGAGAGCTGATGTTGCAACTGTGAATGCACCTGTTACATCGTCTGCAGTAGCAGTATATGTCTTACCGTCAACTGTAACAGTTACCTTTGCAGCGCTGGCTGTAACACCTGATACAACGCTCTTGCCTACAACTGCATATGTGAGTGTTGCAGGAGCAAGTACAAGTGCCTTCTGAGCTGACTTGAGGTCTGCAATCATAGCATTCATATCTTCAGCTGTTGTAGCGTCTTCGCCTGCTTTAATCATAGCCTCAGCTGACTTGAGAACCTTCTGAGCATTTGCCCAGCTCTCTGCTGTGTAGTCTGATGCTGTCATAGCAAGAATCTTTCTTGCTTCTTTCTTGAGTGATTCATAAGGTGAAACAACGATTGGCTTTGATGTAAGCTTGTATGTTGTACAACCTTCGTTTGTAATTTCGATTGTAGCGCCGTCTCTAACGCCTGTGATATCTGCTGTCTGACCTGAACCGCTGCTGAGAATAATGCTTACTTCGTCAACATTATCGAACTTAACAACATAGTTGCCGTCAGAATCTTTTTCTGTAAGAGCAACGCCCGGCCATGCGCCTGTGAGCTTCTGTGTATCATTCCAAGCATAGATTTTGTAGCTTGCAGATGGGCTGTAAGGCTTGATTGTTACGGAAACAGAACCCTCTGCAGGCTCCGGATCGCCGCCGCCTCCCTGCTGATTACCGTTGGTTACTGTCTTAACTGATGTGTAGTTGCCGTTCTGAATTTCGAGAACAGCACCGTCATAAAGACCTGTGATATCGCCTGACTGTGTGCCGCTGCCGTTGTTGAGAACAACGCTGAATGGCTTGTCGGCTGAAACAGGAAGTGTGAGTTCATATGTGTTTGCCTGACCTGAAACGGCTGCTGCCTTTTGACCCGGCCATGCACCATTGAGTGCTGTGCTTGCACCTGTCCAAGCGTAAACATTCGGAGCGCCTGCTGTGCTCTTGATTGTAAGCTTTGATGTCTGACTTGCTGTCGGACCGGGAACAGTTGTGCTCTGTGTCGGGCTGGTTGTAGGTCTTTCGTCATTTTCGCCGAGCTTGAGGAATGTGAATTTAGCCTCTGAGCTTGCCTTGTCGTTTGTAGCCTCAACAGTTACTTCGATTGTATCGTTCTTGTAAGCTGTCTGACCGATTGTGAATGTGTCGCCGTCCTTAACAACAAACTTGTTACCGCCGTCAACAGAAACCTTTGCGCTGTCGCATTCCTTGAGAGAAACAGTAACCTGCTCTGTGCCGTAGAACTTCGGCTCGCCTGTGATTGATACAAGCGGCTGACCGTCAGCATTTTCCATAAGGATTGTGCCGTTTACACCGCTGTTGAAAGTTACCTTACCGTCAGTAACAACTGAAGATGAGTTGTCATAAGTATTGATTACATAGCTGCCGTCTTCCCAAAGAGTTGAAACATCAACAGTTACGCTTGAATTTTTGTTACAGCCGATTACTGCAGCTGCCTGATCTGTTACGCCGTTCTTATCGTATGTACGGCCGAAAGCAACACCGCTTGTAGCTGAGAGCTTAACATTTGAGCCGGCACCGATGGATACATGCTTGTTACGGAACTGACCAACCTTCTGCCACTGAGCAAGAAGAGTTTTGTCCATGTCGTTCCAGTTCATATCACTTCTGAGTGCATGACCCGATCCGCCGTAACCGTCAAATGCAACGCCGGGATAGAGAGGACGGTTGGTTTCGTCACCGTAGAAAATCTGAACTCCGCCCGGGAGAAGGAGGAATGCAGCCGCATTGTAAAGCATTGTGTTCTCATCGCCACGGGTAAGTGTTTCATCGTGTGATGACATAAATGAAAGAACGTTAAAGCCTTCCTTTGTGTTGATCTGGTCTGCATAGCCCTGATATGTGTTTGCAACACTACCGCTTGCAAGAGCACCGCCGCCTGTAACTGCGAAGTTAATCATTGAGTCGAAGCCGCCCTCGGAATAGTATGTGTCGTAGCCTACACCGTGATCCCAATGCTCGCCTGTCATCCAGAAATCTTCTTTCCAGTCAGCACCTGCTTTGCCCTTGTTGTTGGATCTCCACTCTCTGAGAGCAGAAACACAAGCCTGCTTGAGCTGGTTCCAAGAAGCCTTATCAACATGCTTTGCAGTATCGCAACGGAAACCGTCAACACCGTACTCCTTAACCCACTCTGAAAGCCAGGTTGAAAGGTAGCCTGTTACTGTGTTTGAATTACCGTATTTTGCGAGCTTCTGATCATATGTACCTTCCTGCTTCCACTTTGTTTCGAGGATCGGAGGAATTGTAACTTTCTTTGTCTGCTCTGTTCTGAAGTCGGGAAGTCCGCTGAGTGACATTGTAAGATCACCGCCGGCACCCTCTGTATATCCGGGAAGACCGCTGCGGATCCAGTCATTGCTCCACCATTTGCCCCAGTCTTCTGCTGATGTTTTATAGTCAATGTGGTCGTTTACTTCACCTACATCTGTGAGCTTGTATTTGAAGTCTAACGCACCGTCAAGGAGAGTACCGAAGCCGAACTGCTCCATATCTGCAACGGTGTTGTAGCCTGTGTGGTTCATTACGATATCCATGATAACTCTGATACCGTGCTCATGCGCTGTGTCAACGAGAGTTTTGAACTCCTCTTTTGTACCGAAGTTTGCATCGGTTTCGGTATAGTCAAGAACATAGTAGCCGTGATATGAGTAGTGAGCAAAGCCCTTACCTGAATCACAATAGCCGTGAGTCTGCTCATACGGAGCTGAGATCCAAATTGCGTTTACACCGAGGTTGTCAAAATAACCCTCTTCAATTGACTGAGTAACACCTGCAAAGTCGCCGCCGTGGAATGTACCGGGGTTTGTATCCCAGCCGTCAAGCGGTTTGCCGTCCTTGTCAAGTGTTCTGCCGTATGAATGGTCATTTGCGGTGTTTCCGTTCTTAAAACGGTCGGTAAGCAGGAAATACACATTGGCATTATCCCATGTAAAACCGTCATCTTCAACAAGTGAACCTGCGGCAGTTGATGATGCAGATGTGCTGCTGTCATCGGAAACTGTTGCAGCACTTGCCGAACCAAATGCTACGGAAGCACCGGGGAGAGCCATACAAAGTGTCAAAACGGCACTGAGCGCTCTCTTCATACTTCTTTTTTTCATTGTTTGATTACTCCTTTCAAAGCTTTTAAAACGTAGGGTCAAACATCCCTAGACAATTTGATTTTATCACAAAACTCTCACAAAAACTACACATAATCCTTTTATTTTGTAAAAATAGCAAGTTACACAATCTTTACACTGGAATTTTATGCAAAATTACCCTTGTCGCTCTTCTGTTTTTATTTATAAAGACAGTTTCAATTGCCCCCCTGCCGAAAATTATATAAATACGGTCGGGAATAATAAGATTTGTACTTAACAAAAACTTTATTCCGACCGCAATTTTCGCTTTTTAATTTTTATCTTATCTGAGTCTTACATTCAAAAATCTGAGTTTAAAGGTTGAGCCGACACCGAGTTTGGAATCTGCGGTAATATATCCGCCTGTTTTTTCAACAATTGATTTTGCAAGCGACAGACCTATGCCGACGCTTGACGGGGATGAATTCTGTGCTTTATAGAACCTCTCAAAAATGTGGGGCAAATCCTTCGGGCTGATTCCGCAGCCGTTGTCGCTTATGGTGATTTCCGAATACATACTGTTCCTTTCGGCAGAAATTCTGACATAACCGCCGTCGGTATGCTCAATACAGTTTTTTACAATGTTTGAAACCGCTTCGCAAATCCAGCGAAAATCGCAATTAAGCATAAAATCATTTTTGACGGTTTTTTCAATTCTCACATCACGGATATCGGCAAGAACCTCTGTGCGTGAAATGCACTCGTCAATGATTTTTTCAACCGACACATCTCCAAACTTCAATTCAACAGTTCCCGAATCAAGCATTGAGAGCGTGAGCAGACTTTTTACAAGGAAATTTATCGAATGGGCATTATGCGCTATATCCATAACAAAATCCCGTCTGATTTCAACGGGCATATCATCGTCATCAAGGATATTTTCGGTTGTAATCAAAATTGAAGTCAGCGGTGTTTTAAGCTGATGTGAAATGTCGGCAAGCGAATTTTTGAGGATTTCTTTCTCTCGCATTGAATTGTCGGCATACTCACGAAGCATTACAGTTGTTTTTTGAATCTCCTGCTTTAACAGTGACATATCGTCGTCGGTTGAGCCGTCAAGGTCGAGGTCGTACTCTCGGTTGTTTATTTTTTCAAGACATTTTACAATTTCAAGTCGCTGTCGCTTTTGCTTTTTACAGTATCTTATGAACACAATGCAGAGCAAAATTCCGAACACACAAACACCTGCGGTTGCAATCACAATTGTAATTGTTGCATAACTTCCGCTCTGAATGTCAACCCAGCCACTGTCGGATTTTATTCCGTACTTTGCAAAGTCGCCCTTTATATCCTCTGTATCGCTGTTTAAAATTTGAGCAAGCTCCTTTTCCGAAATGTCGGGATATTGTTCCCTAACCTTTTCCGCAACGGCAATTATCTTTTTATCCGTGCTTTCACGAACAGCGTTAAAGCCTGCACCGATGCTACTGCAACGGCACAACAGAAAAGCCCCGTTATCGCAAGCATTACCGCAAGAAATTTTGATGTGTTTTTCATTATACCTCCAGCCTGTAACCAAGGCCCTTTACGGTTTTAATCATATTTGTATCAAGTTTTTTGCGAAGTCTTTTTATGTACACGGTCAGCGTGTTGTCCTCAACATAATTCCCCGACAAATCCCATATGCGTTCAAGAATCTGTTCACGGGTCAGCACCTTGCCGCTGTTTTTGGCAAGCATTGCAAACAGACGGTACTCAAGCGCCGTAAGCACAACGGGATTGCCGTTTTTGCAAACCTGTTTTTTGTCAAAGTCAATGCTGATGTCGCCAAAATTCATAGCCATAGTTTTGTCGAGCTTTTTGGTAATTCGTTTAATTCTTGCAAGAAGCTCACGGCTTGAAAACGGTTTTGTTATGTAATCCTCCGCTCCGAGGTCAAAGCCTTTTACAATGCTGTCCTCATCGTCAAGTGCGGTGAGAAAAATCACGGGAGTTTCGCACACTCTTTTTATCTCGTCACAAAGCTCAAAGCCGTTGCCGTCGGGAAGCGATACATCAACAATAAAAAGGTCAAAGTCACCGCCGAGAGAGTTAAGGGTTGATTCGGCATTTTCACACAACGCAACCTCAAAGCCGTTTTGTTCAAGAGTGTAAACAAGTCCTTTTGAAATTGCACGGTTGTCCTCAATAAGAAGAATTTTCACAACAAGTCCTCCAAAATGAAATTCGGGCGGATTAAATCAATAATCCGCCCGTCAGCAATGAAAACATACAAAATATTGTGGTATCTGTTGTTACAACTACATTATAACAGAGTGTAAAACTATTGTCAACAAATTTCAACAAAATGCAGTCTGTTGACTGAGCTCAGCACTTATATGTTGTCATTTCGGATTGTTTCGATAATATTTTGCTTATTAACCTTTGAGATTGAGTATTTCATAATCAGCCATACTACAATAATTACAGCCGCAATACTAATCAATATAGCTTTCCACGGGAATACAAAGCTCATTGGAACACTTCCTCTTGAAAATGCGGAGAAGATTGCAAATACACCGAGAACGCCGAGAGGGATACCTATAAGCAATGATTTTATGCCGTACATAAGGCTTTCAAGGCGAATCATACGGTTAAATTCCTTCTTTGTCATACCGATAGATTTAAGCGATGCAAATTCCTTGCTCCTCAATTGCATATTGGTTGAGATTGTGTTGAAAATGTTTGTAAGTCCGATGAGCGAAATAACACCGATAAATCCGTAAACAAATATTCCAACAATCAGCATAATGGCATTGAACTGTCTTACAATTTCTTCATAGTCATAAATGTAAATGCTGTCATCCGCACCTTCCATAGACTCAATACGGTTTGTAAGCGAGGTGTGGTCTGATGTATTGGCATAGAGAGTAACGGCACATCCGTCTTTGCCGACCTGAGATGAAATTACACCCTGTTCGCCGATTATCAAGCCCTGACCGAAAATTGTTCCTTCGCCGATTACAGAATCAGCCGACTTTGGAATTTCGTCAAACAATGAGGCAACCCTCAACTTGCCTGTTTTCAGCTCGTTTCCTTCCTCATCATTTCCGTAAACGATAAACTTTGTCGGAGCGTCTTTGCCGTACAGCGGTACAGGATCATCATAGGTTCGACTGCCCTCGCCGTAATCGGGCGTCACCTTTGAATACGCAAGCACACCGCCCTTAACCTTGTTGTAATCAAGTTTCAATTCTTTGCAAATCTGAACAAATGTATCGTGTTCAAATTCAAAAAATTCCACGCTGAATGACTTTGTACCGTCAGCATCGTCATAAAGGAAGTTTTCTCCGCATTCGTTAACATGTACATCTGCTGAAACATAACCGTACTGCGAACCGACTGTCAGATAATTTTCGATTTCAGGCATTTTTTCAATTGTCTGAGCCTGCTTTGAATCAATTCCGACAACCATATAGCTGTAGTCTGTTTTGCCGTAGTAATGCTCTGTATATGTCATTCCGTAGTCCATAAATGCCGAAACTGCAATGAACATTGCAACGCTGACTACAATTGAAATAACCGTTGTGCGATACTTTTTCCTACTGCGTTTAAGGCTCTTTGAGGCGATTTCACCGCCTACACCGAAAAGCTTTTTGGTAAGCTTAGATGTGCGGTACGGCTTGTTGTTCTTCACCTTGATATCCTTGTTGCCTCTGATTGCAACAAGCGGTGGGATTTTTGACGCACGAAGTGCAATGAAGAATGACGAAAGGAATATTGTAACAGCAGAAAGAACAATTGCACAAATAATCGGAATTGTCGGAGTTACAAATACAAATGTTGCTCCGTTCAGCATATCACCGAGAACGCTGTTGAGTATTGCAATAAGAATTGCGTTTACACCGAGTCCGAGAAGTATGCCGAGAGGAATACCGATTAAGCCGAGAATGAATCCCTCAAAAAGCACATTCCTGCGGATTTGCCTTTTGGTTGCACCGACCGACGCAAGCATACCGTACATACTCGTTTTCTCTGTAATTGAAATTGCAAAGCTGTTGCGGATTACAAACACGCTCGCAAGCATTACTATAATAATGATAATAACGGCAAGGCTAAAAATCATTACATTTGTACCGTCACTTTCGCCGTAGCCTTTCATGCTGAGAAGTATGGAATTGAATTCGTATGCATTTATTCCCGAGGTCTGCTGATCTTCAGGTGAAATTTCATCGCTGATTACATTACTCATATCATCAGCTTTAAAGCCTAAAATATCTGCTGTATTTTGAAGATAATTGCCTTCGCTCTGAGGCGTATAGGCGATATACAGCTTATTCATATGCTTTGTCCTGATTGCCTCGATAGGTGCTTTTTCATCAGACACGGTATATATCATAGAAAGATTTGACGGATCATAGAGTTCGCTCGTTTTCGGTCTTTCAATAATACCCGTTACGGTATAGGTTCTTTTTGCCGTGTCAATAATGCTGCACTTATTAAAATCTTTTTGCAACAAATTATGAATACCTTCCTCATCAAGGACATTGCCGTCCTTGTCGGTAATCACACCGACATCAAGTGTGATTTTGTCGCCAATTTTCACATCTTTTCCGTCCTGTGTTTTAAACGATTTTGTAACAACAGCCTCACCCGAATTTGTGGGAAACTTGCCCTTTATAAGTCTATCTTAAAACAGTTGCCGTAGGTATTTTCGCTCATGGCAAGAACACTGTAATCGCAGGTTTCACCGTCAGCATTTTTTGTCCTTGCATATCCGAGCCTTTCCTTATAAAAGGCATTTTCAACATTGCGGTTATTGCGAGCCGTTTCAATTACTGAATTGTCTATAATATCAAGTGCAACATCATAATTGCCCGACCATGCCGCCTGTGCGTCAATCATAGTCTGTCGTCCGCTGAGTGCCATTCCCGAAACTACCGTGATGAGTGCCGCCGAGAGCATAATTCCCACGATTGTAACAATTGTACGCACCTTGTTAAGCCGCAGATTTTTAAGCGTAAGCTTGTTGAGAAGTTTCATAAAATCAAACCTCCTCAACAATTTTGCCGTCGCTGATTGTTATGATTCTGTCTGCCTGTTTTGCAATGTCAAGGTTGTGCGTAATCATTATAACAGTCTGTCCGTAACTCTGATTGCACATTTTGAGCATACTCATAACCTCTTCGCTTGACTTTGAATCAAGGTTGCCTGTCGGTTCATCGGCAAGCACAAGAGACGGATTGTTAATGAGCGCTCTGGCAATAGATGTTCTCTGTTGCTGACCGCCCGAAAGCTGGTTTGGAAGGTGTTTTCTTCTTGCACGCAGTCCGAACGAATCAAGAATCATCTCAAGTCTTTCTCTGTCAACACCTCTGCCGTCAAGGTCACAGGGGAGCGTGATGTTTTCTTCAACAGTCAGAATCGGGATAAGATTGTAGACTGATAGACAATCCCCACCTGTCTGCGGCGGAATACGGCAAGCTTGTCATCATTCATTTTGCTTATATCGTTGCCGTCAACAAAAATTTTTCCGCTTGTGGGACGGTCAACACCGCCGATGAGATGAAGAAGAGTTGACTTGCCGCTGCCGCTTGCACCGACAATGGCAACAAATTCGCCCTTTTCAACCGAGAACGAAACATCGTCAACCGCATGGACAAGGTTTTCACCGCTTCCGTAGGTTTTTGTAAGATTTTCAACTTTCAGAATTTCCATAAAATATACCTCCAAATTCATTTTACACCCATATTATAGTGACGCAAAATGACTGTAAAGTGAATTTCGCAAATAAAGGCGTCAAACATATATAAGATGAAGTTATATAAATAACGGTAAAGTACAGTTTACAAGGGACTACACAGGGTAGGTATCTGACGGGAGGGGTTCCGCCCGTCAGATTTTCCATGTGATATTCAAGCTGTCGCTTGTGGCGGCTATGGTGGTAATCATCAAATCCACCACCCGCCGCTTGTCGTCAAAGGATACATTCTCCCAAGTGTCGAGGTAGCCGGAAATCTGGCTGACCTGTTCCGGCTAATGGCTTCCACCGTCAGCTCCGCTATCCTCGCCAGAAGTTCCTGCTTGCGTCCGTCCAGTTCCGCTATCTTCACATTCACATAGGAGAGCAGGACATTGTTTGCACCCGTCAGACTGTCCACCAGCTTTTCAATCTCGCTGTCCACATGGGCAAGTTCCACTTGCAGGGCGGCGATTTTCGGGTTTGCCTTTGCCGCTTTCTTTCTGCCTGTCAGCGTCTTGTAGCTTGCCAGTTTCTTTACCATCTGCTGATAAACAACTGTTTCCAGTTCCGAAGTGATGATTTTCCCGCACCCGGAGCAGCTCTTGTTATCCAGCCGTTTTGTGCAGCGGAGATACTGTTTGCCAGAGGGATTGTAGATACTCATAAGAGCATACCCGCAGTTTCCACACTTGATTTTTCCCGCCAGCCATGTGTGGGTGGCTTTTCGGGCAGACTGGATTTTCATGTTGTTCATCAGCTTCTTGCGGCAGGTCAGCCAGATGTCGGAGGGGACAATGCCTCATGGGGAGCCAGCACCAGCATTTGGTCTTTCAAGTCGTTCTTCTTGCTGGGCTTCACATCCCGCCCTTGATACAGATAGCAGCCGTTCATGCCTGTAAAATCGGCAGCATCATTGACGATGACTGTCCCTTGACTTTTGAAAAATTCGTATACATCAAGGTCTGCCTGCACATAGACAGGATTGCGTAACATCTGCGCCAGCGTGGGGCGTATCAGCTCTTTGCCATGGAACAAAATCTCCTGTTCCGCAAAGTACCGGGTAATGTCCCCGTAGGAGGTAGTGGGCTGGGCGTACATCTCAAACATCAGCCGGATATTTGCCGCTTCGTCTGGATTTACCACCAGCTTTTTTGTGTTGATACCGTCCATCTTGATCGGCTCTGTATGGAAGCCGTAAGGGGCTTTCCCGCCCATCTTGAAACCTCGCTGGCTGCGGGAATAGTAGGCATCCGTTACCCGCTTCTGTATCGTTTCCCTTTCAAGCTGGGCGAACACAATACAGATATTTAACATCGCCCGCCCCATCGGGGTGGAGGTATCAAACTTTTCCGTAGAGGACACAAACTCCACATTGTACTGCTGGAACAGCTCCATCATGTTGGCAAAGTCCAGAATGGAACGGCTGATACGGTCGAGCTTGTAACCACGACCTTTGCAATCAAGCCCCGCTTGATGTCCCGCACCAGTTCTTGAAACTTCGGACGGTCTGTGTTCTTGCCGCTGTACCCCTTGTCTGTGTATTCCTTGCAGTTACCGCCTTTCAACTCGTATTTGCAAAATTCAATCTGGCTTTCAATGGAAATGCTGTCCTTTTTGTCTACCGATTGTCTTGCATAGATTGCGTCTATTCGATTGTTCATATTGTCGCTCCTTTTCTTAAAAAAGAAACGGAGCTGCTGACAGTTTCATTATACCGCCAGCAGCTCCGCAAATCAACGATGGCTTTGGAAAACCTTATGCCCCGGCTTCCTCTTTCTGCCGCTTATCGGCATATTTGCGGAACACCTCATAAAGCTGCTGCTCCAGTTCCCGGCGTTTGACCGCTTCCTGTTCCGGCGTGAACACCGGGGAGAGATTTTCCAGCGTGATTTCCTTTCCTTGAAAAGTCACGACTTCGGTTTCTTTCTTGTATCTGATATGCTCCATAGTACCTCCGTATTTAATTTTCAAAGTGCAGTGCCGCCATGCTGCGGCGTGAAATGTTTTCTGCCATCAATCACCGTTCCCTTGTGTGCCGCTGCTGCCGTTTCAGTTCCACCAGTATATCCGGCGGGATACGGTCAACCAGCCGCTGTAAATCGTCCAGTTCGCTTTTCAGCTTTGCCCGTTCCATCGTATCTTTCATCTTGCCTTTTTCGCTGGCTTTGGCTCTGGCTTCCAACTGTTCATTTTCTGCCAAAAGGTCGTTTATTGTGACCTTGTATTTTTTGAGCTGACCGGAGAAATTCTCCATCTGCGGAAACCACTTTTTCAGCAGGGAGAGGGCTTCCTCTTTTTTCTTTCCAGCGTTGAACGGGGTAATATCGCCCAGCGTGGCTTCAATGGCTCTTGCCTGTTTGGAGAGATTGACCGCCTGCTTGAACAGACGGGTGGGGATATGCTTCCTGCCTGTCTTGCTGGCGCTCTCCCCACGCTCCAAGTCGGGATATTTCTCCACCATATAGGCGTGAAAATCGTCCTGCCACTTTGTCAGGTTTGCCCGGTTGCCGATAATCTCCTTTGCACACAAGCGGTTGTCCTCTGTCAGAGGGACAAAGACCAAATGCAGGTGGGGTGTTTTCTCGTCCATGTGTACCACGGCCGACACGATATTTTCCCTGCCTACCCGCCCGATGAGGAAGTCTGCCGCCCTCTGGAAAAATTCCTGTATCTCCTTTGGGGACTTCTTCTTGAAAAACTCCGGGCTGGCGGTAATCAGCGTATCCACAAACCGGGTGCTGTCCTTACGGGTACGGCATCCGGCTTGTTCAATGCGGCTCTGAATGAAATGGTAATAGCAGCTCTCCGGCTTGACGATGTGGAAATTGTACTTGCTCCGGCTGGTGTCAATGTCGGGATTGCTGGCGTACTGTTCCTTTTGCCGTTCGTGATGGGCTTCCAGTGGTCTTGCCGGATTGCCCTTGTGTTTTTCAAATCGCAAAATTGCATGTTGTGCCATGAAACTCCTTTCCCCATTCCGTTCCTTTCCGGGACTTTTCCACAGGAAAATCCCGCAGAAAATATCTCGGATAGGATAGGAATGGATAGAATATAAATCAATATTTTAATCTCTGTATTTCTATATACCGTCCGGTTTTCGTACTTCAAGAGGATTGATTTTCGTACTTGTCAGGTACGCTTTTCAGCCCTCCGGCGTTCCATAACCGGATTTCTTGAAGTCGGTGTTTGGAACCGCTTCATAGGATTTTGGGTAAATGCGGTTGGGTTTTCCACAGCCCTGCTTCTGGATTTCTACCAGTCCGGCATATTGCAGCTCCCGCAGGGTGTTGACCGCTTTCTGCCGCCCGCAGTGGAGCAGCTCCACTACCTCGTTGATGGGATAGTAGAGGTAAATGCACCCATATTCGTCCGCCCAGCCGTTTTTCCGGGACAGGTCTGTCCGGCGCAGGATAAAGGCATACAGTACCTTTGCTTCGTTGGACAGGGGCGTGAATGTGGGGGCTTCAAAAAGGAAATTGGGAAGCCGGGTAAAGCTGACCGCCTTTTCCGGCTGATGGATATAAATGGTGTTTGTCATATCGTGTTTTGTGGACGGTTAGAAGCCCGTTTCCGGGGGTAGACAGTACTTTCTATTGCCTGCCCCTGTTCTGTGCTTGCAAAGCCTTGTAAATCAAGGACTTTTCAGCCCCTAACTGTCCACACAAGACCTCCTTTTCCGTTCACTTTCTGTTTTCTGCCGCCTGTGAACTACGGCGGCACAATCGAGACAGTATTTCGCCCGGTTTGACTTTGGGACGAACACTCTGCCGCAGACCGCACAGCGTTTTAGCTCCTTATCCCGGAAAATCTCCGCTTCCAGCGTCCCGATTTGCGGCAAGACCGACCAGCGGAACCACTTACAGCAGATCGAGAAAGAAATGGTCTGGGGGCAAGTGTGGGTGTCCCCATCGTCAAGGAGCATACAGTTCCCGTCCTCATAACAGCAGCACTCCCGACGGATCAGGGCGTTTGCCTGTTTCCTCTGTGCCGGTGTCATGTGGTAAATGGAACCGTCCTGCCTGCGCTCTATGGGCGGCAGTCGTTTATATGGGTTCTCTCTCATGTGTTCCCTCCATTTTTCCTTTGCCGTTCTCCCCGAAAAGGCTTCCTGCCCCATTCCTGCGGCGTGTTCCAGCGTTGGCACGCTCCCCGGACTTCGGGACATTTTGTCCCGAAGTGGCTCGTTGCAGTGCTTCCCCTGCCTAGGTATTCCTTTTCGGACGGTCATTCATTTTTCAAGGTGCAGCTCATCGATGAACTACCTTAAGTCTACACCTAAAAGACCACCCGCCCCGTATATCCATAAGGTCGGAAATCAGCCCGGAAAACTGCCTATTTCCACGCTCTCGGAATTGTGGTAAAATAAAAATACATTAAGTGTCCATTCATAGTTGTAGAGGTAAAAAATGAGAAATAGGGAACAGGAGATTAAATGGCAAAGAATAATAGAAATTTGCATGGAAGATGTTAAAAATTACTTTGCGGATATAGAACAGAGTATTGAATTTGGAACATATATTCAGCCAGCAAACTATTTTGTATCGTACATCTTTTCTACAAATGCGCGATTAAAAGCGGCACAGCAAAGCGGACTAACCGAAAAAATCAATTTATATCACAGAGCACAGTTGAAAAAACATAATTATCCAATTCAAGGAATTAAAGATTGTACGTTTGCTTCACAAGAAGAATGTGATAAAGAATATAACGGAAATTGGTATTATTACTACAAATAATATGATGCTTAGTTCATCTGGCATCTGAATAGAGCACAAAAGCTATAACTTTTCATCTATCAAGCAGACAAGGAGGGGGAGCATGGAACTATCCATACAAGAACGATTGAAAGACCTGCGTGTGGAGCGTGGGCTGACGCTGGAACAGCTTGCAGAGCAAACACATCTCTCCAAGTCGGCGCTGGGCAGTTATGAGGGGGATAATTTCAAGGACATCAGCCATTATGCCCTTATTGAGTTAGCAAAGTTTTATGAAGTGACTGTTGATTATCTGCTGGGGCGTTCTCAAACAAAAAGTCACCCAAACGCCGATCTTGCAGACCTGCGTTTGAGTGATGATATGATTGAACTCTTGAAAAGTGGGCTGGTGGATAATTCACTCTTGTGCGAGCTGGCAGTACACCCGGATTTTCCCCGGCTGATGGCTGACCTTGAAATCTATGTGAACGGCGTAGCGATAAAGCAGGTGCAGAGTGCAAACGCCATTGTAGACGCTGTGAGCGCAACCATTGTGAAGCAGCACAATCCCGGCTTGTCCGACCCGCAGCTAAGACAGCTTATCGCCGCCCATATTGATGACGACAGTTTTTGCCGCTATGTGATACAGCAGGACATAAACAAGATAGCTCTTGACCTGCGGGAAGCACATAAGGACGATTTTTTCAGCGTCCCGGAGGACAACCCGCTGGAAGATTTCTTGCAGACTGTTGATGAAGCTGCCAACCCAGATAGCGACCCGGAGCAAGCGGCTTTGGCGTTTATCTGTAAGCGGCTCAAATTGAATTTGAAGAAGCTGTCCGAAGAAGAAAAGAAGTGGCTGAAAAAGATTGCACAGAAGTCGGACTTGCTGAAAAATCCAAACCCACAACGGGGGCGGAAGTAGGAGAACAGCAAATCGGAATTTGATAAAGGAATGTGATTGTATGAAAAAAATGATTTTAGGAATTGTGTGGCAGCTAATGGGTTTTCTTGGTTCAATAATTATTCTATGCTCTGCGGCACCTTACCAGTGGGATTATAACGGAATTACTGGTATTTTAGGTAGTTTGTTGGGATTAGACTTAATAATCCCACTCATTATTTGCATTATATTTTTTATTTGCGGTGCAGTGGTCTGTTTCAAGGCAATAGGTGAAAAGTAAAATTCAGTTGATAGAACTAATAAAGAAATATAAAAATATGAATTTTAGGAGGTATTTTGATGTTAAAAATTGAAGATATTTTAAGAGAAGATTTTGATTGGGAAAATGTAGAGATTGACGAAAATGAATTTGATGAGTTAGAAAACCAGTTAATTATAAATTATTTAAAGAAAAACTCTCCAAAAGAAAGACAACTTTTAGCAATAGATTGGAACTTTGATAATTCTAAGGAAGTTATCAAATGGATAGCAGAACAGCCTGATACTGACAAGGGAACAGCTCTATTCCTATATTGGTATATGAATCCTCAATTTTTTAAGAAATATGAAAATAGAAAAGAATGTGAAGAAGAGGACAGCTGGGCTTTAGAAGATTTTGATATTGTTGAAACTCTTGAAAAAAATTATATTTCAGGATATTATAAAAATCAAAAATATGCTTTTGACCCTAAAAATGATCCATATAATTCAGATTATGACTGGACAGAAGAAGTTGACGAAGAGGAAATGAAAAGAGAGATACCTAAAGAGATGTATATGGCTTTAGATGGAGAAGTTTTAGAAAGTCCAAACTGGGAAGAAGGAATTCCAACTGCTCTTTCTGAAATTATGGACAAGCTTTGTGACGCTTTGGACGAATAAAAAAGAAAAATTCCCATTTATCGAGGAGATAGCAAAGCTAGCCGAGCCAGTCAACGGTCAAGATGAACGGCGCATTTCATGCGCCGCCGTTGACAGTCCCGCCCGTCTTTGCTGATGGGCAATCAAGGCGGGAAAGCCCTAAAATGGCTTCCCGCCCATTTCAATTTTTACGGGAGTGTGTCCACAAGTTCGGGACATTTTGGCGCTGTTGCGAGACTTTGTCAACAGCGCCATTTTGTCCCGAAGTGGCTCGTTGCGGTGCTTCCCCTGCCTGGGTATTCCTTTTCGGACGGTCATTCATTTTTCAAGGTGCAGCTCATCGATGAACTACCCTAAGTCTACACCTAAAAGACCGCCCGCCCCGTATATCCATAAGGTCGGAAATCAGCTCGGAAAACTCTCTATTTCCACGCTCTCGGAATTGTGGTAAAATGAAAGTACTTGGATGGCAATTAAAGTTTGAAAGGAGTGGCGATATGATTTCAACGAAAAATTTGTCTGGATTACCTGATGTAAATCGCCTAAAGGCTTTCTGCAAAGGGCTTGCAGCTTTGGACATCATCATGTTAGAGAAGGAATGGAGTTTCATCCGTCACTATACATACAATCCCATATGGAGAAAGGGAAAAGAAACATTTTGGGCTACCGATGGCAGTGAGCAAAGCATGATTATCATGTTCACATCTGAAGGCTGTGTTATCAATGGTGTAGATTCTGAACTTTACGATTGGGAAGAAAAACTCCCTCGGATAGAGGATTTGACAAATGGGATGCCTTCCGCTTTGCAAAAGCTCATGAATAGCAGAGAAGTCAAAAAGATGAAAAGCACTTTTTGCGTCTGGACGGAAGATGGCGTTGTTTGGCACTGTAATCCTATGGCTGGTGAGGACGCTTCCAAGGATTTACTCTCTATGATTGATGGTAATCCGCAGACCTATGTGGAATACGGGAAGTGGTTTTATCCCGCCGACCTGCCTTTGGAAGTTGTGCGCCAGCTTGCAGACGGGGTGCCGGTGACAAAAGAGATGATTGTTGCATTAAACCCCAAGCGTAGTGAATGGGACGAGATTAAGGCAGAATTAGATGAAATCGGGTATCTGAACAAACTTTGATATAACAGGTAACATAAACAGACAAGGAGGGGGAGTGCATGGAACTATCCATACAAGAACGATTGAAAGACCTGCGTGTGGAGCGTGGGTTGACGCTGGAACAGCTTGCGGAGCAGACGCACCTCTCCAAGTCTGCGTTGGGCAGTTATGAGGGGGATAATTTCAAGGACATCAGCCATTATGCCTTATTGAGTTGGCAAAGTTTTATGAAGTGACTGTTGATTATCTGCTGGGGCGTTCTCAAACAAAAAATCACCCAAACGCCGATCTTGCAGACCTGCGTTTGAGCGATGATATGATTGAACTATTGAAAAGTGGGCGGGTGGATAATTCCCTCTTGTGTGAGCTGGCGGCACACCCGGATTTCCCCCGGCTCATGGCTGACCTTGAAATCTATGTAAACGGTATCGCTGGCAAACAGGTGCAGAGTGCAAACGCCATTGTAGACGCTGTGAGTACAACCATTATGAAGCAGCACAATCCCGCTTGACCGACCCGCAGTTAAGACAGCTTATCGCCGCCCATATTGATGATGATAGTTTTTGCCGCTATGTGATACAGCAGGACATAAACAAGATAGCTCTTGACCTGCGGGAAGCGCATAAGGACGATTTTTTCAGCGTCCCGGAGGACAACCCACTGGAAGATTTCTTGCAGACCGTTGACGAAGCTGCCAGCCCAGACAGCGACCCGGAGCAAGCTGCTTTGGCGTTCATTTGCAAGCGGCTCAAATTGAATTTGAAGAAGCTATCTGAAGAAGAAAAGAAGTGGCTGAAAAAGATTGCACAGAAGTCGGACTTGCTGAAAAATCCAAAGCCACAGCGGGGGAGAAAGTAAGGGAACTAAGAGCCCAAAATTAGGGAAAAATGTTTATGGATAAGAAAAGCAAAAAAATTCTAATGCGCTATATGGATGATACGAAGCGAAAACTGTTATCATTTGAAGAAATTGCGTATGCAAAAGAACATGGTGCCATTTTAGAGGATTTATCTATTTCGCACGAAGAAGCTATACGCATTTTGACACAAAGTCTTAAATGTATTTCTCTTAGTGATGCTGCCAATTCTTTTTTGTATAGTTTATCTACTCGTGATATGGAGTATCGGTATATTTTAGCATCGTATATATATGCTGTAAGTTGGCTAATGTTTGATAGAGGTAAGACAGACAAAGTTCCATCTCGGCTGGATAGAACATTTTATAATTATGTCAAGTATCGAGGTGGTGGAATTTGGGGTGGGATTGGAAAACCCATTTTTTATCTCAATGAATTTGCTCATATGGATAAACAACTCCCTACGAATATCGACAAAAATATTTTGAAAGAAATAATATCAATATCATCTGCGATGAGCGACCAATCCACTGGTATTATGTTATGTAAAAAAATTCATGAGAGTAAACTTTTGCCCTGCAATATAAGTGAGATTATCGGAATCCTTGAAACACTTGCTATTTGTGGGATTTTGGAGACACCAGAGCATAAAGGATACATACATTCCTTTACCCCACCGTTGATGAGAGATACCGGAGATTTAAGGCAAAGCCTATCTTATCCACTCAACTGGTGGCATGGAGAAGATAAAGTAAATTATGATAACTGTTACAGAATTTTTAACATTGATTTTTCCTATTTATCGGGAAAATAGCAAAGCCAGCCGAGCCAGTCAACGGTCAAGATGAACGGCGCATAAATACGCCGCCGTTGACAGTCCTGCCTGTCTTTGCTAAAGGGTAATCAAGGCGGGAAAGCCTAAAATGGCTTCCCGCCCATTTCAATTTTTACGGGAATGTATCCACAAGTTCGGGACACTTTGTCCCGAAGTTCGGCGTTGTACGAGGGACGGGGCTTTCATATACGCCCTATCTGCTGATGAAACCAGCCTGCGTTTGCGGCTCCACGCCACGCAATCCACAGCCCTGTTTTCCTGCTGCTTCAAATGCCTTGCCCTCCTGGCGGCAACCTCATTTTCGCAGCAACC
>ENA-OQEB01000322-OQEB01000322.1-human-gut-metagenome-genome-assembly--contig:-NODE-322-length-20356-cov-7.060013_pt1 | contig 20356 bp, 22 predicted proteins | sample MGYA00242787_ERZ504619 | MGnify/ENA primary metagenome ERZ504619 (study PRJEB26092, sample SAMD00036317) | human gut metagenome | host: Homo sapiens | study: EMG produced TPA metagenomics assembly of... | reverse complement strand
ATTCCTGACGGCCTGAACAATCGTCAATATCGGTCGGAGGGGTGGCTTTGTAAAGCCGTTTGTCTCCACCCGCGTAGCGGGTGGTTTAAAGCTGGGCGCTGCGCGGCCAGCAGACTAAAGTCTTGAATGAAAGGGCGCTGACCTTCTGGTCGCGCCCTTGAAATTGAACGTCAGATTGCCGCTTGGGGCCGTTTGCAGCGTCGAGCGGTTACGCGGTTTGGTAAAACCGCGTAACTTAATAATTTCACGTCACCTTGGCGCAAATGCGGCTCGCTCGCTGGCATTGCCGCAACATCGGCATTTACACGCTGGACTAAATCAATTTGGTTGCCTCCAGCTTTTCGATAATCCAGTCGTTGGCTTTGATGACCGGACGGCGGAAGACGACGCCCAGGGCCAGCGACGGAATCAGATAGCTCGCCAGAATGCCCAGCTCAACCCAGTACTCCATATGGTAGGCGCCGGCCATGGCGGCATGCATGGCGTTGATGCCGTGGGTGAACGGCAGGAACGGATAGATCGCCTGGAACACGGGGCCGGTCATCTCGATGGGGAACGTGCCGCCCGAACCGCCGACCTGCATGACCAGCAACACTACAGCCAAAGCCTTGCCGATATCGCCAAACGACACCGTAAGCGCGTAGACGATATTGGAGAACACGAGACTCGCGACCCAGCCCGCCAGCACAAACTGCAGCGGGTTGTCGCACTGAATGCCAAAGAACAGGATGTCGCCCGCACACACGAGCGTTGCCTGCAGCAGGGCCAGACCGCCAAAGAACAGGTAGCGGCCCAGGTAGATCTCGTGTAAGCGCACGGGGATGAGCTCGTTGATAAGCTCATCGTCGACCGAGACCTTCATCATAGCTGCCAGTACGATCGAGCCGACCCATAGCGACAGAATCGTGTAGAACGGCGCCATGGCCGAACCGTAGTTGCGGATCGGATAGACCGGCTTGCGGTCGAGCGCGACGGGACCGGAAAGCGACACGGCCAGACCCTCGGGATCATTGCCGATCATCGTCTTGATCGTAGCGAGGTCATCTGACATCAAGCACCGTCGAGCTCGTCCTTAAACGCGCTGATCTTGTCCGACGCCTTGCCCAGCTGATCGGAAGCCTTGTTGACCAGCTTTGCAGCCTTGGAGAGGCCCTTTGCCAGCGAACCGGATGCGTCGGTCAGGCCGTCTACGGCGCTATCCAGATCGCCCGAGATACCATCGAGCGAGTCTAGAATGCCCGAGACGGTCTTCTTGAGCTCTTTGGCCTTAACCGAGAACGTGGAATCGTAATCGGATTTGGCGCCCGCGATGCCGGCCTTGGCATCGGCGATGGCCTGATCGACCTCGGCACGCGAGTTGTTGACCTCGGCCATGCTATCGGAGAGAGACTTCGCAGTGGCCGCCAGATCCTTGGCATTGTTGCGGTACTCAACGGCGATTCTGCCCAGCGACGTCGCGGCGGACTTGAGGCCGTCCTTCAAATTCTCATCGCTCACCTGGTCGGCAAGGCTGCGGAGCTGATCGGCCATCGCATCAATATCCTTGGCGCGCGCATTGAGGGCCGCAGCGGCATCGTTGAGCTGGGACACCGTAAGGTCGACATGCTGGTTTGCGGTGTCGAACGCCTTCGCGAGCTCGGCAGACACATTGTCGAACGAACCCGCACTTCCATCGATCGCGCATCGATGGCATCGTTTGCCGCCTTAAGCGCTTCTTTGGAATCATCGATGCCGCTTTTGGCATGCTCCATGAGCTGCTTTGTCGACTCATCGACGGCACCGGTCTGCTTGAGCATGCCGCTCGCCGACGTCAGCGAATCGGACGTGGAGCTCAAAATGCCCGCAAGCGACGTTGCGCTGGCCTGAACGTCTCGCAGGTCCTCAATCGAATCGCCAAGCGTCGAGGACAGGTTGGCGATAAAGTTGCTGACCTGGTCGGTGCTCATGTAATCGAGCAGGCTGGACACCGTCTTGAGACCGATGGTCGTGATGGTCTTGGTAAAGGTCTCGTTAACCTGACTCTGAACGGCGCTCGAACCCTTCTCGGTCACGATCTGCGCGATGGCGTTGGCCTTCTGATTCTCGTAAAACTCGATATCGGCGTGTTTCACGTCGGTCGAGAAAAGCGTCATCATGTCAGCGCTAAACGTCTTGGGGATAACGACGGCGGCGTAGTATGCGCCCGACTTGACGCCCTCGATAGCCTTTTCGCGATTGTTGAGCACGACCCAGTCGAAGTTCTCGTTGCCGCGCAGGGTGGCGGTCACGTTTTCACCCACGTTGACCTCAACGGGAATCAGATCGCTCTCGTAACCCTCGTCGGTGTTGACCACGGCGATCTTAAGATTGCCGGTGTTGCCGTACGGATCCCAGCTGCCGGCGATGTTAAACCACGCGTACAGACACGGCACGATAATGAGGCCCATCACGACAATCAAGCCGATCACGGAGCGAGACACGTTTTGGACATCGCGCTTAAACAGATGCAGGATGTTCTTCATTTATGCCTCACCTCCTTTGGAGTGCTTGCCAAGCGCGGTGGTATCTCCATCATTTGTGGCTGTGCTGTCGCTGCCCTGAGATTTATGGTGCGAGCTATATGCGGCAAGCGGCCTGTGGACTGATCGCCGCCCTTGGCACCACGCTCGCTGGCGTTGAGGCCAAACATGTGGCGGGCGGCAGGAATGGCGGCCGTGTGTTCGCGCATCTCGCGACGCAGGTCCTCATCCGAAAGCGCGAGATACGCATCTGGGTATTGAGCTCGCGCGGATATATTCGATATTGATAAGCCAGCCGCAGATGGCAATAACCGAGATGATCCAAATGACAAGCAGGATGATCTTGCCGTTATTGTCGATATCGAGAACCGTCGACAGGACAAAGAGCAGGACCTGAACGCCCACCACGCGGCAAAACCGCCCTTGATGTAGTACGGGTAGCGATGTTCAAAGGCGACCGCATGATCGAGCAGTTCGCGACGGTACGAATCGGAATCGAGCATGACACGCATAGCCGTGCGCAGCGAGTAGCGCTGGCGCGGCAGGTCGTTGGACTCGCAAATCATCATACCGGTCGTGGAAAGCTGTTTATCAAAGAGCAGGTTAAGGTTGAGCAGCAGCGGACGCAGCTGCAGGCCGATAAAGAGCGCCACGATCAAGAACACGCCCAGAATGCACAGGTTAAACAGGTAGTTGAACGAATACATACCGCCGACCGTCTCGCGCAGCAGATTGATGCCGTAGGTAAAGGGCAGCAGCGGGTGCAGCCACTGGAAGAAGCCGGGCATCATCTCGATGGGGTACATGCCCGACGAACCCGGGATCTGCACGATGACGAGAATAACGCCGATAGCCTTGCCGATATGCTTAAACGTGGTGGACAGCGCATAGATGATATTGACGTAGGTGAACGAAATGGCGATGCCGCCCAGCACGAACAGCAGCGGGCTGACGCACTGCACGCCAATCACCAGATCGCCTACCGTAACGATGATGGCCTGCAACGCGCCCAGGATCACCAGTAGCAACCAGCGGCCAAAGTAGCCCTGACGCGCGGTAAAGCTGCCGATGCCTTCGCGGTCGACCTCGAGCTTGTAGATGGCGATAAGCACGTAGCCGCCCACCCACAGCGCCAGATTGGTATAGAACGGGGCAATGCCCGAACCAAAGCTCTTGACCGGGTAAATTGACTTTGAGGTCAGCTCGACCGGAGATGCCATGAAGTCTGCAACATCATCGACGTCGACGCCCATCAGGCCGGCCAGCTCGCCCATGGACTCGGAGGTCTGTAGCGCCGCGATGTCGTTGGCGGCGGTTCCAAGCTTGTCCTGGACCTTGGCAAGCGAGGAATCGGTCTGGGACAGCGTGGTCTTGGCCTGGCCGAGCGTAGCGCTAAGCTGCGCCAACGTGCCGCGCGCATTTGCAAGTGTAGGTGTCATACCCGAGACGATACCGGTCAGGTCGCCCGAAACGGCAGCAAAAGAGTCGAGCGCGCTCGAGGCCTTCGGCAGCGCGTTTTGACCCAGGTCCGTCTGAGCCTGGCCAAGGTTGGTCGCACCGGTCTGAATTGCATTATTGATAGCGTCGCTGGCACCCGAGACAGCCGCGGCGTCATTCGCCATGGCGCTCGACTGCGCGGACAGACCGTCCTTGATGCTCTGCAGCTTCTCGTTCTGCTCACGGAGCGTATTGATGGTCGATACAATGCGCGCGTCAATTTCCTCGGAACCTGTCGACGTGTCATTGGCGAGAATCTCCAAGTGCCCGATAACGGCCTTATTGTGGTCGATCGTCGCTTGGAGAGACTCGAGCGAGTTGTCGATACGGGTGGTCGTAGATGTGACCGTGCCCGTCAGCTTGCCGATGGCAGCGTTCGCGGAGGCCGACGTCTTGGTGAGCGCAAGGCTGCCTTCCGAGAGCGCCTTGGAGAGCGAGGCGATAGAGTTGCCCGCCGTGGTGCGAGCTTCACCCAGCAGGTCGTTGCCCTGAGAGATCGCTTGCGTCAGTGACGGCGCCTGACCCTGCATGCCGGCAAGTGCCGCATCAGCCGAGGCGATAGCGCCACTCGTCTTATCGATGGCGGCATTCATGTCGCCAATCGAATCGCGCACCTCGCCCAAGGTATCGGATGCCTCGGACACCGAACTTGCCAGCGAGTCCTGAGTCTGGGTTGCCTTGTCCTTTAAATCGACACCGGCATCCTTGGCGATACCGGCAACGGTCTCGCCCACCGTGGAGACAAATTCCGAGTTGATCTGCTTCTCGATGGTGCTTGCACCGGTGTCGGTAACCTTGGGTGCAATGGCGCTCTTCTTCTCATTGACGTAGTACGTAAGCTTGGCTGATGGTAGTTGCCGTCGAGCATCGAAACCAGGTTATCCGAGAAGTTCTTGGGGATTACGATGGCCGCATAGTACTCACCGCTCTCGACGCCCTCCTTGGCATCGGCCGCCGAATCGACGAAGGTCCAGCCCAGCTGATCGTTCTCCTTGAGCTGATCGACGACCTTATCGCCCGCGTTGAGCTCACCCACCAAGTCGTTTTGGGTGCCTGATCGTTGTTCGCGATGGCAATCTTGATACCCTGGGTGTTTCCGTACGGATCCCAGTTCGCCACGATGTTGTACCAGGCATACAGCGAGGGAATAACGCACACGCCGAGGGTAACCACCAAGGCGACGGGGTTCACAAGCAGTCGCTTAATGTCGCGCTTAAATATCGCAAAGGAGACCTTTGCATTGGATAGTTTGCTGCCGAGACTCACGCTTGGACCATCCATCCTGTCGTTGAATCGAATCGTACTATCGATAACCATTGTACGTAGGCGCTTTAGCGTCTCAGAGCACAATGGTATTGAGTTTTGCGGGTAGCAATATACTACGAAGACGAATTAACGTACAGTTGTACAGTATCTTTAATTTCAGCAGGTCACAAAACCACAACCCCGACAAATAATTGATCCCTTGGGACGGAGGAAAACGGATCACCGGATCAGACCGACCCCCTCGGTGATCCGTTTTCCTACGTCCCAAGGGATCATTCCCAAGGGATCATTCAAAAGGAAACGAGAGTGGAAAATCTCCCACTTCAAGCCCGCATTCGAGCCAAAAGTGGGAGATTATCCACTCTCGTTCTAATCTAGTTACGGTGCCGTATCCCCGAACTACATCAAGTTGCAAACAGCTGCCGCGAAGGCCACGGGGTCCTCGGGCAGAATACCCTCGACCAGCAGGGCCTGGTCATAGAGCAAACCGGAGTACTGCTTGATCTTGTCGGCGTCGCCCGCCTTCTGGGCAGCGACGAGCTTGGAAAAGACCGGGTGCTTGGCGTTGAGCTCGAGCACGCGCTGGCTCTTGGGCATACCGTCGGGCGCGCCTCGGGACCCTTCTGGAGCACCTTCTCCATCTCGAGCGAAAGCGGGCCCTCGGTGGTGATGCACGCGGGAGCATCGGTCAGGCGCGCAGAGACAGCAACCTTCTCGACCTTGTCGCCGAGTGCCTCCTTCATGGCGTTAAAGAGGTCCTCGTTCTCCTTGGTGGCGTCCTCGGCCTCCTTTTTCTCGTCCTCGGTCGCCAGGTCAAGATCACCGGTCGCAACGTTCTTGAGCTCTAGATGACGATCCTCGACCTCGGGCTCGGCACCGTCGGCCACAGCCTTCTCGGCAGCCTCGCGGGCAGCATCGTCCTCGTAGATCTTGGGCATATCGGCGGCAACGTACTCACGCATAGCCTGGAACGTGAACTCATCCACATCCTGCGTCAGCAGCAGCACGTCATAGCCGCGGTCGAGCACGCCCTTTACCACGGGCATCTTGGCCAAGCGCTCACGCGAGTCGCCGGCGGCGTAGTAGATGGCCTTCTGATCCTCGGGCATGCCCTTGGCATACTCGGCCAGGGTAATCATCTTCTGTTCCTTGGCAGACCAGAACAGCAACAGGTCGGCGAGCTCATCGGCCTTCATGCCATAGCTCGAGTAGATGCCGTACTTAAGACCGCGGCCAAAGTTCTCAAAGAACTTCTCGTAGGCCTCGCGGTCGTTGTCACGCATATCCTCAAGGTCGGCGGTAATCTTCTTTTCCACACGCTTGGCGATGGCCTTGAGCTGACGGTTCTGCTGCAGCGTCTCGCGCGAGATGTTGAGCGACACGTCGGCGGAATCCACGACGCCGCGGACAAAGTTGTAGTAGTCGGGCAGCAGGTCGTCGCACTTCTCCATGATCAGGACGTTGGAGCTGTAGAGCGCCAGACCCTTCTCGTAGTCCTTGCTGTACAGATCGAACGGCGCGCGTCCCGGCACAAACAGCAGGGCGTCATACTCGAGCGTGCCCTCGGCGTGGAAGCTGATGGTGCGCGCAGGATCGTCAAAGTCGTGGAACGTGGACTTGTAGAACTCGTCGTAGTCCTTCTGCTCGACATCGGAGCTGTGCTTCTTCCAGATCGGTGTCATGGAATTGACGGTCTCGAGCTCCTGGTAGTCCTCGTACTCGGGCTTGTAATCGTCGCCGGCGTCCTCGGGCTTGGGTTTCTGGCGGCTCTTGGACACCATCATCTGGATCGGGTAACGCACATAGTTACTGTACTGCTGAATCAGGCTCTTGAGACCCCACTCGGTCAGGAAGCGATCGTAGGTCTCGGCCTCGCCGTCGGCATCGAGCTTCTCGTTCTCGCGGAGCGTCAGGATGACATCGGTACCGTGCTCGGCGCGCTCGCCGTCCTCGATGGTGTAGCCTCAAGACCGTCGGATTCCCACACATGGGCGACATCCTCGCCGTAGGCGCGGCTGACGACCTTCACATGGCTGGCGACCATAAAAGCCGAGTAGAAGCCCACGCCAAACTGACCGATGATGTCGACATCGGAGCCCTGCTGCTCGGCGTTCTCGGTCTTAAACTCCTCGGAGCCGGAATGGGCGATGGTGCCCAGATTGCGCTCCAGCTCCTCGGCGGTCATGCCAATGCCGTTATCCGAGATGGTAATGGTGCGGGCGTCTTTATCAAAGGAGACGCGAATGGCCAGGTCGCCCTGGTCGATCTTGACGCTCGGGTCCTGCAGGCTCTTAAAGTTGAGCTTGTCGACGGCGTCGCTCGCGTTAGAGATAAGCTCGCGCAGGAAGATTTCTTTATTGGTGTAGATGGAGTTGATCATGAGGTCGAGCAGTTTTTTGCTCTCGGTCTTAAATTGACGCATGTGCAGTCCTTTCGCGCTACCCCTGTCCGCAAAAACGGCTCGGTCGCCCGAGCCGCATCGCAGACCTGCTATGTTCAGACTTAGATTTTATAACCCATTAACGCGCATATATACATACGGAATCGAAAAACTGTATGTCCGAGCGCTCTGATGCGCCAATTGCCAAGGAGTGTCCCAAACTGCCGGCAGGAAAGGAACGTTCCTATCTGCCATCTACGCGCTTGGCCATCCAGGCATGAGGCTGGCCCTCGTCTTCGTAGTCCACCGGGGCAATCTGCGTGTAGCCCGCCTTGGCATAGAGCGGCAGCACGTATTCCTGAGCATGCAGCTTAATGAGCTTGGCGCCGGCATCACGCGCGCACGTATCACTGGCCTCGACAATCTTGCTCGCCAAACCGCGACGGCGCATGCTCGGCAGCACGGCCACGCGCCCCATAATGTAGGTCTCCCCCGCCGCGACACCTTCGTCCAAGTCGCACGCCGGCGACACCGGAGCCTCTGCGTCAGCCGCGCGCTCAAGCTCTTCGGGAAACACGCGCGAGCAACCGGCAAGCTCGCCGTCTACATAGAGCGTCACATGAATGCAGTTCGGATCCTCGTCGATAGCGTCGAACTCATTCTCGTAGCCCTGCTCGCCCATAAAAATGACGCGGCGCACCAACGCCGCGTCATCAAAGCATCCCGTCTTAAGTTGGATATCCATGGCTGCCCTTTCATTCAATGCGAACGTTAGGGACAGATTTTAGCGAAAATGAGCTCCGCGCACGCTAAACTTCGCGCGAGCCTTCGCCAGGCAATCGTAATGACCCACGTTATGGGCATCGCTCGCGATGAAGCTGTACAGGTTCTGATCGAACAGGCGCTGTGCCGGCTTTTTCTCGCGACCAAAGCGACCGCCGGCAATAAAGTCCGCCGAAGCCTGCAGCTTGCAGCCCATATCGACCAGGCGCTCCGCCACGCTTACATCCTTTTGAACCGCACGATAGCGCTCAGGATGAGCGATGATCACCTGGTAGCCACGGCACTGCAAATCGTAAATCGTGTTCTCGTACTCTCTAAACGCATACGCATCGGCATGCGTCGAAAGCTCGAGCAGAAACTCGTTGGTCCCATCGAAATGCAAGTGCTCCGCGGCATCGATACCAAGCTCAACGAGCTTTCGATGGTTGACCTCGAAGCCCATCTGGAGCGGAAAACCGTCAGCGTTATCGCGCAGCAGCTCAAAGGCATCCCACATCTTGTCGTAATCAAAATAGGGATCACGGCAGTGAGGAGTGCAAACAATTCTGGTTACACCAGCCCGCTTGGCAGCCTCGAGCATCGCCAAGCTCTCATCGAGATCGGCGGCGCCGTCGTCTACACCCGGCAAGATATGGCAATGAATGTCACGCATAGGTCAGCCTTAATCAACTAAACGTTTGCTCGGTTGGTGAAGATGCCCTTTTTGGAAGTCCCCTGATCGTCGGAGCCCTTCTTCACCTTCTTACCTTCCTTGGTGTAGTAGGAGTAGTAGTACTCGCTGGTCTCGGTCTCGCAGTAGTTCATAACGGTACCGATGAGCTTGACCTTCTCGGACTTTTTAAGCTGACCGATGGCGTTGAGCGCCTCCTCGCGCTTGGTGAAATCCTCACGCACCACGAACAGCGTGCCGTCGGTCAGGCTGGCAATCTCGGCAGCATCGATGAAGGTGCCGACCGGGGGAGCATCAAAGATGACGTACTGGAACTTGGCAGACAGTGCCTTTACCAGCTTGGCAAAGCGGTGAGAGACGATGATGTCGGCAGGATTGGGAATATGCGGCTCGGCATCGAGGAAGTAGAAGTTCTTCTGACCCGTCTCGACAATTGCCTGGTCAATGGAGATCTGCTCGGAAAGGACCGCATAGAGTCCGCCGCGCGAACGAACGCCGAGCATATCGGAAAGGGACCTGCGGCGCATATCGGCCTCGACCAGAAGCACGGACTTGCCGCTCGTGGCGATTGCCTGAGCAAGGTTAATGGAAACCGTAGACTTGCCCTCGTTGGGAATCGAGGAGGTAACGGTGATGGTGCGGATGGGGTCGTCCACGCTCGCAAAGCGGATGTTGGCCAGAAGGGTCTTGGCGGCATTCTGTACAACGAGCTTGTCGGTGTTCTTTGCCTTAGCCATGCCTATTTACCACCTTTCATAGCCGGAATTCGGCCAACAACGGGAATGCCCAGGAGCTCTTCTGCCTCTTCGGCACCGCGGATGCGGGTATTGAGCATGTCTGCCAAAACGACATAGGCGACTGCGATAAAGATACCGGCGAGGAACGCGACGGCAATATACAGCGTGCGCTTGGGGCCGCTGGGGGCTTCGGGGGTCTTAGCCTCGTCGATAACGTTGATGCTCTGGGCAGCGCCGACGTTCTGAGCGACCGTACTCACCGAGCTGGCCATGGCCTTTGCGACCTTAGCCGTCTCCTTGGCATCGGTGCCGGTAACCGAAAGCGTAATGACACGCGTGGTGGTCTCGGAGGAAACAGACACCTTGTAGTCATCCAGATCGGTGAGGCCCAGTTCATTGGCTGCGCCGCTCTTAACGCTATCGCTATCCAGCAGCGTGGCGATATCGTTGGAAAGCATCTGACTCGCCGAGAGATCGTTGTAGCTCATCTGACCGCTATCGTCGGTCTTGGCGAGAATGTACATGCTCGTCGTCGCGGTATAGGTGTTGTCCATCGCAACGAAGGACACGATGCCCATGCGATCGCGCAGACCACCGGAAGGGTGATGACCAGCTGAAGGTGCTTCTTCAGCAGCTGGAACAGTTCGAGAAGGGTCATGCAGCTTGCCTTTCATTTCCCCAGTTCGGATTGACAAAACTGTCCGTATGTTATCGCATCTTTTTACCGAGACCAAACTCTATACATAAGAAACAGGCTCTCCTGTAAAAATGTCGGAAGCAATCGTAAAATTGCACAACAACGCCGCACCCGAAAGTCAAATGCGGCGTCTGCATCAATATCTATGTTGTATCGCTATGCGAATGGCTCGTCCTGCTGTATGGGAAACGTCACCGTAATGGTGGTTCCCACGCCCAACTCGCTCGACAGATCGAGCGTGGCGTGATGATACAGGGCCGCATGCTTGACAATGGCAAGCCCCAGACCGGTTCCGCCGCGTGCCTTGGACCTACTCTTGTCCACGCGGTAGAACCGCTCAAATACCTTGCCCTGTTCTTCAGGCGCGATACCGATTCCCGTGTCGGCGACCGCAAGGAACGGATGGCCTTCGTCGTTGGTGCCGCACTGCAGCGTAACCGCACCGCCGGGTCGATTGTAGCGGATGGCGTTGCTCGCCAGATTATAGATGAGCTCGTCAATCAAGCGCGACACGCCTTCGATGACCACAGGCTTGGTCTCATGACTGATCGTCACATTCGCCTGACGGGCGACCTGTTCAAGACGCTGCTCAACCGCGTAGATGGCACGCGAGAGCTCAATAGGCTCCGTGGAACCAATGGGCACCGCCTCGCCCTCAGTTGCACGCTCGGCCTCGTCCAAGTTAGACAGCGTAAGGATATCGTTGACAAGCGCTGCCAAGCGGCCCGCCTCACGATAGATGCGACCGCCAAAGTTGCGCAGGTCGCCCTCGCCCTCGACCATGCCGTTTGCGATGAGCTCGGCATAGCCCGAAATCGCCGTAAGCGGCGTCTTGAGCTCATGGGTGATATTCGCCGTGAACTCGCGGCGCATACGGTCGTTGTCCGCTAGCACCGCCATTTGGCGCTTGAGTTCCTGGCGCTGCGACTCGATACGCTCAAGCATGGGGACCATCTCGGCATAGGCGTGCTCATAGCTACGGCGTGGGTGGTCCAAATCCACTCTTGCAACGGCGCGATGATGGCACGGGACTCGCGGCGCGCCATAAAAAACGAGAGTACCGCACCCGCTGCTGCGATAAGCAGCATCGGCGCCACCATCGACAGCAAAATCGCCGTAACGCCAGGCTGGGCCTGCGCCAAGCGGACAACCTGGCCGTTATCAAGGGCGACGGCGCGATACAGCATAATCTCGTCGAGCGTAGAGCTTGCGCGCTCCGCGGAACCCAAACCACTCTCAAAGGCCTCGATGACCTCGGGGCGATCGCCATGGTTGGGCAGTGTGGAAGGCGACGCCTCGTTGTCGTAGGCAACCGATCCATCCTTGTTAATCAGCGTGATTCGCAAGTCCTCGCGATCAAGGCTACGCAAGAACGGGATGGGCTCCTGCTGTTCGTCGAGAGCGGCAGCAATGAGCTCGGTTTCCTGCGCCAGATTGGTACTCGTGCATCCGCCAAGGTGTTTTGCACAAAGAACGCACCCAGCACCGTAAACGCCACGATAACCGCCATGGCGCAGACAAAGATCGTCACAAAAACGCGGTGCGACAGCGTATGTTTTCCCTGGGGGGCGAAGACCACGGGTTACTCCTCCGATGCGGTGGCCGCGGTGTCGTCACCTTCGGCACCATCACCGGCAGAAGGCTCGGCCAAGCGGTAGCCCACGCCGCGCACGGTCTCGATGGCGCTGGCATGCTCGCCCAGTTTTTGGCGAAGCGTCTGCACGTGCACGTCAACGGTGCGCGAACCGCCGTCGAAGTCCCAGCCCCACACGCTCTGCAGCAACGACTCGCGGGTAAAGACCACGCCGGGCTTGCGCATGAGGTACTCGAGCAGGTCGAACTCGCGCAGGGTGAGCTTAAGCGGCTCGCCGGCAACGGTCACCTCGCGATGGCTGGGCGAGAGCACGATGTCGCCCACGCTGAGCACATCGCTCGCCTGCTTGACCATGCCGCCGCGACGCAGCAGTGCGCGGCAGCGGCTCGCAAGCTCCATGAGCGAAAACGGCTTAGTCAGGTAATCGTCGGCACCGCATCGAGCGCCATCACCTTGTCGAGCTCGGTATCCTTGGCGGTAAGCATCATGATGGGCACCGTCGCCGTCAGGCGATCGGCACGCAGTCGACGCATAATCGCCAAGCCATCGGTATCGGGCAGCATGATGTCGAGCAGGACGGCATCGGGTACCCGTCGCGCCACGGCAGCCTTAAACTCACCGTCGCACGAAAAGCCTTCGGCCTCAATCCCCTGCTTGCGCAGTGCATAGACCGTCAAATCCCTGATGTTGTCATCGTCCTCGACGTAATAGATCATGTTGAACCCCTTTGCGGCCGGCATGACCGCATCTTAACCCTAAAGGTACCTTTTCTAGATGGTATCAGCCAAAACGTCCCGTCAAATAATCCGCCGTGCGCGGATCGGTCGGATTCTTGAAGAGTTGCGCGGTGGGCGCGTGCTCCACCAGCTCACCCAGCAAAAAGAATGCGACCGAATCGGAGATACGCGCCGCCTGCTGCATATTGTGCGTAACGACCACGAGCGTGCAGGTCTCTTTGAGCTCGCAGGCCAGCTGCTCCACCACCAGCGTCGACACAGGGTCGAGTGCCGAGGTCGGCTCGTCCATCAGCAGAATGTCGGGCTGCACGGCAAGTGCGCGGGCGATGCACAGACGCTGCTGCTGGCCGCCCGAAAGACCCAGACCCGACTCTTTGAGCTTGTCCTTGGCCTCGTCCCACAGGGCGGCGCGTCGCAGGGAGTCTTCGACCAGCTCGTCGAGCACGACGCGATCGCGCACTCCCATTCCGCGCGACCATACGCGACGTTGTCGTAGATGCTCATGGGAAACGGTTGGGGCGCTGGAACACCATGCCCACGCGCTGGCGAAGGCGGCAGATGTCGTAGTCGCCCAGGATATCTTGACCATCGAGCGCAATCTTGCCCTCGATTCGGCAGTCCTTGATGCCGTCGTTCATGCGGTTAAAGCAGCGCAGCAACGTGGACTTTCCGCAGCCCGAAGGCCCGATGAACGAGGTAATCTGCTTGTCGCGGATCTTGATATTCACGTCCTTGAGCGCATGGTGGTCGCCATAGAACAGGTCGAGGCCCTCAACATCGATTCGCGTCGGCGAGGCGGCAAGATCCTCTGCCGTGGGGCGAGTCGCATCCCCAACCTCGCGCTCGTGCGCGGCCTCGGCCTGCGCTTTCATGAGTTCTTCAAGCTCCGTGGGCTCCACAGCCGCAGCAGCCGTCATACCGCATACCTCCACATCGATATCAATTCAGCAGTATCGATAGTAGGAATCGCGGCTCATATGCACGTGAGCGCATTGTCAAGTGTTTGTAAGGGCACACTGGCTATGCGGCGGGCAGCTCGATGGTGAATATCGTGTGTTCGGGCGTCGATTCACATGCAACGGTACCGCCGTGCGCGCATACGATCTCCTTGGCGATGGCAAGCCCCAGTCCAGCGCCGCCGCGATTGGTCGCACGCGCCGCATCCAGGCGATAGAACTTCTCAAAGATCACCTTGAGCTTTGGCTCGGGGATCGGATCGCCCTGGTTCACAAATCGTACGCGTACGCCACCGTCGCCCAAACGCCTGGCCTCGATCGTAATTGTCGAGCCTTCATAGCTATAGGCAACGGCGTTTTTCATGATGTTATTGAATACGCGAGCCATCTTGTCGCCGTCCACGAGCACCGTCAGGTCCTCGCAGATATCAACCTGGGCTTCCTTGCGCTGTTCGTTGAGAATGGGATAGAACTCGTCGGCCACCTGCGCCAGCAATAGCCCAAATCGACGTAAGCGCGGGTGAGCACGATATCGTGGAAATCAAAACGCGTGATGTCGAAAAACTCCTCGATGAGCGCGTCGAGCCGATGGGCTTTGTCGAGCGCCACGCCCGTAAAGCGTGCACGCTGCTCAAGCGGCAAATCGGGAGCCTCCTGCAGGAGCGAAAGATAGCCCACCACGCTGGCAAGCGGCGTGCGCAGGTCGTGCGCCAGGTACGTAACCAGGTCATCTTTGCGATGCGATTCGTCGCGCAAGGCCTGTTGAACCTTACGCTCGCAATCGCGCGCCCGGTTGAGCGCACCCTCGACCTCGAGAAAGTCGCCGTCGATGGTATCCCACGTGTCGGGGTTGTCGATCAGACGGTCCTGAATACGGGCGGCGATCACGCGGTCGGCACGCTGCTCGCCTTGCTCATAACCCTGGTAATACAGGGCACGCCCGCAAAAGAACAGGACACACACGGCGAGTGCCAGCACAAAGCCGAGCATGTTGAACACAAAGGCGGCATTAAAGAACACGGGCCCGCCAATACCGCCAAGCGCCATGGCCCCGATCGCCAGCGTAGTCGTCCACGCGGCACCGCCGATTACCACGCAGCGGCGAACGATTTCAAATCGATCGATCAGCAAGAAGCTAATGAGCAGAACTGCCAGGATACCAACGATATTGTCAATGCCAATGAGTAGCAGACTCAGCAAAAAGAGCAGCACCGTCGCAAGCGCACGGTTGTCGACGACCGCCCTTATGTATTCAAAGAGTCGATCGGGCACCTCGAATACCCGCCTATCGTCTTTTGTCATATCCACTTCCCCACCATCAAAGGCGTTATTCGATTATGTAGCCAACGCCCCAGACGTTTTTGATAAAGCGCGGCTTTTGAGCATCGTCGCCGATCTTTTCACGCAGATGGCGGATGTGCACCATCACCGTATTGTTGGAGCCGGGCATAAAATCCTCGTTCCACACCGCGCGGAACAGGTCCCCCACGGCCACCACGCTGCCACGATGCTCGACCAGATACAGCAAGATGGAATACTCGATGGGCGTGAGGCGCACCGGTGCACCGTCCACCGTCACACAACGAGCGTCGCGGTTGATCTCGAGGCCGTCGAGCTGGATGGTCGGCGACTCGACCGCCTGTGCGCGGCTGTCGTAGCTAGTGTAACGACGGAGCTGAGCATGAACGCGCGCAATGAGCTCCAGCGGACGGAACGGCTTGACCACGTAATCGTCTGCGCCCAACGAGAGGCCCTCGATCTTGTCATGTTGGGCATCGCGCGCCGTCAGCATAATAACGGGATAGGTATGGCTAGCGCGGATGGTGCGCAGCAGCTCAAAGCCGTCGATATCGGGCAGCATGACGTCCAGCAGCGCCAGATCGAACTCCTGCTCCAAAATCGCCTTGGCAGCATCTGCGCCGCTATAGGCAATCTGCACATCAAAGCCCTCTTTTGTAAGGTAGATACCGACCAGGTCGGCGATGGCCTTCTCATCATCAACTACCAAAATGCGCTCGTTCATGCGTGCTCCTCTCGCGCTCCATTATGCCCGAGGCAGTGTGCGCCACACACAACAAGCGCGGGCGATTAAGTCGACCTTAAGCACCTATATGTCCGTTCGGGCGCAGACATGGGCCGCGCACGCCCGCGCACTGATTGTCCGCGCCGGTAAACGATATACTTTGAACTCTAAAGAGACCATCCCGTCGAAAGCGAAATCTGTGAAGACCCTTAGTTCTCTTGTAAAGCGCTCCGCGCAACTGACCACCGGCATTGCCTGCGCTCTCGCCCTTGCTGCCGGTGCGCCGTCTATCGCCAATGCCCAGGTGCTTACGACCGATATCGTTTGCGGTAAGACCGCCGACGCCCGCGGCATCACGGCCGATAATCTGCCCGATATCGATGCGACCAACGCCATCGTCATGAGTAAGGACGGTTCCATCTATTACGCCCGCAGTGCCGACGAGCAGGTCAAGATCGCCTCAATCACCAAGGTCATGACCGCAATCTTGACCATCGAGAACTGCAAGATGGACGAGAAGGTCACGGTGAGCAGCGCCGCGGCAACCGTGGGCAATTCGACCGCTGGCCTGCTCGAAGGCGACGAGCTCACAGTGGAACAGGCCCTGCGCGGTCTGATGATTCCCTCGGGCAATGACGCCGCCATCGTGCTTGCCGAGCATGTGGGCAAAAAGATCGACCCCAAGACCAAAGATGCTGAGGCCACGTTTGTCAAGGCCATGAACGAGCGCGCTAAAGAGCTCGGCTGCACGGGAACTCTTTTTGAGAATCCGCACGGTCTGGACTTTGATGAGTGGGCCGGCGACATGCACTCGACCGCGCACGATGCGGCCCTGATGATGCAGGAAGCAATGAAGAGCGATGCGTTCCGCGAGATCGTGGCGAGCGATGATTCCTGGATTGAGGTTACAGGCGCCGATGGCTCCGACCACTCACATTCAATGGATACGCACAACGAGCTGCTGGGGCAGGACGGCAATATCGGCGGCAAGACCGGCACTACCGACGATGCCGGCTACTGCTTTACGGCAGCCTACGACCGCGATGGCGACGAGACCTATACCGTCGTTTTGAACTCCAGCACCAACGACCAGCGCTTTGCCGACACGGCCGCCCTTGCCAACTGGTACTACGGCCACAAGGTGACGGTTGCGATCGCCAACACGCAGGAAAAGACCGCCAACGGCAATCCGCTCATCGCGCGCATAAGCCAGACCGACTGGACGGACAAGACGATCGACGCCACACTCGCCGATCCCGCAGCTCAGGCGACCATCTTTTCGCTTGCCGGAGAAGTAACCGAAAAGGTTGCCTACGATGACCTTTCGGGCACGGTGCATGTGGGCGACAAAGTAGGTAGCCTCACGCTCAAACAAGACGGCATCAAGGTCGTTGTCACGGATTTGGTTGCCGATGAGGAAGGCTCGGGGCCGAATCCCATTGAATGGCTTCTTGTGAAGCTCGACCGCCTGAGTCGTCGCATCGAAAACCGTCCGCTTGCGGCAGAAAGCGAAACCGTAGCCAAGGCACCCGAGGTGTAGGATCGAAGAACAATACGCTCGCTGAAAGGAGACGTCCGAAAGGATGCCTCCTTTTTGAGGGTTCGAATCCCCAGCCGCCATTCTTGATAATAAAAAAGGGCCCCAAATGGGACCCTTCTACAAATTCATACTGGCGGAGAGCTGGGGATTGAACCCAGATGCCCTTTTGGGGCATACTCGCTTAGCAGGCGAGCACCTTCGGCCTCTCGGTCAGCTCTCCGTAACAGCCGTTCTATAGTAACCAAACAGCCGAAGTTGAGCAAGAGGGAATTTTCTAATTGCCTAGCGGCCTTTCCTCCTTGCAGTTTTCGCCCCTACCCCAGCGAGCGATTGAGGGAGCCGAGCTCATCGTTGCCCATGGTGCGCCACATTTGGAAGATGCAGACGCGCGCCAGGAAAAAGAAGCCGCTATCGACCAACTGCACGGCAGCATCCGCCAGCTGGTTGGCCACGGCGGACACGGGAGGCAATTCAAGCCCAGCCTTGCGGATGGTCTCGACGGCCTCCTCAAACGTCGGAGGCTCATTGACACCCATCTCATTCATAAGGCCCTGCATTTCCTCCAGTGCGTTGCTACCCGACTCCTCGCCGCGCGGTACCAGGCGGTAGCATGCCAGCGCGAGCTCGAGCTGGTCGCAGTTCCAATAGGCAAACGCCAAGCGATAGAACAGATAACCGATTGCGGAACGGTCGCTGGCAATGCGCAGGCCGTGGCGCGCCACCTCGATAATCTCGTCAAAGCGTTCCAGGCGCGCCAACACGTTGATGAGCGCAAAGTGCGATTGCATGGACGAGCGAGCCAGATCGTAAAGACGACGCACCTCGGGCAATGCCCGTTCAAAATCCTCCTGATCGGCGTAATAACTGCAGATCTCGTGCTGAGCAAAGTAGAGCGCGTCGGGAGCGCGCAGGATGCGCACCGAGCGATCTTCCTCCATTACCGGCAGCACCATACGCACCAGCTGGTTGTCGCAAAACTGCGTCTGAACCGGACCCGTTGCCAAAAGCTCGGCGACGGCGCACTTTGCCTCCAGCTCCTCAACAAGACGGGAGAAGCCCTCAAACGCACTTGCATGGTCAACTTTTACCTGCTCGCGCAACTCAACGACGCGCGCCACATACGGGTCATCGTCCTCCTCCATGACCTCTAGCTCATCAGCCGTATCGGCAAGCAGCAGGTCGCGCAACGCCGGCGGCAGCGAACGGTGGTCGTCACGCGGGCGAGCGTGAACCTCCGCAGGCTCAATCGCATCCGGTGCGTCCGACTCATATGCCTCAAGCATGCGCTTGCACGGCATATCGTCCATGTCCATGCTCTCAAGATCCTTGGCGACAGGCACGCAATTGGCCAGATAGGCCGCACGCCCAAAGGAATATGTTGCAATGACGCGCTCGCCCCGCTCGCCGTCGGGAGCCGCAATCTGAACATAGCAGCGCGAAATGCAGGCACCTGCGGCAAAACACGCCGCCGCAAGCGTAAGCGCCACGCGCGCGTCGTGCTCCGCGGCCCAAGTCGCGCGCATGTCCACGTCTAGCTCGCGCCAGACGTCATCCTGAGCGTCGTATTCACGTTGCGGCATGGCATCCACGACAGAGCGCCCAAACCGAACGAGCATAATCCCCTCGCAACGTTTGCCCGATAGGTATAGTCGAGCCGTGTGACCACGTTGAGTGCCTCGACGATATGCGCGAAGCGGGTGCGCACGTCCCACTCACCGCCCGGCTGACAAGTCACCGTCCCCGGTTTGGCCCATGGGTTATCGCTCGAGGTCGTATCGAGCAGTCGAGGAACATCGTTGGTCGTCTTGGCAATATGCCACGCGTCAAAGAGCGCACAACCCTCAAAGCTCGGCGAGGACGCCGCGGGGACAATCCAGCCCCAATGCGCTCAAGGATGCCGGAGAGGCGGTTGAGATGGCACTCGACGGCAAGCAGCATGTCAATCTCGTCCTGGTCCAGCAGACTACGATCAAAATTGAGATAGAAAAGCTTTGAGCGGTCGATGCGCGCTAGGCTCATTTCGGACTTGGCAGCAATGGTGCGCAGGCGGGGCAAGTCAATCTCGCTCATCAGGGCGGCGGCATAACGCTCGATACCGCTCGGATTCTCGGCATGGTCAACACGGTAAAGCAGCGTCTCGATAGCATCGGTGAGCGGCGCCGTGTCAAAGCCCAAAAACACCTCGACCGGCTCGGGCAACTTTACGAGTTTGATCTTGTCGACAGCGTTTTGCATGTCTGCATCGAGACCGTCGACGCCCGCCGTGTTCGCAATAGTGCTTTCGGAGTTGGCAAATATCACGTAGCGCAAGAACATCGAGGCCATAAACTCGCCGTAAGGAAGGGCGCGGGTCGAATTCCATGTCTCGAGGTCGGACTGCTCGCGCATGGGGCCTTCGGGAGAGCCGGCAGTTCGCGCACACGCGCGCATTGCTCCGTTGGCCTCCCTCACCATAATCTCGCCAATACTGGAATCGGACTCGTGAAGGACCAGCTCCATGTCGGGGTCCTCGGGCAACGGTGCTTCCCGAACAGGGCGGTCAACCTTATAAACCTTGCCCGACACGCTCACGTAGCCCAAGAGCGATATGTGGCTTTTGCCGACGAATTCGACGACGTAGCACGACTCTTTAGGATCCTCGCCAAAGACTTTCCAGACAACACCATACGAGCGCCCCGCAGGCTGCTCGGGCATCGATGGAAAACGCTTTTTGGGATCGAAAAACCTGAGCTTGTATGTCGGACGCTCTGCCACGAAATATCACCCTGATCGGTCGTCTAGAGAAGGAGCGGTCGCGGATGGGCCGCGACACCTACTCGGAATCTTACACGAGTCGATAAGAAATAGTCGCTTCACGCTCGCGCCTCGACCGAGGTTCGAATCCATGCATGGTTGTCAAAAAGAAAAAGCCCCCGTTTCCCGGAGGCTTCAAGTTCAAATGGTGCGGCTGTAGTAAGGATTCCGCGCCATCCGCTTCA
>ENA-OQEB01000321-OQEB01000321.1-human-gut-metagenome-genome-assembly--contig:-NODE-321-length-20383-cov-2.005134_pt1 | contig 20383 bp, 30 predicted proteins | sample MGYA00242787_ERZ504619 | MGnify/ENA primary metagenome ERZ504619 (study PRJEB26092, sample SAMD00036317) | human gut metagenome | host: Homo sapiens | study: EMG produced TPA metagenomics assembly of... | reverse complement strand
CCGTTTCAAAACTCTGATTTACATATTCTTTCTCGAACTCGTCGGCAAACTTAGCATAAAGCTATCCATATCCGTCAAAGCCGCTTCGCCGAGGACTACCATAAGCTCTTTTGCGTCCTTACCTCTTGCATAAGCCGAGAAAAGCTGGTTCATTGTGTTTGAATGGTCTTTTCTCGTTTTGCCCTCGCCGATGCCCTTGTCTTTAAGTCTTGAAAGCGACGGAAGAACGTCAATCGGCGGCATAATTCCACGACGGTAAAGGTCACGGGAAAGGATAATCTGTCCCTCTGTAATATAGCCTGTAAGGTCGGGAATGGGATGGGTTTTATCATCCTCTGGCATTGAGAGAATCGGTATCATTGTGATACTGCCGTCCTTGCCCTTTTGTCTGCCTGCACGCTCATAGATAGACGCAAGGTCTGTGTACATATAACCGGGATAGCCACGTCTGCCGGGAACTTCCTTTCTTGCGGCGGAAACCTCACGCAACGCATCTGCATAGTTTGTGATGTCCGTCATAATAACAAGAACGTGCATACCTTATCGAATGCAAGGTATTCTGCGGCTGTAAGCGCCATTCTCGGTGTGGCAATTCTTTCGATTGCAGGGTCGTTTGCAAGGTTTGAGAACATAACCGTTCTGTCGATTGCGCCTGTTTCCTTAAATGAACGGATAAAGAAGTTTGACTCCTCAAAGGTAATACCCATTGCGGCAAATACAACGGCGAATTTTTCGTCCTTGCCTCTTACCTTTGCCTGTCTTGCTATCTGTGCGGCAAGCTGTGCGTGAGGAAGACCCGAAGCTGAGAAAATGGGAAGCTTCTGACCTCTTACAAGCGTGTTAAGTCCGTCGATTGCGGAAACGCCCGTCTGTATGAACTCCTGCGGATAAGCTCTCGCAGCAGGATTCATCGGAAGTCCGTTTACATTCATTCTCTTTTCGGGGATGATTTCGGGACCGCCGTCAATAGGTCTGCCCAAGCCGTCAAAGACTCTGCTGAGCATATCCTCTGATACGCCGAGTTCCATCATTCTGCCCAAAAATCTAACCTTACTGTTTGAAAGGTTGATACCTGTTGAGGGCTCAAACAGCTGAACAAGTGCGTCCGTGCCGTTTATTTCAAGCACCTTACAACGTCTTGTCTCGCCGTTTGCAAGCTCGATTTCTCCAAGCTCGTCATACTTGACGTTTTCAACCTCACGAACAAGCATAAGAGGACCTGTTACTTCTTCGACTGTTCTGTATTCCTTCGGCATCAGAATTCCTCCTTTGCATTGATAACGTCAGCGATTTCCTTTGACAAGCGTTCAAGAATCTGCTTGTATTCGCTGTCGATATTTTCTTCTTTTACATACTTAAATCTGCCTATTGCCTCTCTTACGGGGATTGCGACAAGTCTTTCAATGTCTGCGCCCTTTGTGAGAGCCTCATTTGAAGCGTCAAAATACGAAAGCACAAGGCTCATCATATAATACTGCTTTTTAAGTGAGGAATATGTGTCAACCTCATGGAAAGCAAGCTGATGGAGGAAGTCCTCACGAATACTTCTTGCCGCTTCCATTTTAAGTCTGTCGGAGGGAGAAAGTGCGTCCATACCGACAAGCTTAACGATTTCGTCAAGCGAAGCCTCATCCGAAAGTATGCCCATCATTCTTGTTCTGAGCTTCATCCACTCGGATTAACATTCTTGTTAAACCATGCGCCGAGGTCATCTGCATAAAGCGAATATGACGTAAGCCAGTTTATTGCAGGGAAATGACGCTTGTAAGCAAGTGCCGAATCAAGTCCCCAGAACACCTTGACAATTCTCAAGGTAGCCTGCGAAACGGGCTCTGAAATATCGCCGCCGGGAGGTGATACCGCACCGATTACCGAAAGTGCACCCTCTTGCTCCTTTGAGCCGAGTACCTCTACCCTGCCTGCACGCTCATAGAACTGTGCAAGTCTTGAGCCGAGGTATGCAGGATAGCCCTCCTCGCCGGGCATTTCCTCAACGTCCCGACATTTCACGAAGAGCCTCCGCCCAACGTGAGGTCGAGTCAGCCATAAGTGCTACCGAATATCCCATATCTCTGAAATATTCTGCGATTGTGATACCTGTATAAATAGATGCCTCACGGGCAGCAACGGGCATATCCGAGGTGTTTGCGATAAGCACCGTTCTCTCCATAAGAGATTTTCCCGTGTGCGGATCGATAAGCTCGGGGAACTCGTTAAGAACGTCCGTCATTTCGTTTCCACGCTCGCCGCAGCCGATATATACAACTATATCAGCCTCCGCCCACTTTGCAAGCTGGTGCTGTGTAACGGTTTTACCGCTTCCGAACGGACCGGGGATAGCCGCAACACCGCCCTTTGCTATCGGGAAAAGTGTATCGATAACTCTCTGTCCCGTGATAAGCGGCATATCGGGAGGAAGTTTTTTCTTGTACGGTCTGCCTCGTCTTACAGGCCATTTCTGCATAAGCTTAAGCGGAACGGTTGTGCCGTTTTCGGTTTCGATTGCACCGATTTTTTCCTCAACCGTATAGTCGCCCTCTTTAATGGATTTAATTTTGCCCTCAACGCCGAACGGAACCATTATTTTATGTCTAACAATATCTGTTTCCTGAACATATCCGACCTCGTCGCCTGCACGAACCTCGTCGCCTGCCGAAACAGTCGGGAAGAAATGCCATTTAACATCTCTTGGAAGCGACGGAACCTCGATACCTCTTGTAAGGCTGTTGCCTGCAATTTCCATTATCTTTTCAAGCGGTCTTTGAATACCGTCGAATATACCTTTAATAAGTCCCGGTCCCAATTCAACGCTCAAGGGCTCGTTGGTTGACTCGACAGGCTCGCCCGTTCCGAGTCCTGCGGTGTCCTCATATACCTGAATTGAAGCCTTATCGCCGTGCATTTCGATAATCTCGCCGATAAGTCTGTGCTCGCTTACACGAACAACGTCGAACATATTGGCATCTCTCATATTCTCAGCCACGACAAGCGGACCCGATTACTTTTAAGATTGTACCTTTACTCTATTTTATTTTTTACCACCCTTCAAGGTTTGGTTTACTTTACAATATCAGAGCCTACTGCTCTTTCGACAAAGCTGCTGACCTGCTTCATTCCTATACCCGTGTTTCCGTAAACGCCGGGTATGGGAATAATTGCCGGTAACGGTTTGTCCTTATATCTTTCGATTTCCGCATCAATCTGCGAATAGACGGCCTCGGTTATAAAGATAACCGCATATCCGCCGTCTGCAAGGCGACGAAGCGTTTTAACCGTTGCGGTCAAATCATCGTCGGTCGGGAAAATATCAACTCCGATGCTTGCGAAGCCGTAAATACTGTCCCTGTCGCCCATTGCGCCGATTTTATACATACAGCTCACGCATCCTTTCCCTTATAACCTCATCCGAAGCCTCGCTCAATTTTGCCGAAAGAATAATCCTCAAGCACTTTATCTCGGTTTCGTTCGCAACATAATAGCCTGCAAGCGGACTTATACCGAACACGGTCATTTTCGCCTGCTTCATCGTCTTTATAAGCTCGTCGTCGCAGAGCTTTTCGAACGCAGATGTGCCTTTTTCAAATGCCGCAGCGTATTTTGAAAGTCCGTTTGAATTGAGATATTCGGAAAAATCATTTTCTCCCGACATAACCGCAGAAACAAGACCGTCCTTTGAAAGCATAGGACTTCCGCAAAGTGCATTTTTGACAAAGCTTTCATTTTTCTTCGTCTTAATGCAGCGGTAAGCGGTTTTCAAATCACACGCCGTGCACATTTCATAGGCGTATTTTTTGAGGGTTTCGTCCTCCTCATTTTCCGCATATAAAAGTATCGCTTCAAGCTTCCGACATCCGTAATTATATCGCAATACTGACCGTTGCCCGTTTTGGTTATGGCGTCAAATGCCTTTTTTGCGGTTTCTCGCATAAGCTCGGGCAAATCGGCAAAACGTCTTTCCTTTATCGCCTCAAGCATTTTTTCGGGGTCATAAACGCAGGGGGAAACAAAATATTTCCTCGCATCATCATTTATGACCTCGGATTTAATAATCGCTTTAAGGTTTTGAAAATCGTTTTTAATTATCAGCATATTAAGGCTTTTTGCCTCGGGCGCACTTTTCGCAACTCTGTCCCAGACCTCCGAAAGTCTGTCGTCAAGCATCTTTGAAAAATCGTTTCCGTCAGGCTTTTCATAGCCTTTTTCAGTCAAAAGTGCAATCGCCTTTTTATAATCGGGAGCGTTTATTAACTGTTCCAAATCAGACTCTTTAAGCAAGCTCTCCTCACTTACACGAAGTGCCGACACCGCATAAAGATAATCCTGTGTTTTCATAACGCTTCCCTCCTTTATCAGTTGAATAACATTTCATTGAGAGTATCTCTCAATTCCTCCCTCTTAGCCGAAGCAACGGCGTCAAAGGAACAGTTTATGTCTATATCGCCATAGACAAGAATAAATCCGCTGTCAATATCCGCACTCTCTCCGAGTGATATTTTATAGCCTCTTTTAAGCGCATTGTTTATGCTGTCGATAAAGTTCGACGGCAATTTCTCCGTGTCCTCTTCGGAAAGACGGAGAACGCCCTCGCCCTTTCTGACATTTTTAAGAATAAGTCCTTTAAGGATTTCAAAATATTCCTTTTTCGGAAGAGCCTTGATGACCTCAAGTGCTCTCTCAAGGGTTGACGAGATAATATCAAGCTTACCCTCAAGAATTATTCTGTTTTTTGTCATTGAACGGAGGCTTCTATTGCGCCGTCATGCTCGGCAACCTTTTTGTCAACAGAAGCCTTTGCGTTAGCTATATCCTCCTGCGCTTTGGCACTTGCGGCATCGATAATCTCCTGCGCATGCTTTTGTGCCTGCTCGGTTATTTCACGGCAGCGGTCATTTGAATCCTGTTCTATTGTAGAAAGTATCTTTTCAAGACCTGTCATAGAAATAACTCCTTAGAAGTTCAATCTCAAAATCATGAGAAGTGATGTAAGAAGAGCAAGTACGGCATAAGTCTCAACCATTGCGGAAAGAACCATTGCTTTACTCTGCTCTGCGGGCTTCTTGGCAACTACCGAAACACCCGAAGCCGCAACTCTTGCCTGACCGATTGCCGAGAAATAGCCGACGAAAGCCATAGGAAGACAAGCAGCCAAAATCTGAAGTCCCTGTGCTGCGGTAAGCTCAACGGGAGTACCGCTTAAAAGCTTAATCTTAATCATTACCATAATTGCTGTGATAAAGCCGTAAAGTCCCTGTGTACCGGAAGAATCTGAAGAATAAGTACCTTTGTGAACTTTGACGGATCCTCCGAAACAAGACCTGCTGCAGCCTCACCGACCATACCTACGCCCTTTGCAGAACCCATACCGCTTAAAAATGCTGCGAGAGCTGCGCCTGCGATAGCAAATACCAAACCTAAATTAGCCATTATTATTTTCCTCCTTGAGTTTGAATGTTGAAGAATTTACTTTAAGAGGGTTAAAGCTCTTCCGCCGCCCTCATAAAATCTTGAGAAGAATTCGACATACTGTAAACGGTTTGTGTGAACATAAGCGCCGATTACGTTTATGCCGAAGTTGATTGCGTGTCCCAAAACGAACACGACTGTAAATAATATCGTTTTAATAACCATATTTTCGGGAAGCGTACCCATAAGGTTTACAACGCTTCCGATAATGCCCGTTACAAGTCCGAGCGCCAACAGTCTCGAATACGAAAGCACGTCGCTTAAATATCCCGAAATTGTATTGTAAAGCGCATAAAGACCTGCGCCTAACTTTCCGAATATGCCCTTTGACGAACGTCCTGCCGTGAGAATTATAAGCACAACGCCCACAAGTGCACAATACTTGCCGACCGTCTTATAAATATCGGGTACGTCGATTATCATTCCCGCACAAATCGGAGCTGCGCCGCCGACTGCGAGATAAACCGAAAGCACATCGCATATCGCACCGAAGCGGTCGCCCTGCTTCCATTCAAGGTAGCCCTTGATAGCAAGTCCGACAAACAGATGGACGATACCGAACAGGAAGCACCAAAGCATTGTCGTCATAAGGTCATCGCCCTGCGGATTGAGCCATAAGTACAATCGCATTTCGGGAAGTCCGAGATAATTTGTTCTGATGACGTTTATCAAGTCTCCGAAGAAGCTGCCGAACATTATGCCCCAGAACATTGTCGATATTCCGCAGAAAAAGTACATCATAACCGTCTTTTTCTTGTTGCCCTCGGGCTTGCATTTAAGCAGTATAAACGCCGTTGCGATAACCATTAGCAGTCCGTAGCCTGCGTCCGAGAACATCATTCCGAAGAACAGATAATAGAAAAAAGACATTATTGCGTTCGGATCAATATCATTCTTACCGGGGAGAGAATACATTTCCGTTATTCCCTCAACGCCCGAAGCAAACGCATTGTTTTCGAGCAAGACGGGAACATCCTCGTCCTCCTCGGGTTCTGAAAGCGTGATTGCGACGGTAAACTTATTTTCAAGCTGTTCAACCGTTTTTTCGGCGTACTTTACGGGGATATATCCCGAAAGATAAAGCACGTTGTCCGAAAGTGAGACCTTTTTGAACTGCTCGTACTTATCCGCCCTCATTGTGAAATAGTCGATCAAGAAATCTATATCTTCATGTGCAGATGCCATAGCGGCTATTTCGCTTTGCGCTTCCAAAATTTGTTTATCCAATTCATTGATGGTTATACGGTTTTCCTTGAGCATTTCCTTAGGAGTTTTGTCGGAAATCTCCGTCGGTCGCACAAATCCCATTGACCTCAACGCTTCCGTAACGGTATTCGCATCCTTTTTAAGACACATAACCACCGCACAAGACTGCATTTCGGATGTATATACGACTTCGGTTTCGATAGCCTCGATTTCAGGAATACGCTCTGCCAACGCCTGTTTGATTGATGCGTCGGTCTGACTGTCGGGGAACGTTCCTATAAGCACCGTAACATACCTTGTCGATTTGAATTTCGTCGGTATGTCAAGCTCTTTCCAAACCTCAAGAGCCTCATTGGAGGTTTTGAGCCTTATCTGCTGTGCGTGAGCGTTGTCGATAGACTTTTGAGCACCCAATATGTCGTAGCACATATTCATTGTCTTATCCGCCGACTCGGACATATCGAGAAATTTTGACATTTCCATTTCCCGTGGCGGCTTAAAGGAGTCAACAAGCGACTTCTTTTCGGGCACATATTGAGAAAGTGTTTCCTTTGCCTTTTTCGCAGTTTGAGTAAACTTTTCAAGCTGTGAAATATTATAATCGGTATCGGGATTTAACATTCCGTCGGGAAGCTCGTGGCTTGTCAACTCAACTATTCCCTTGCGCTGCAAAAAGTCGATTACACTTTTGCTTTCACGCATGGTTGCAACAAGCTCGATTTTTTGCATTTTAAGCTTTGCCGTATGTCATCACCTCGTTTCTTATTTATTGATAACAGTAAAATCGTCGGCTCAGTCAACAATTATGCTTTTGACCGTTCCGACCGTTTCGGAAAATTTTGCGTCAGCCTTTCCCTTGAGCACCTCTACAAAAGCACGTGCGTCCTTTTCCGCTTCGGCAACCGCCGTTTGACGGCGTTCCTCGGAAAGCTTCAGCTGCTCGCTCTCATACGCCTGTATTTGCTCGAGAGCGTCAAGCTCGATCTGCTTCGCCTTCTGCTTTGCCTCGTCGATAATTCTGTCCGCCTGCTCGCTTGCCGCCTGCTCATTAGCCATTGTCTCGTGTTCCTTTGACAATACCTCGTCAAGCATTTTTGCTGCCATAGGCTTCACCTCTTTTTCGTTTTATGCCATATTTCTTACAGTATAGCACAACTTTACATATATTGTAATACTTTTTTGATTAAACTGTATTAACCTTTTGTTAATTCCAATGATTATTTTATAGAAATATGTTGAATAATATACACTTTTATAGTATAATTGCTGATATAAAATAAAAAGGGAGTGCTATCAAATGGATAATCAGAAAATTGACGGCAGAGTCAGACGCACAAAAAAGCTCTTGCGTGAGGGGCTTACAAAGCTGATGAGGGAAAAGAGCATTAAAAAAATCTCTGTTCGTGAGCTGTCAGACCTTGTTGAGATAAACAGGGGTACTTTTTATCTTCATTACAAGGATATTTTTGACCTTGTTGAGCAAATCGAAAACGAGCTTTTCGAAGAATTCGAGAGCATTATCAATCAGTATTCCGCAAATTCACACAATTCAAGCCCATACCCCGTTTTTGTTGACTGCTGCAGATTTCTTGAAAAGAACAAGGACATCTGTTCTGCACTTTTGGGCAGCAACGGCGATATTGACTTTTCAATGAAGCTTAAAAAGTTTATGGCGGAACGTTGCTTTGAGGAATTCACACGCTACAACCAAACACCGGCGTTTAAGGAAGAATACAATTATATATACTCATATTTTGAGGCAGGCGCAGTCGGTATAGTCAGATATTGGCTTACCGATACCTCGGATACAAGAAAAACACCCGAGGACGTCGCTCTTATGCTCGACCTTTTGTTCACAAAGGGCTTTTCGGGCTTTGAGAAATAATTTCTTTGAAGGGATATAGTGTGAAAAATCACACTATTATAATTATATTGCCATCAAATTTGCCTTTGGCATAATTTTGAGATGGCAGAAATCACCATACACGCTTGTTCAGGCAACGCAGATTGAATTGGTGATTTTTAATAAGCTATTTATTGCCTGAAAGGCTATGGTGATTATGACAGAGCTTCTTATCAAACTTTTTGTTAAGGATAATAAAAACACCAAAGATCCGAAGGTCAGAGGTGCATACGGCAAATTAAGCGGTGCGGTCGGAATTGCGATAAACCTTATTTTGTGCATATCAAAATTTTTGGCAGGCGTTATGACGGGCAGCATTACCGTTACCGCCGACGCCGTAAACAACCTCTCCGACGCAGGGTCGTCCATTATAACTCTTTTCGGCTTCAAGCTTTCGGAAAAGCCTGCCGACAAGGAGCACCCTTACGGGCACGGCAGAATTGAATACATATCTGCGCTCACGGTTTCGATTTTTGTAATAATCATGGGCGTAGAGCTGCTCAAAAGCTCCGTTTCGAAAATCAGAACGCCCGAAGCTGTTGAATTCAGCACCGTTGCAATCGTCGTGCTTGTGCTTTCGATACTCGGCAAGCTGTGGCTCGCTCTTTTCAACTGGAAGCTTGGCAAGAAAATCAACTCCACCGCCACAAAAGCCGTTGTAACAGACAGCCTTTCCGACACCGCTTCGACCTTTGTTGCGCTTGTTTCGCTGATTATTTCCCACAAAACAGGCTTCAACTGCGACGGCTATTTCGGCGCTGCCGTATCAGTCTTAATTCTTTGGTCTGGCATTTCGCTTGTCAAGGAGACGCTCGCTCCGCTTCTCGGTCAGCCTCCCGAAAAGGAGTTTTACGAGGAGATTAAGAACGAGATTATGTCCTATGACGGCATTGTCGGCGTTCACGACTTATAATCCACGACTACGGTCCGTCAAGGCTTTTCGCCTCTGCTCACGCCGAGGTTCCGTCCGACGTCGATATAATGCAGAGCCACGACACCGTTGATTTGATTGAGCACGAAATTAGGAAAAAGTACGGTATGCTCATTTCAATTCATCTTGACCCGATTGTAGTGATGATAAGAGAATAAACGAGCTTCGTGAAATCACTCAAAACGCAGTCAAGGAGATAAATCCGAATTTCTCGATACACGATTTCAGGGTCGTTGACGGCACTACACATACGAATTTGATTTTTGACGTCGTTTTAACCTATGACGAAAAGCGTTCATCAGCAGAAATAACACGCTTAATAAGTGAAAAGTTAAGCAAAATAGACGAAAGACTTTTCTGTGTTATCACTGTTGATTATGCATTTGACTGAATTAAAAAAGAATAGTGAAAAAGACTTTAATATTTTGTCGAAATATAGTAAAATATAATAGATAAAAAACGCCGCATTTCAGGAGGATATTAAAAATGCCCGATTACACAGAAGAATTTACCAACATACCTTACGGTCCTTTAGGCATAATCGCATTGCCCGGCTGTGAGAGCTCGCAGACAAAATTGACCGCTACATTGTTAAATGGCGTGCACAGAAGCAGTCGGAGCACAAGAACAGCATTGCTTTCGCAGGCTATGAAAAGGACTCCTACATCATCAACGCTTCGTTCCCCCGTTTCGGAACAGGCGAAGGTAAGGGTACACTTTTTGAGTCGGTAAGAGGCTATGACATTTTCATTGTTGCCGATATGTTCAACTACGGCTTGACCTACAAAATCTACGGTCACGAGGTTCCCATGAGCCCCGACGAGCACTACGCAAACCTTAAAAGAGCAATTTCCGCTATCGGCGGTAAGGCTCACAGAATTACTGTAATTATGCCCATGCTTTACGAGGGCAGACAGCATAAGCGTTCAACAAGAGAGTCGCTTGACTGCGCACTTGCTCTTCAGGAGCTTTGCAACACAATGGGCGTTGACAACATCATTACATTTGATGCTCACGACCCCAGAGTTCAGAACGCTATTCCGCTTAAAGGCTTTGAGAACGTTCAGCCTGTTTATCAGATGATTAAATCTCTTGCTAACAGCGTTGAGGACCTTAACCTTGACAACGACCATATGATGGTTATCTCTCCCGACGAGGCGGTATGCAGATGTATTTATTATTCAACCGTACTCGGTCTTGACCTCGGTATGTTCTACAAGCGCAGAGATTACTCAAAGGTAGTAAACGGCAGAAACCCGATTGTAGCACACGAGTTCCTCGGCACCAACGTTGAGGGCAAGGATGTTATGATCGTTGACGATATGATTTCCTCGGGTGAATCAATGCTTGAGGTTGCCACAAAGCTTAAAGAGCTCGGCGCAAAGAGAATTTTCATTTTCTCGGCATTCGGTCTTTTCTGCGAGGGTCTTGACAGATTTGACGAATTCTACGAGAAGGGACTTATTGACAAGGTGTTCACAACAAACCTTGTTTACAGAACTCCCGAGTTGTTAAAGCGTGATTGGTACTGTGAAGTTGATATGTCAAAGTACGTTGCTTACATTATCGACACTCTTAACCACGATATGTCAATCAGCGGTCTCCTTGATCCTGCTGACAGAATCTATGCTTTCCTTGAAAAAAGAGGCATCAGAAAATAATCCGCAAATAAAAATTACCACCGATATACTCACAAAGAGCGTATCGGTGGTTTTCTTTTTTTTATAAAGCTTATTAAAAAATTCCGTAGGTTACAAGCGACATAATCAAGCCTGCTATGAACACGCCGAGTGAGATTATCGGCAAAGCACGCTTAAAGTCAATATCGAGAAGTGCCGCCATAAGAGCACCCGTCCAACCTCCCGTTCCCGGAAGCGGAATTGCAACGAAAATAAGCAAGCCCCATGACTTATACCTTAAAACCTTATCCTTGTTTTTCTCGGTTTTCGCCTCAAGCCTTGTTATTATCTTTTCAAAGAAAGGATATTTCCTTAAAAGCTCAAAAATCTTTTTTAATGAAAAGAAGAATAAACGGTATCGGAAGCATATTTCCGACATAGCAAATGGCAAAAGCCTTCAGGAAGCTGACTCCGAGAAGTCTTGCGGCAATCATACCGCCGCGAAGCTCAAGAATAGGCAATAGCGAGATTACAAAAATCGTAAGCTCAGGCGGAATTGTCCTGAAATAAATCGACAAAAAAATGAGCGAGTGTTTCGGCCATAATTCTCTCCTTAAATATTATTCTTGGTTATATAGCTTTTGCGAGCGACAAAATATCCTTATCGTTCGGATAATTAAGCGTCGAAATGGCATTATCGTACCCGAGCCAAATATAATCTTCGATTTCCTCGGGCTGAATGACTGTTTGAGTGTCATCGGTCGTCGCAAGGAAGATAAGCACGGATTTTTCAATCCTGCCTCTTATCGTGTACTCGGATTTATGCTTAAAGCCGGGGAATATTTTAATGTGAATTCCCGTTTCCTCCAGCACCTCACGCTTGGCGGTCTCCTCGTCGGTCTCATCTTTTTCGACGTGACCCTTCGGGAAGCCCCAATGGCAACTCCGCTTGTTTTTAATAAGCAGAAATCTGCGTTCTCCGTTTATAAATCTGAAAACAAACTGCTCCGCAGGAACGCTCATATAAGCAGTCTATTGTGTACTCGCCGTCCTTATACATAAACGAGACGGCACGCTTAATATCGTTGACGATATATTTTTACTCTTTGGCGACACGACAATATAAATACCCTGTCTGTCAGGCAATTTAATTACGGCAACAACTCTGCCTTCAAAATTACGAACGGGATGCGTTACTCCCATAATGTATGCGCCCTTGACAGGCGACCTCGGGTCAAGCCCGCTTTCCACGCTTCCGTAATTGAGCCTGTAAACAGTGCCGGTTTCAACATCGTGCCAGCCCATAGGTCTTTCGACCCTTACTCTGACATATTTACCCAGCATACAATGCTCCTTAGAAAAATCTAACTATAATTATACATGGTTTTCAGTGCCGATTCAAGATATTTTTCTTTATATAATATGTTTTATAAAAATTTGCAACTTTTTTACAAAAATATATTGTGAAAAACGGTCAAATAAGTTAGAATAGTAAATTGAAGAATTATTAAATTTATTAACAGGAGATATAAAAATGGATCCTAAGAACTTTAAGTTTAACGACGACGCTTTCGATGATGTTATGAGCTCCTCGGAGGACGAAAAAAACGATATAAAAAGCAATTCCTTTGAAGATGAATTCGAAGATATATTCAGCGGAGACGATAACGCAGAAAACGGGCATCACAGGGATTTCACAGACGAGTATTTCGTCGATGAGCAATCCGCACCTAAAATGCCCACCGCGCCTGTGGAAAAAAAGCCTTACAGCTATAACTACTCAAAGGCGTCGCAGGAAAAGGCAAGGCGTGTTTCGCAACAGAGAATATCCGACGACGTAATCGACGGGGATATTTCTTCGGGCAAGCAACCCCGTGAGAAGAAAACCCGTAATGGCAAAAAGAAAAAAATGGCAGGCTGGAAAATCGCTCTTATAATCCTTCTTGTTTTGCTTATTGCTGTCGGCGGTGCGGCAGGCGCAGGTCTCGGCTACGCAAAATCGCTCACCAAAAAGGTTGATTATTCTCCGCTTGAGGAAAACAAGTACATTTCAGCCTCCGAATTAAAGCATGACGACGCAGTACGCAACATTCTTCTTATCGGAGTTGACGCAAGAGAGGGCGAGGACGCAGAAAAGACTCGCTCGGATACAATGATGCTTGTTTCGATTGACACAAGGAACAATCAGATAAAGCTTACCTCCTTCCTTCGTGACACCTACATTGACATTCCCGGCTACAAGTGGAAAAAGCTCAATGCCGCACAGCGAAAGGGCGGAACACAGCTGCTTGTTGATACTCTCGAATACAACTATAAAATCAAAATCGACAACTATATGTTTGTAAACTTCGATATGTTTACGACGATTATCGACTCGCTCGGCGGAATTGACGTGGCAATCACGGAAAAGGAAGCCAAGTATATCAACAGCAAGGATCATATGACAAGCGTTGAGGCAAGTGCGTTTCCCGAGGAAATTAAAAGCGGAGACGCCGTTCATCTTACGGGTGCGCAGGCTCTTTGGTATTCAAGAATTCGTTACCTTGACAGCGACCTTATGAGAACTCAAAGGCAGAGAAAGGTTATAACCGCAAATTTCGAAAAAGCGTGGCAAATCCCGCCGAGGTTATCGGTATGCTCGACGATATTATGCCTATGATTAAAACAAATCTTACCTCGGACGAGCTTATGCAGCTTGGTATGAACGCTCCGAAGTACATGTCCTACACGATCGCTCAGCAGCAAATCCCCGCAAACAAAACATACAAGAGCGAAAGGAAAAACGGCGAGGACGTTTTGGTAATAAATCTTGAGAAAAACCGTGACATTCTTCACGATTTCATTTACAATAAGGCAGAAACCACAACCGAAGCTTCGACAGCAAAGAGCAAGTAAAAAATATTGAAAACAGCATTTTAATATGCTAAAATAATAAAGGTGGCTCACTATGAAGAAAGCTAAATTATCCGTAGTAAACGAATTCAAGGTAGGAAAAATCGACCCGAGAATTTACGGCTCGTTTATTGAGCATCTCGGCAGAGCAGTTTACGGCGGAATTTATGAACCCACGCACGCAACCGCCGACGAGGACGGCTTCCGTAAGGATGTTATCGACGAGGTTCGCAAGCTTAATGTTCCGATTGTTCGTTATCCCGGCGGCAACTTTGTTTCGGGATATAATTGGGAGGACGGCGTTGGTCCTGTCGAGGAAAGACCTAAACGTCTTGAGCTCGCTTGGGGCGTTACAGAGCGAACAGCTTCGGCACCAACGAATTTATGAAATGGTGCAAAAAAGCCGACACATCATGTATGATGGCTGTAAATCTCGGCTTGAGAGGTCCCGAGGAAGCAAGAAATCTTGTTGAATACTGTAACCATAAAAGCGGTTCGTATTACAGTGATTTAAGAATTAAGCACGGCGTTAAAGAGCCGCACAACATAAAACTTTGGTGTCTCGGAAACGAGATGGACGGCGATTGGCAGATAGGCCACAAGACCGCATACGAATACGGCAGAATTGCCTCGGAGTCCGCAAAGGTTATGAAATGGGTTGACCCCGATATTGAGCTTGTTTTAAGCGGCAGCTCAAACCTCAATATGAAAACCTTTGGCGATTGGGAGCTTCAAACCCTTGACCTTGCATATGACAAGGTTGACTACGTTTCGCTCCATCAATACTACGACAATAAGACGGGCGACACCGACAGCTTCCTTGCCAAAAGTATGGCAATGGACGAATTTATTAAAACGGTTATTTGCATTTGCGACACCGTAAAGGGCAAAAAGCACTCTAAAAAGCAGGTCAACCTCTCATTTGACGAATGGAACGTTTGGTATCATTCCAACGGCGATTATGTTGAAAGATGGTCGGTTGCACCGCATCAGCTTGAGGATTACTACAATTTTGAGGACGCACTTCTTGTCGCTCTTATGCTTATGACCCTCTTAAAGCACGCAGACAGAGTTAAAATTGCCTGCCTCGCACAGCTTGTAAACGTTATCGCTCCGATTATGACGGAGAATAACGGCGGCATTTTCGAGCAGACAATCTTCTACCCCTTTATGCACCTTTCAAATTACGCAAGAGGCTCCGTGCTTCTTTCAAATGTAACCTGCGATAAGCACGACTCCAAAGAGTTTACGGACGTGCCCGATATGGATTGTATCGCAACCGTAAACGACGACGAAACGGAGCTTACCGTCTTTGCGGTTAACAGATGCAAGAGTGAGGATTACACCTTGTCTGTAAATATGCTTGACCTTGACGGCTTTGAAGCTGTTGAGCATATTGAAATGGCAGGCTTCGGCGCTCTTGACGGAAATAATTTTGTTTCGGCACCGGTTAAGCCTCACTCGCTCCCGTGCCCACAACCGACGGCAGAGCTTGTGATATTCACATAAACCCGTTTTCATGGAATGTAATAAGATTTAAGAAAAAATAAATTTTTCAAAGGTGGATTTTATATGGCAAAATGTCCTAATTGCGGCAAAAAGCTCAAGTGGTATGAATTCCGTGCCGAGTGCAAGAGCTGCGGCACAAACATCCCTAACTATAATTGGGAGACAAGACTTGAGGAGGACGCCGACAAGGCTGAAACCTCCTTCGCAAAGCTCCATTACAGGCTCAGCAATTTCAAAGCGCAACAGTCGGAAGTCCGTTCAGGATAATCAGACTTGTGGCAACGCTTCTTCCGTTGGTAGGTCTTGTAGTGCCGCTTATGAAGGTATCGCTTTCGCTCCCGTTCTACGAGGATACCTCGACGGTTTCATTCCTGACGCTCATTTTGAATTACATAACAAAGCTCGATTTTATGGGCGGCTTTCAGCTTATGAGCGCAACGGCTCTCGGCTCAACCTTTAAGTCTTAATGCTCGCAATCGTTTTCGCATTCGTTGCAGTCTTAGCAGGCGTTCTCAATTTCTTGGTTGTGCTTATCGCAGCGGCATCACTCAAGGCAGGATTTAATATATTCCTTAACGTTGTCGCAACGGCAGGCTGGATTGCTTCGGCTGTGCTCCTTTCAATATCGGTTACAAACGCTATGTCAAACAGCATCGATGTTTTCTCGGGCAATGTCATTTGGTGGGGCTATGCGATAGGAGCTGCACTTTTCCTTACGAATGTTGTAATAAGCGTGGCAGCAAGCAAGAGCTTCAAAAAGCAGTTGAGCTCACAGCCCACAATGGACGAATATATCGCAAACGAATTGGAAGAAATACGCACTCAAGCTTAACGCTTAACATATTAAAATAAATCTGGGGGATTTAAGATGAAAAAAGCTATCAAAATATTTAAGGCTGCCACACTCTCGGCTGCTCTCGCATTTGCAAGCGCACTTCCGTCATTTGCGGCAGATGTTGCAAGACGTAATCCGCTTCCGCTTCCTGCTATCCTTGTTCTCGCAATTTGTATCGCAGGCTGGATAGGCGCAGGTCTTTATCAAACTAAAAGGCTGACGACGAAGCAGACGAGTCCTTGTTCGAGATGTTGAAAACCAATCCCGAGCACGCAAAAGAGCTTCTTAAAAAGAAAGAGCCTGAAGAAAAATCATTCTTTGAGAAATTCTTTGAATAACAACCAAATAAAAGAACGGCAGGATGACAAAAACTCGCCGTTCTTTTTTATTGCCTTTTAATCAATCGTAAAAATCAACCGCACCTCTGTTGACGGTTACCTCTTTTATAAACTTCGCAACTTTTTGATGCTCGGGATGAACCTTGTAAGCCTCTAAATCCGCTTCGTTTTCGGTTTCAACGATAAGCAACGCATCAAAATTCCTGTCGCACTCGACCGCATTTTTAATAAATGTGATTTTCTTGAGTGTGGGCACGCTCTCGGGCAACGCCTCAAGACCGCTTCTTGCGATTTCAACGTTTTCGTCTTTTGTGTTACCGCATCCGTCGGTAAATTTCCACATTACAATATGCTTTAACATAAAATTTCTCCTTTTTTATAACTATTCCCCACTTGAAGTGAGGTATGCTTGCTTTTAGAGATTTTCCCAATCGATTTTTTCGTCATATTTCCTTCCTTATTTTGCCAAAAGAATTAATTGTTTAATTCAACTATTTTATCGCTTTTGGCACGATTGCATTTCCAACATAAAGTTTGTAAGTTTATCTTCAGTTGTGCAACCACCTTTAGCTACCGGAATAATATGATCTATTTCCAACAATAAATTAGGCTCGTTATATGTTGAATTACCGCATGTACAACAAGTGAAATTGTCACGTTTTTTTAATCTGCTCACGTAATTTCTTTGTCATTAAGTTTCTTTGTTCTTTTGCAAAAGCACTTGCTGTCAGTTTACTTTCTAATAACTTGATAAGATCGACTATTGTCTCCTCTGTCATTGGCACTGTAAATGATCTTTGTGCCATTCCTCCATTAGATGTGTAGGAAAACTTATATTCAACCGTCAAGACATTTTCATCAATATTAGCAAATCCTAATCTTGTATAAAAGCCGGACTCGTCATTATTCATAACATAATCTGGCACATCCGTGAGATACTTTTGATACTCTTTTTTGTAGTTTTCAATAATTTGCTTTGCGTCTTTTAATGTTTCAAGTTCTTCTACAAGTTGATATAATTTCTGTATTTGCTCAGGATATTCACTTTTATTCGGATAAAAATACTTTAAAACATATTCCAATGGGCTGTTTTCTGCACTTGCAAATACAGTTGACGATACTTCTGCCGTAAATGGAGTGATACTTTTTTTGTATGGGCGAATATAATTATTAACATCTTCGTTCTCGGTTTCGTTGCGTGTTACTCTTGTTCCGAAAAGCGTTGAAATCGACTGAACTTTTTCGTTAATGTACTCGTTGAACTCTCTTTGTGTACTCATTAAGCTTCGCAAGTGCTTTTAATTTTTTCAAAATCTGACGACTCATAATATTCTAAAATTTTCTGATTTTCATCAACTATTTTTTCTATATCTTTTTCAATTCTTGCAATAAAATCTCCTATAACATTCCATTCTTCACTATCTATTGTTTTAACTTTCTTTATACTATTAACGGTTCTGTCAAACAATTGATTGATTAGCCTATCCATCTCATTACGGCTTCCGCTTATTATTAAAGAATCCCTATTTTCATTGGCACAATCTACTATTTTATTTACTTTATCATAATAATTATGCTGTTTCTTATCTAACGCTTCTTTTTGCTGTTCTTTGAGATATTTGTTATACTCTCCCTTTCCCATAAGTAAAGACGGATCATTTTTCAGTCTATCAACATCTGCCTTGCGTATAGATATTTCTTTCGAATCCAAATTGTTTCCTGCGGATGTTATATACTTTACTAAAACTCTATATGCGTCCGCATTGTTTATCACAGTATCAATTTTCTTTTCCAAGCGTTTGTATTGAATTTGTAGATTTCAAAGTATTATTTACAAGAAACTCCCTTAGTTGTTTTGAAACCTTATTCTTTTTTTCGATGTTTTTTTCAGCTTTTTCAAGCCTGTCTTTATCTTCTTTAAAATATTTAACTTTATCGTATTTTTGTAAAGCTTGACGACTTTTTACAATCACTATTTCATCATATTTACAGATAATATCCCAATTTGAAAAACCCAATTTATTTAGAGCCGCTGTTTCCAATTTTTTATACTCGCTCTTAATAATAATTGGAATTATTATTACTGCCATTAAAATTATAATTATCCACATTTCTTTCTCTCTCCTTATTTTACCTTTTCCAACTGCACAACCGTCTCGACGTGTAACGTATGCGGGAACATATCGACGGGCTGGATTTTTCGCACCTTATAGCCGTTTTTGACAAGGAACATTAGATCTCTTTTCTGCGTTTCGGGGTTACAAGAGATATACACCACTTTTTTCGGCTCAAGAGCTACCACGCTTGACAAAAACGCCCTGTCCGAGCCGCTTCTCGGCGGATCCATAATTACCACATCAGCCGTTTCGCCCTCTTTTGCCGCTTCGACCATAAACCTGCCTGCGTCGGCATTGAAAAATCTGATATTTTCGACCTTGTTGAGCCTTGCGTTTTCACGGGCGTCCTTGACCGCCTCGGAGTTCAATTCCACGCCGATAACCTGCTTTGCCCTATCGGATGCGAAAATTCCTATCGTACCCGTACCGCAATATGCATCGATAACCGTTTCTTTTCCCGTAAGCTCGGCAAATTCAATCGCCTTGTTATATAAAATTTCCGTCTGCACGGGGTTTATCTGATAAAACGCCTTGGGCGATATTCTAAAGGTGTATTTTCCGAGCTGTTCCTCGATTTTTCCGTCGCCGAACAATATTTCTTCACGCTCGCCGAGAACAAGGCTTGTCTTTTTCGGATTATAATTCCAAACGACCGTTGTGATTTCGGGATGCCTTGACAAAAGAGCGTTTACGAACGATCGCTTTTTAGGAAATTCGGGCGTTCCCGTTACAAGCACTACCATTATTTGACCGCTTTTGAAGCCTCGTTTTACAAGCACATGGCGTAAAAATCCCTGCCGTGTGTCCTCGTTATATGCCTTTAGCTTAAAGCTTTTGAGCAGCTTGCGGACAGTCCCGATTATCTCGTCGGCTTTCTCGTCCTCAAGCATACACTTTTCGACCGCAACGACCTTGTGGCTCGACGACTGATACACGCCTGAAATTATATTTCCCCTGCGATCTGTCGAAAACGCCGCCTGCACCTTGTTTCTGTAATTATACGGCTTATCCATACCGATAATCTCGTCCACATGACAAAATGAGCCGAGCAATTTAATGACCCTCGCCTGCTTAAAGCTCAGCTGTTCGCTGTACGGCATATTTTGCAGCTGACAGCCGCCGCACTTTTTTGTAAAGCGGACAGGCATTAGTATTTTTCGGCATAGCCTCACCTCAATTCACAGATAATTTTAACATATAACGCACAATATGGCAAACAAAAAGGACTGTAAATTTTACAGTCCTTAAAATTTAACTCCACAAGCCCGTGTACCAATTTATTATTTGATTTCCGAACATCAGCGCAACGAAAATACCGATTGCAAGGTGCGGACCGAACGGGACTTCCTTTTTCATATTCTCTTTTTTGAGAGTGTTTGAAAAAATCAGATACAGCGTGCCCGTAAAGCCTGAAATCAACAGCGCAAGCAAGGCATTTTTCCAACCGAGCGCAAAGCCTGCCGCCGCCATAAGCTTTATATCGCCGCCGCCCATTGAATCGGGTTTAATGTACGAAACGAGCAAAAACAGACCGCTGACAAGGAAAAATCCCACAATCCTGCCGATAAGG
>ENA-OQEB01000320-OQEB01000320.1-human-gut-metagenome-genome-assembly--contig:-NODE-320-length-20387-cov-1.642004_pt1 | contig 20387 bp, 30 predicted proteins | sample MGYA00242787_ERZ504619 | MGnify/ENA primary metagenome ERZ504619 (study PRJEB26092, sample SAMD00036317) | human gut metagenome | host: Homo sapiens | study: EMG produced TPA metagenomics assembly of... | reverse complement strand
CTTTTTTCCATAGCCCACAAACCAGGCATTGGTCTGGTCTGTAGAATCTGATACCTGGGCAGTTCCGGTCTTTCCAAAGGCCTCATAGCTCTGATCGCTTAGCTTTGCGCCTGTTCCATCAGATACCACTGCTGCCATAAGATTCTGAAGAAAAGCTGCCTGATCCTTTGACATAATCTGCTTGTATGAAGCCGGTTTATTCTGCTCCACAAGCGCCCCGCTCGCATTTTCCGTATGATCTACCAGATATGGTCTCATCAGATTTCCATCATTGCAGATTGCACCGGCAATCATGCACATGTGAAGCGGTGAAACAAGCGTGTTTCCCTGACCTATCGTGGTCTGCATGGTCAGAGCTGACGAAGCATTGTTATCCAGTGCAAACTTACTCTTTTTTGAATCAAAGGCTATAGGCAGATTCTTGTTGAAAAGCATATCGTCACACAAGGTATTAAGCTTATTGTTGTCCACCAAAAGACCTATATTGGAAAAGGACGAGTTGCATGACTTTGCAAACGACTTTGTTAAGTCCTCCTGCCCGTGTGATTTATTGCCGGCACAGTGGATTGTAAAGCCGTCCTTTGTAATGCTGCCGTCACAATCAAAGCTGTAGTCGTTGTATGTAGACGGATTTTCGTTATAATACTCAAGTGCTGTAAAAATCTTAAACACTGAGCCCGGAGCATACTGACCTGTGTTGCCCTGTTGTAAAGAGAAGTGCTGCCCTCACCGTTTACGCTCTCCCAGTCACTTGCGATGGTATTTGGGTCATAATCAGGCTTTGACACCATAACTGCAATCTTTCCTGTTTTCGGCTCAATTGCAATGACAGCACCTTCATAGTCGTCAAGTGCATTGTATGCAGCCGCCTGTGCTTCGTAATCCAGTGTGGTTATGACATTATCACCGGTATTTTTCTTACCGCTTATATCATTTACTATCTGGTCAAGGAAAAACTCATGTGAGCGGAGCAATGAGAAATTTTCCTGCTTTTCAAGCCCTGCCTTACCGTTTACGGCAAAGCCTGCCACATGCGCAAACATCCTGTCGTCAGGGTATTCCCTTGTCTCAGACGCATCTGAGCCTACCTTTGTCCGTGCTATGACATGTCCATCCTTAGTCTGTATCTCGCCCCTCACTACATTCTTAGAGAAAAGATCCTGCAGCGAATTGTATGGACTGTTGATGAATTCGTCGCTTTTTACAAACTGGAAATATAAGAAATAACCTATCAATCCAACAAAAACTATAAGGAAAAAATATGTAACAACCGCATACTCTCTATTTCTGTGTCTTCGTGCTGTTTTTGCCGCCTGCTGCCGGTTTTCTCCTCCTCTGTTGACTTCCCTGCGCCCCCGGCTCTTTAGCTGTCTGTTTTTGTCTGTTTTTTGTCTCATGGTCCTTTCGTCTCTTGTCATCTATATTTCTCCTTTTTTCAGGGGCTGCCTGCATAATATACATGCCCTGTATCATTCCAAAAATAATCATCGTAGATAGAAGCGAGCTGCCACCGTAGCTCACAAGCGGCAGCGTCACACCGGTCATCGGTATAAACTTGGTTGAGCCGCCGACAGTTAAAAGCACCTGAAGCGCATATACACTGCCAAGCCCAAGCGCTACATACTTGTAAATACATCCTTCATCTGCATGGAAAGATTAAAATATCATAAGAAAGCAGCTGACACAAACCATAATGAGGCAGACAGCAAATATACCGCCCATCTCCTCTGAGATAGCCGCTATGATAAAGTCCTTTGACACAATAGGTATCTTATTTGGCAGTCCCTGTCCCAATCCAAAGCCAAACAGTCCGCCTGTACCTATGGCAAAGAGCGACTGACACACCTGATAACCGGCCTTGTCTATGACAGAAAGAGGATCAAGCCATGCAACAATTCTGTTTTTCACATGTGAAACAGATGATAGCCTGCGTACATTCCAAGCCCCACAAACGCAAGACCTCCGGCAAAAATATAAAACCTTTTTGTAGCAACATAAATCATGACCAGATATGTAAAGAAATACAAAAGTGCTCCACCGAGGTCGTTTGATGCAACAAGTATCAGCACAAACACTGCCGATACGCCGCTTGTTATGGCAAGCTGCTTTAAATCAGTTGATTTATACAGCATGGATGCTATAAAAAACACAAAAAGTATCTTCACAAACTCAGACGGCTGAATTGAAACAGGACCAAATGTCAAAGAGAGCTTTGCTCCCCTGCTCGCCACTCCTACCACAAGCACCGACAAGAGTCCAACTATTCCTACTCCTGCATATGTCCATGTCAATTTTCGAAACATCGTGCCTTTTTGCATGATAAGCGGTATTAAAAACGCAAATATCGTTCCGGCAAGCACAAAAACAAACTGCCTTAATGCCTTGTCAAACGAAATTCTTGTTAAAATAATCATGCTTATGCAAAGCATCATCACCATATTGTTTAGCACAAGCTCTGAGGCATTCTTATAAAACTTATGATAAATCAAATAAATTGATTCAAAAAGCACAAGCTGTGCTATATAAAATCCTATTATCTTTGTATCCATTGTCGTGACAAAGAGCACCAAAAAACCATCTAAATGAATCAGAAACATATAAAATCTCTGCAGATTATATATATGCCTCTGCTTTTTCGGCTTGTCGGGATACTTGAATAAATGAAAGCATAAAAAAGTATATATGAGAAAAGTATTATCATAATATACTTGGAAAGCTGTACTATCAGATGTACCATGTTATTCTACTCCTCTTTTGTAATGTCCGTTTGTATATTCAGCTACCTTATCATCCATAACCGCCTTAATCTGCTTTGGAGTCTCGATTGTAAAGCTGTTATCTAAAACTTCTGATACCTGCCTCCTTAAGCTTACTTATGTTCTTTGTGAGCATGGTAGGCAGTGAATTATATATTGTATTATAGCACTCCTTTACAAGTTGTTACAAACTGCAAAAGGGATTTTATTGTATCTGTCCTTTAAATATATAAGCTTTTTGCTTTTTATCACAGCCCTTTGTGTTTTTGTGCACACAATTGGCGGTTGTCATAAGCGGATAATATCCATAGACTATCATCTGCGAGCCTATATTGTTTCTATGCATAAATCTCCCTTGAATTGAGTTCAAGCGGCACTGTGTCACCACTTACTCCGTGCTCAAAAAAAGCACTCTTTGAAACATCATTAAAGGTATACATATTGTGGTCTAAAATAACTTTTTTCCCTGTAAACAGATTTTCTGTCAGATAAAGCTCCTCGTAGTTTTTCACCACAAAGCCCTCAAAGCTTACCTTATCAAGCTCTTTTGCGATAGATACAAAATAATCAGATGAATCCGCCCTGAATATCGTAGGAAGCATTAGATACACCTTCTTATTTCGCTTTGTAAGGCATTTCACATCATCTGAAAACTGCTGTATCAGAGTATTCCTATCATACATGTCAAAATCCAGATAAAATACATCAAAGCATTCATAGCCAATAAGTGTATCAAGCTGCGCGCGTGTCATACACGAGCATATGGTGGTGTAATCATTTATAGCTTCATCATGTGCTACATCACTTTTTACGACATGCTCAGGAAGTGCTGTAAGTCCTGACATATCAGCGTATCGTGCATCATTCCTGTAATACTTTTTCAACAGCTTATCACAAAGCCCTGAAATTGCATCACGTCGCAGCTTGTTTAGTGCTCCGTTTGGCACAAAGACGTTTTCTCCGATTTGAGCTTTAATATGTGAAAACTCAAAGTCTGTATCACCGGTTTTGTTTATCCTGTCGATAGCAGCTTTTTTATCAAGCGGTGCCTTAAGTGCGGCGCTAACAGGTTCTATTGAAGCTTTGTATGTCACATCACCTCTTTTTACAGTGAGGCTTCCGGGCTCGCCCTCTCTTAAAACAAGCTCTCCCTCTATCGAAAGCTTTCTTTTTTCAGGCGAAGGCTCTGCAGCATTTGAAACGAAATTAGGCTTCACATAAGTCACCATATCAGAACCATTGTGGTCGAAATAATACCTGTCTGTGAAACCACAGCGGTTTCCAAGTGCCTTTATTCTGTCATAATCTGCATCGGTAACAGGCTTCATACTGTCGATATAGCTTCTGTAGTATTTTACCACTCCGCATGCATACTCAAGCTGCTTCATACGTCCCTCAATCTTGAGCGAATAAACACCTGCATCATGCAGCTTGTCAAGAGCCTTTATACCACACATATCCTTAAGGCTTAAAATGTATTCATCCTTTTTGCCCTCCACGGTATACGGCAGTCTGCACGGCTGTGCACAGCGGCCTCTGTTTCCGCTTCTACCACCTAAAATACTGCTGAAAAGGCACTGTCCGGAATATGAATAGCACAATGCTCCGTGCACAAAGGCTTCAAGCTCCATGCCGGTTTCCTCATGTATGCGCTTCATCTCGGCAAGAGAAACCTCCCTTGCCATGACCACACGCGTCACTCCAAACTGTGAAAGAAAACGCACTCCGTCTGCTCCCGTTACCGTCATCTGTGTACTCGTATGTATCTCCATTGACGGAAAATACTCATGGATAGCCTTCACCACTCCAATATCCTGCACTATCACTGCATCAAGCCCTCTTTTGTAGTACACAAGCAGGTAGTCGTAGAGCTTTGAAAACTCACTGTTTTTAATCAGCGTATTGACCGTCAGATACACCTTTACTCCTCGTAAATGCGCAAAATCAATTGCCTCTAAAAGCTCCTCCTCTGTGAAATTATTGGCATATGCCCTGCTCCAAACATGCTTCCGCCCACATACACAGCATCGGCGCCGCTTTCTATCACACCCTTAAATATCTCAAGGTTTCCTGCCGGTGCAAGCAGTTCAAAATCTTTATTTCTCATATATTTCCTCATATAGATGCTCATTTGATATCATATAAACCTGCAATAAAATAGGGAACAGTGTACGATAACTGTTCCCCTTTTATTGCTATTTATCGCTACTGTCATTTGCCCCTTTAGAAGCATGTGCAGATTTTTTAACAGGCTTTTTTCCATCAAGAAGTGACTCCTCAAGAGTTGCCTCAAGTCTCGCCTTGTTGAGTAAAAGCTCTTTGTTTTGTGCCTCAAGCTCTTTCATGCTTGCCTCAGCATTCTCGGTCTTTACCTGATTGGAAATTAAATCATGCTTTAAATCGTATATTTCCTTATCCTTATTCTCTATATCACCCTCGAGCTTTTCGACAAGTGCCTTTGCCTTGAAATAATCATCAGCAATATTGAGCTCAATAAGTGTGCTCTTCATATTGCCCGGAAGATGCTTATACTCATCCATATCATCAAACTCTGCAATCTTGTTGTTGATGTATGCCGCAACCTTCTGTAAGTATTCCTCATTCTCATATCCTGACAGTGTGTAAACCTTTCCGTCTATTACCACCTCGGCATTTGTTTTTGCAGACATTTAATCATCCTCCGTTTTCACATTTATTCAAACCAGCTATATTAGTATTAATATTACTATTAATATCAATTTCAATATCAAATACTTAATTATTATATGCCTTATAGATATAAATTGCAACTTTAAGCCCTTTTTCTCTCAAAATGCTCAAAGGCAAGGTCTGTCGCCACACGTCCCTTTGGTGTGCGGTTTATGAAGCCGTTCTTCACCAGATACGGCTCGTAAACATCCTCAATGGTTCCGGCATCCTCACCTATTGCCGCTGCAAGTGTATCAAGACCTACCGGTCCTCCCGCAAACTTGTCAATGATGGTGAGAAGTATATTTCTGTCGTTTAAATCAAGTCCATACTTGTCCACTTCCAAAAGATCCAGTGCAAAGCTTGCCACATCATAGGTGATTTTGCCGTCATACTTGACCTGCGCAAAATCCTGACACGCTTTAGAAGTCTGTTTGCAAGTCTTGGGGTACCCCTTGAACGACGCGCCATCTCGTAGGCTCCCTTGTCATCTATCTCTACTCCAAGCACCTTTGCGGAATTGACGATAATATGCTTTAGCTCATCGACAGTATAAAACTCCATGTGATTTACCACGCCAAACCTGTCGCGTAAAGGTGCCGAAAGCATACCCGCCCTCGTTGTTGCACCTACAAGTGTGAATTTTGGCAGGTTAAATCTGATTGACTTTGCAGACTCGCCCTTTCCAATCATGATATCTATGGCATAGTCTCCATGGCAGGATAGAGCACCTCCTCCACCTGACGGTTTAGTCTGTGAATCTCATCGACAAACAGTATATCTCCCTCAGATAGTCCGTTGAGTATGGCTGCCATCTCTCCCGGCTTACCTATTGCAGGACCGGAGGTCACCTTTATCTTTGTACCCATCTCATTTGCAATGATTCCTGCAAGTGTTGTCTTTCCAAGCCCCGGAGGTCCGTAAAACAGCACATGATCGAGCGCCTCGCCCCTTGATTTTGCGGCTTCAATATATATTTTTAAATTGTCCTTTATCTTCTGCTGACCGATATAGTCATCAAAATACATAGGACGCAGGGATTTCTCTATCTTTATGTCCTCTTCCTGCAATTGTGTGGAAATTACTCTTTTCACGTTTTGTTCCCCGTTTCTGTTTTAAGCTTACAGCTTTTATCAATCAGCCCATATTTTTGAGCGCAAGCTTCAGCACATCCTCTACATCCATATCCTCTGTGATATCAACTGGACACTGCCTTAAGACTCTCAGTAGATGAGTATCCAAGCGCATTGAGCGCATGACAGCATCATTTTCACAGTGCTGTTCATGGATACAGCAGCACCGGAAGTCTGATTCTCAAGCTTCTTTTCAAATGCATCCTCAAGCGACAGCTTGTCCTTTAAATCAAGTATTACTCTCTGGGCCGTCTTTGCACCTATTCCCGGTGCCTTTGATATAGCCTTTGAATCCCCCGATAGAATCGCAAAACGCAAATCATCGGCAGGCAGAGTTGACAAAATGGCAAGGCCGCCCTTTGGTCCGATTCCGCTGACTGTAATCAGCAGCTTAAAGATTTCAAGATCATCCTTGCTCAAAAAGCCGTAAAGTATCATGGCATCCTCCCTGACACATAGGTAAGTGTAAATTTTACATCCTCTCCCTCGTCAGGCAGCATATCAAAATACTGCGTCGGTATGTAAATGAGATAGCCTACACCTGCTGCCTCCACTACAATGCTGTCTATATTTTTTTCTGCAAGCTCTCCTTTTATATATGCATACATTGAATCCATTTGTTACTGTTTCGACTGCAGCCTGACACACAGGCATAAAACAGCAGCATCTCCTTTTGTTATTAAATATACGTAGATTACAGCCCATTAAAACTATACATGGAAGCTGTCAGAAATTCTTAAAAGCACCTGTGAAGCTACTATTCCAATCACAAGTCCCGTGATGCATCCTGCCACAAGAAGCACCGGAATATAATACACTACGCTGTAGGTTGACAAAACTATAGCCGCAACTATTATCTGTCCTATATTGTGACACACTCCACCGACCAGGCTTATTGAAACCGAGCTGAATTTATCTGATTTCTTAAGCAGGTACATAACGATAAAGCTTAGTATACAGCCTGCCAGTGAATATATGATGCTGAATGCATTTCCAAACATAAAGCCCGAAAGCACCGCGCGAAATACACATAGCAGAAACGTCTCCATGGGTGCTGCTATATAAAGCATGATTACTGTCACTATATTTGTAAGTCCAAGCTTCACTCCCGGTATGCCTACTGCAAACGGTATAAGTGACTCAACATAGCTTAGCACCAGTGCCAGTGCCATAAGCATACCAAGATATGCAATCTTTCTGGTTTTCATTTATCTCATTCTTTCTATAAAAATGTTCGGGTATCACTTGGATATCGAATCTATATCGGATTTCATGTCGCTTTTTACCGTCACAACAACCTTATTCGGCAGACAGATAATCGACTCTCCCTCCTTTGATATCGCCTTCTGCTTCACACACAGATGATCCGGACAGTCGGCAGAGGTCATATCCGCCAAACCACCCTTTATGACAAGGGTGTTAGTAACATCGCCATCGCCGTTTTTTATCTCAATTGTATCATCCTTTGAAAGCGGATATGTGCCATAGGCCTTCCATTGATAGTCACCTCGACACATGCATCGCTATCCGTATCCTGCCCCTTTAAATATACAAGCTTCCATATAAGAAGCAGAGCGACAGAGATAATTACAATAACCGATATCAGGATTATATCATTTCTGCCAAAACGCTTACGCATCCTCTTTTATCTCTCCCATATAGTAAAAGCCTCTGCACTCATCAAGCTCCACATTGTAGATATTTCCAATCATATCCTCGGTACCCGGAAAATGTACAATTGAATTATTGTCCATACGTCCGGTCACATAGCCGTCCTTCTGGTCATCCATTTCCTCTGCAAGTACCGGCACCACTTTGCCTCATAGCATTTTGCCTTTTCTGATGAGATAGTCTGAACCTCCTTTAAGAGCCTGTCAAACCTGTCCTTGACCACATCATCCGGCACCTGATTCTCCATGGTAGCTGCGCGTGTGCCTGTTCTCTTTGAGTAAATAAATGTAAAAGCACTGTCATATCTGACCTGCTTGACAACATCCATTGTCTCAAGAAAATCCTCCTCAGTCTCTCCCGGGAAGCCCACAATGATATCAGTTGTGATTGCAATATCAGGAATCTGCTCACGAAGTCTCTTTACCTCGTCGAGATATTTTTCCTTGTCATAGTGCCTGTTCATCTCCTTAAGCACCCTTGAGCTTCCTGACTGAAGCGGCAGATGCATATGCTTGCACACCTTGTCGCACTCCTTTATTGCCATAATCAGGTCATCGGATAAATCCTTTGGATGAGATGTCATAAAACGAATCCTCTTAAGTCCCTCAATCTTATTGACCTCGCGAAGAAGCTCTGCAAAGGTTATAGGATTGTCAAGAGTTTTACCGTATGAGTTGACATTCTGTCCGAGAAGCATTATCTCGCACACTCCGTCTGCAACAAGCTTTTCTATCTCTCTTATGATATCCTTAGGCTCCCTGCTTCTCTCACGTCCTCTCACATATGGCACGATACAGTAGCTGCAGAAATTGTTGCAGCCAAACATGATATTGACACCTGATTTGAAAGAGAACTTTCTCTTCACCGGCAGATCTTCGACAATCTGATTGGTATCCTTCCATATGTCAATCACCTGTGAGCCAGACTCGATATTGTTGCACAATATCTCTGCAAACTTGAATATATTGTGGGTTCCGAATACGATATCTACAAACTTATAGTGCTTTTTGATATTTTCAACAACCTCCGGCTCCTGCATCATGCAGCCGCAGAGAGCAATCTTCATCAGAGGATTCTTTTTCTTGTAATTCTGCAGATACCCAAGTCTGCCGTACACCTTGTTGTTAGCATTCTCACGTACGGTACAGGTGTTATATACAATGAAATCAGAGTGCTCATCAGTTCCTTCCACATAGCCAATCTGCTCAAGTATTCCGACAAGCTTTTCTGAGTCGCGCGCATTCATCTGACACCCGAAGGTCTTTACAAAATAAGTCATGGGACGGCCGATTTCTTTAGATTTCTTTTCAACAAAATCCTTTGCCTTTGCCATGTAGTAATACTGCCTCTCAGGCTCATGTGCCGGTGGTGTCTTTGTTATATCTATATCGTAGCTCATGTTATATTATGTTTCCTCTCAAATTAATTCTATGATACTTTACCTGACTATTCCCTGATCTGACCACTGCCGTAAATAATATACTTATAGCTTGTCAGTGCTTCAAGCCCCATAGGTCCCCTTGCGTGAAGCTTCTGTGTGCTGATTCCTATCTCAGCTCCAAAGCCGAATTCATTTCCATCGGAAAATCTGGTTGAGGCATTTACATAAACGCATGCAGCATCTATTTCATTTAAGAACTTCTGCGCATTGTCATAATCATTTGTGACGATTGCCTCTGAATGTGATGTGTTGTATCTGTTGATATGCTCGATTGCCTCATCAATACTGTCAACAATCTTTACCGACATAATGTAATCAAGATACTCCATACCCCAGTCATCGGAAGCTGCCTCTGTCACATCGTCTCTTCCGGCAAGAATTGCCTGTGCTCTTTCATCACAACGCAGCTGTACATGATGCTCTCTTAGCTTATCGTACAGCTTTGGCAGAAACTCCTCTGCTATGGCACTGTGTACTACAATCGACTCACATGCATTGCAGACACTGATTCTTTGTGTCTTTGCATTGTTAATAATATTAACAGCCATGTCAAAGTCAGCATCCTTGTCCACATATACATGGCAGTTGCCTGTACCGGTCTGGATGACAGGAATTGTAGCATTTTTGACCACATTTTGGATGAGTCCTGCACCGCCTCTTGGTATGAGCACATCCACATACTGATCCATCTTCATAAACGCATTTGTTGTCTCTCTGTCTGTTGACTCAATAAGTGCAAGTGCAGCAGCAGAAACCAAATTGTCCGTCAAGGCCTTTTTTAGTGCCTTAACTATTGCGATATTGGTATTTATCGCATCACTTCCACCCTTCAATATGACACAGTTGCCTGTCTTAAAACATAGACCAAAGGCATCTGATGTGACATTTGGGCGCGCCTCAAAGATAATGCCAACAACACCGATTGCAACTCTTCTTTTTCCGATAATAAGGCCATTAGGGCGCTTTGCCATAGACATCACTTCCCCTATAGGTCTGCAAGCTTTGCTATCTGTCTGAGTCCGTCAGCCATGCCAAGGAGCCTGTCATGGTCAAGCGAGAGCCTGTCAATCATGCTCTTTGCCTTCATATTTTCCTCTGCTGTGGCCACATCCCTTTTGTTTGCCTCAAGGATTTCTTTTTCTGCCTTAAGAAGATTGTCCGCTGCATCGTTTAATACCTTATTCTTGATATCCGTATCAAGTGTTCCTATCTTTACTCTGGCCTCGTATGCATCCGCACAAATTTTTTCTAAATCAGTCATCAATAAACACCTCTCTCTTATCTGTTATCACCCATCTAAGGGTACGTCATATTCATCTTCAAACGTCATGCTGCTAAGTAACTGGAAATCGTAGCCCACTCCAACTGCCATAACAGTGTCTCTTTTTGTAAAAGACGATAAATATCTGTCATAAAAGCCCTTTCCATAGCCGATTCTGTAACCGGTATCCGAAAATGCAAGCCCCGGCACTATCATAAGCGCCCTGCCATCCGCCTGCGTATACTCCTTCGTCATATCAGGCTCTTTAATATTAAATGAACCACAATTAAGCTCATCAAGCTTCTTACCCTGTAAAAGGACATTTTATTGCCAGAAACCCTCGGATAATATATCCTTTTTGCTTTGTTTATTAAATAGGTAAAATACTCATCAGTATTCACTTCATTTCTGATAGCTGAATACAAAAGTATGTTGTCATAATCTCTGTCAAGCTCTAAAGCTATGAGCCTTTTATAAATTTCATGGCTCATACTGCGGCACTCATCAGCACACAAAAGGCTCCTTTGCTTTTTTAGCCTGCTACGAATTTCTTTTTTTGTTTCCATATTTCTCGCCGAGGTTCTCAACCGAACCGTCATCGTTTACCATATCGATATTGTTGAGCTGGTTTCTTAAATTCTTCTTCACGTTTGCAATATACTCCTTGCGCAAAAGATCCTGCTCCTTTTTCTCTTCCTCAGAAAGACCCTCTGCCTGTGACTTTCTGTAAAGCTCATTGATTCGCTGTATTTTTTCCTGTGTCATAGCACTCTCCTGATTTCAAATTTATAGCTGATTACTGGCCGCCTGTAGATGTAGGTGCCATCTCTCTTTGTATATAATCCGCAAGCACAAACTCTGCATCCTTTGCCCTGTGGAAAAGTGTTCCTGTATATCTGTCATTCATAATGTCATATAAAATTCCCATATTGCCGCCGTTTGCATAATCATATCGGCACCGGAATATGTGGCAATCTTTGCCGCTGTAAGCTTTGTCGCCATGCCGCCGGTTCCGACATCGCTGCCGGTTGATGACTTTGCCATGCCAAGTATTTTCCTGTCAAGCGTATCAACCTCTCTGATAAGCTTTGCATCCGGATTGTCATGAGGATCGTCGGAATACAGTCCGTCTATGTCAGAAAGCAGTATGAGCAGATCAGCCTTCGTGATTGATGTAACAATAGCAGACAGCGTATCATTGTCACCAAACTGCATCTCGTATGTGCTTACCGTATCATTTTCATTGACAATAGGCACCACGTTCAGATCAAAAAGCTCCTCAAATGTATTCATAACATTGCGTCTGGAAACAGGATTGACTATGGTATTCTTTGTCATGAGCACCTGTCCTGAATTCTGATTATACTCGGAAAAAAGCTTCTGATATGTCATCATCAGCCTGCCCTGTCCAACTGCGGCGCATGCCTGCTTTATTGAAATGTCACTCGGGCGCTCCTTTATGCCTATCACATCACGTCCAACCGCGATGGCGCCGGAGCTTACGAGGCACACATCCATACCGCTGTTTCTGTAATCACATATCGAGCGCACCAGACGCTCCATCTTTGAAAAATTAAGGCTTCCCGTCTCTGCATGTGTCAGCGTCGATGAGCCTATCTTTATTACCACTCTTTTATAATTGTCTAAAAAACTCATTTCCATCATCTTTCCTATTGTAAGTCTAAATGCATACATAATTACATTACGCATACATTTACTACTTTACCATATATTCATACAAAATACAAAATCATTTTTACTACTGTCTCATTTTTTTATTTTGTGTTATTATATTTCTGTTGCTTTCGGCTTTAAATCTCATAAAGCCCGGACGCAAAGTTATATTTATGCTTTTACTATTTAAGCTTTAACTATAAATAATTTACAACCAGGAAATTAATAAAGGATGCACTATGAAAAATAAACTAAAACACCTTGTCCCTGTCCTTTTGGTGCTTGCTACAATAACAGGAAGTCTGTCTGCATGTGAATTAAAGTCCAAGGCTCAGCAGAAGGTTTCCAAACAGGCTTCTACTTTGACACGATAATACAGATTACGCTTTATGGCACTACCGACGAGAATACATAGACGACTGCTTTGATATGGCAAAGAAATATGAGGATATGCTTTCAAACACAGTTAGTTACTCAGAGGTGAGCAAAATAAATGACGCTGCCGGCAAAGAATATGTCACAGTAAGCGATGATACACTTGAGCTCATAAAAAAGGGCATCGAATACGGCGACACAAGTGACGGCAGGTTTGATATCACTATAGGAAAGCTGTCTGATTTGTGGAATTTTTCTGAAATAGCTGAAAATACCGACTCTAAAGATAATGAGGTGGATGCATCAGTCGTTCCGTCTGATGCGCAGATACAAAGCGAGCTGTCACATGTAAATTACCGCAATATACAGATTAACGGAAACGATGTGATGCTAACCGATTCAAAAGCAAAGCTTGACCTTGGTGGAATCGCAAAGGCTTTATCGCCGATAAGATGAAGGCTTATTTACAGTCCAAAAAAATCACCTCAGGCATCATAAACCTGGGTGGCAATGTCCTCACTGTCGGTGAAAAATCCGATGGAAGTGATTATACAGTCGGCATACAAAAGCCCTTCGACGAGAGCGGTGAGCCCATATGCACTGTCAAAATCAAGGACAAATCCGTCGTCACCTCCGGCATCTACGAGCGGTACTACAGAGTAGATGGCAAGCTATATCACCATATACTTGACACAACAACCGGCTATCCCGTCAAAAACAATCTGTACTCTGTCACCATCATAAGCGACTCCTCCTGCGACGGAGATGCCTTAAGCACCACATGTTTTGCTCTTGGCATTGATAAAGCAAAGGAGCTTATAAATTCCCTTTCCGGTGTTGAGGCAATATTTGTGACAGATGATTATAGTATTATCACGACATCAGATGAATATAACGTAAGCAAAGAATAGCTGCCTAAAGCTTATAAAAAAGCTGCCACATATCATAATGATATGTGACAGCTTTTATTCATTACAGAATAATCTTCTTTGGACACTTCTCTGCGCAGATTCCGCAGCCTGTACATTTCTCCTGATCAATATAAGCTACATTGTCTACTACATGGACAGCATCTGACGGACAGTTCTTCTCGCACAGATGACAGCCGATACAGCCCACTGAGCATGCCTTCATGACATCCTTGCCCTTGTCCTTTGAGCTGCACTTTACAACGTGCTTTGTGTCATATGGAATAAGCTCGATGAGGTGCTTTGGACAAGCCTCTACGCACTTGCCGCAGGCTTGCATGTAAGCGGATTAACGCATGCAACTCCGTCAACCACATGGATTGAATCAAAAGGACATGCCTTCACACAACTTCCATAGCCGAGGCAGCCATAATTACATGACTTAGGTCCGCCGCCAGGTACAAATGACATGGCAACACAATCCTCTACTCCTGTATAGTCGTAGTCTGTATTTGCTTTGTCGCAGGTGCCGGCGCACTTAACAAATGCAACCTTCTTTACTCCGGCCTCAACCTTTACACCCATAATCTCGCTGACCTTTGCCGCAACAGGATCTCCACCTACAGGACACTGTCCTACCGGTGCCTCTCCCTTTGCAATGGCGGCAGCAAGTCCGGAGCATCCGGCATATCCACAGCCACCACAGTTGTTGCCCGGAAGCACCTCAAGTATTGCTTCCTCTCTAGGGTCAACCTCTACTTTGAATTTTTCTCCTGAAATACCGAGGAAAAATCCAAGAATTATACCGACAGCTCCAACAACTAAAGCTGCAATAATAATCGCAGTAACATTCATATCACTTTTCCTCCAATCCTATACAGAAACCATTCCTGAGAATCCCATAAAGCGATAGCCATAAGACATGCTGTAAGAAGCACGATGGCTGTTCCCTGGAAAGGCTTTGGAATATCATTATACTCAATCTTCTCACGTACACCAGCCATAAGCACGATGGCAATAAAGAAACCAAAAGCTGTGGCAAAGCCGTAAACTACACTCTCTAAGATATTGTAGCCCTTTGTTACACTGTTAAGTGCTACACCGAGTACGGCACAGTTTGTTGTGATAAGAGGCAGATACACACCGAGTGCCTTGTAAAGAGGCGGCATCTGTTTCTTTAAGAACATCTCTACAAACTGAACAAGTGCTGCAATTACAAGAATGAACACGATAGTCTGTAAATATGACAGATTAAGCGGATACAGTATAAAATTGTAAATAAGCTGTGTAACGAATGTGGCGATTGTGATAACGAAAATTACCGCACCACCCATTCCTGCAGCAGTTTTTGTGTTCTTTGATACGCCGAGGAAAGGACAGATACCAAGGAACTGGCTAAGTACTACGTTGTTAACTATTGCATATGCTACTGCAATGAGCAGTAAATGACCTAATGTACCCATTATTTATCCCCTCCTTCTGTAGTGTTAGGCGCAACAGCGGCCTGTGCTGCTTTTGCTGATGGACATGATGCTCACAATGTGCACAGTCTCCTGAAAGGCAGCCTGCCGGTCTGCAAGAGGTGTACCCTTTGCTTCCATCTTTTTACGGATGATATTCATGCCTGCAACGAGGAAGCCCAGTACGAGGAAAGCTCCCGGTGCCATGATAAAGATTGTGATTGGTGTAAACCAGTCACCGAAAATCTTGATGTTGAAGAATGTTCCTGCACCTAAGATTTCACGGATAAGTCCGATGATTGTAAGACCCATGGTAAATCCAAGTCCCATTCCCATTCCATCAAAGATAGACTCTACAGGCGGATTCTTTGAAGCATAGCTCTCGGCACGTCCGAGGATAATACAGTTAACCACGATAAGTGGGATGTATACACCAAGTGCTGCTGAAAGGCTAGGCAGATAAGCCTGCATCAAAAACTGTACTACTGTAACAAGAGATGCAACTATGACGATATACGCCGGCATACGCACTCCGTTAGGAATCACTTTTCTGAAAAGTGAAATCAAAAGGTTTGAACATATAAGTACCACCGTGGTGGAAAGTCCCATTCCAAGTCCGTTTACCGCACTGGATGTAACAGCCAGTGTAGGACACATACCAAGCATCAGTACAAAGGTAGGATTTTCCTTAATGATACCATTATATAAACGCTCTACATATTTGTTCATTAGTTGGCACCTCCCTGTAATTTATTCTGGAAGTAAGTAATAGCTGCGTTGCAGCCGTTGGCCATAGCCTTTGATGTGATGGTTGAGCCTGTGATGGCTCAATCTCATCATCCTTTGAAGGTGTGGTCTTTACAACGTCGAACTTGTCTACTTTCTTGTTCTCAAACTGCTTGTAGAAATCAGCCTCCTCGGCCTTCATTCCAAGTCCCCGGAGTCTCACTGATGCTTGTGATCGAGTAACCGTTTACAGTACCATCATTCTTGATACCTACAGAGAATGTGATACTTCCCTGGCTACCATCCTTGGCTGTAACTGTGATGACATAACCTAATGTCTCCTTGTTTGAATCAAGGGCAGTCTCAATATCATCGATTGTATCCTTGTAGCCCGCATCAGATACAAGCTTATCAGCTTCATCAGCATCATAATCATATTTCTCAAATGATTTTGCATCCGAAAATACTGCCTGATATGCTTTCTGTGCTGCTGCTTTATTGGCCTTGTCGATAGGCTCTGCCGTGATTCCCTGAACCAGGGCAAGAATAAAACCAAGCACCAGAGTAAAGGCAGTTAAAATCAAAGCGTCATGTACAATACGTTTATTCATTCTTCTTTGCCTCCTTTACCATACCAAAGGCTCTTGGGATAGAAACCTTCTCAATAATAGGAACAAGGCAGTTGCTTAAGATGATAGCAAAGGAAACACCCTCTGCATTGGCACCGAAGCAACGGAATACTCCTGTCAATATACCACAGCAGATACCGAATATTATCTTTCCCATCGGCGTAATCGGGCTTGTGACATAATCGGTCGCCATGAAAAATGCACCGAGCATCAGTCCGCCACCGCAGAGCTCTGCAACAACATAGTTGATATCAAACTGCTGTGCTCCGAAAAGGAACATGAAAACAGCAAATGTAATAATGTAGGATGCAGGAATCTTTAAATCAATGACTCCAAGTAAAATCATGATGATAGCACCTATTAAAATAGCTATAACTGATGTCTCACCAATAGTTCCTGCAGTATTTCCTATAAGCATATCCCTTACATTGACACTTGAAAGCCCCTCATTTTTGATGAGCGCAAGTGGTGTTGCTCCTGAGTATACATCCACACCGTTTCTCGTGACATTGAAATTAGTCATATCAGCCGCAAATGCGATGAGAAGGAAGCATCTTCCACCAAGTGCGGTTCATAAAGTTCTGTCCGAGTCCTCCGAACATACACTTGACAATGATGATTGCAAATACTCCACCGAGTACAGCTCCCACCATGGAAGTGCAACCGGAAGGTTAGTGCTAAAAGCAGTCCTGTAACAACCGCACTAAGGTCGGTAATTGTGCTCTTTTTCTTAACTATGTAGTCAAACACCCATTCTGATGCCACACACGATGCGATGGTAAGCAGAATGATAAAAAGTGCTCTAAATCCAAAATTGTAAATACCAAAAAGACTTGCCGGGAGTAATGCTATAATGACATAAAGCATTATTCTGTCAGTGGAATCCTTGGCACGTACATGTGGTGATGATGAAACATGAAATAAATCACTCACTTTAATCCACCTCTTTCTTTATTTTTTGCTGGCCTGTTTTCTCTTTTCAGCGAGAACAAGCTTCTTCATTGTCTTAATAGGCTGAGCACCTGTCTTCTTGACGGACATGCAAATGAACAGCTTCCACACTCAATACACTCAAGTCCGTGCCACTTCTCAAACTCATCCATCTGTCCACGCAAACCAAACTTCGCAAGACGGCTTGGAATGAGCTGCTCAGGACATGCCTCCACGCAACGACCGCAGTTAATGCAGGCCTGTGGCTCAAATGCTGCCACCTCATCATGTGTGAAGCACAGTATTGATGAAGAGGTCTTTGTAGTAGGGATATCAAGACTAAACATGGCAAAGCCCATCATAGGACCGCCTGATATAATCTTCTCCGGCTGGCTCTTAAAGCCACCTGCAGCATCAACCAGCTCCTGATATGAGGTACCGATGCTGTATAAAATATTGGAAGGATTCTTCACAGCATCTCCTGTAACTGTTGAAATACGCTTAAGGACTGGCTGTCCATTCTTTACAGCATTGTATACCGCAATGATTGTCTCTACATTATCAACGATACAGCCTGCATCAGCAGGGAGCATCTTAGAATTGATAGCTCTGCCGGTTGTAGCATAGATGAGCTGTCTCTCACCACCCTGTGGGTACTTTGTCATAAGCGGACAAACCTCAATACGCGGCTCATCCTTCGTGAGCTCTGTGAGCTTTTCGATACAGTCAGGCTTATTATCCTCTATACCAAGAATACCCTTTGCATTGTCAAAAAGCTGAAGTATGATCTTCATGCCGCCAATTAATTCCTCAGGATTCTCAAGCATACGTCTGTAGTCAGATGTGAGGTAAGGCTCACACTCTGCGCAGTTTGCGATAATATACTCAATCTTGTCCGGCTCCTTTGGAGAAAGCTTTACATGTGTAGGGAAACCTGCACCGCCCATGCCGACAACTCCCGCATTCTTGACCTTCTCGATGATTTCTTCCTTTGAAAGCGCAGTGACATCCTCGACGCTCTCATATGTTGTCTCAGTAAACATGCCATCATTTTCGATAACAATACTGTCAACCATATCGCCGACCGCCACACGTCGCTTCTCAATAGCCTTAACTTTTCCTGACACTGATGATAGATAGGTGATGAAACAAAGCCACCGGCCTCTGCTATCATCTGTCCCTTCAACACAGTGTCACCTACGGCAACAACAGGCTTAGCCGGTGCGCGATATGCTGCGAAACCGGATATACCATGTCGCCCTTGGGCAAAACTTCTTTAATTGGTGAATCCTTAGACAACTCTTTGCCATCATATGGATGAACACCGCCAATAAACGTTTTATGACCCATTTTTGTGCCCCTCTTTCTTTTAGATTAATAACGTGGAAATGCTATTGCACATTACTGTTCTTATTATACCACTTATGATTTTTAGTTAAATAGTATATTATGTACTTTTTTTAATACTTTATGTTATAATGTTTATACAAATGATATTCAAGGCAGGAATCGAGAAATGAAAATATTTCACAATGAAGAAATTTACATAAAAACCGATAATTTTTCAGACAGCATATTTAAAGAAAACACTATGTTCTTTGATATTGAGACAACAGGCTTTTCACCGGTGAAAGCGATTGTCTACATGATAGGCTGTGCAAGGCGCATTAAAAATCGTATTGTAATAGACCAGTATTTTGCCGAATCTGTCGATGACGAAGCAGCTGTAATTGAAGCCTTCGCAGGAAGTTTGTCAGGTTGCAGCACTATCATATCCTTCAATGGCGTCGGCTTTGATATTCCATTTTTAAAGAATAAATACAAGAAATATAAGCAGGAAGACCCCTTCTGTAATGTGCAGATACTCGATATCTTTAAGGAGCTTTCACCGATAAAGCCTCTTTTGTGCCTCGAAAACTACAAACAAAAAAGCATCGAAGCATTTCTTGGTATAGATAGGGAGGATAAATATTCCGGTGGTGAGCTCATAAACGTTTATTATGAATATCTTGCCCAAAAGGACGATGAAAAGCTATCCCTGCTTTTGACACACAACTACGAGGATGTCCTTGGCATGACAAAGCTCCTTAGTATACTTTCGTATAAAGAATGCATACATGGCATTGCAGACATCACCGGTGTATCCGTAAACCCATATACAGCTTACGACGGCAGTCTGATGAATGAGCTTATCATATCATTTGAAAATAAATTTTCCGTTCCAAAATCTGTAAGCTTCCATGACAATGACATCTATCTGACCATAGGCACTACAAAAAGCTATGTGCGTGCAGAGATATTCGAGGGGGAAATGCGCCATTTCTACAGCGATTACAAAAACTACTACTATCTTCCAAAGGAGGACATGGCCATACACAAGAGTGTCGCAGCATATGTCGACCACGAATACCGTGAAAAATGCAAGGCGTACAACTGCTATGTGCGCAAAACCGGTACCTTCATCAGACAGTACTCTGACTTCATGAAGCCCGAGTTTCGATTCGATATAAAGGATAAGTACAGCTATTTCCTGCTGACTGAAGATTTTATAATTCAAAACAGATGGTACTGTCATATGTAAAACACATAACAGACCATCTGTTTAACCTCTGATAAGATATCATGGCTTCCTGAAATAGAAACTGCTTAATCTCTCAAAGCCGAGCTCACGATATGTAGTTATCTGCTCAGTACTGCCTATAAACAGTATTCCCTTGGATTTTAAAGTATTGTAA